>Ga0307513_10011342_pt1 | contig 11082 bp, 19 predicted proteins | sample 15_EM_MG_FD_202174 | JGI IMG/M metagenome (GOLD analysis project Ga0307513, IMG submission 202174) | Populus trichocarpa ectomycorrhiza microbial communities from riparian zone in the Pacific Northwest, United States - 15_EM | ecosystem: Host-associated > Plants > Roots > Unclassified | place... | reverse complement strand
GGCGAGGATGTGGGGACATTGTCCGTAGAGGAGTCGAGATCGGGTCTGCGAATGGAGAGTTGACGAAGGGTCGTGAAAGGAGCGTATCAGAGGAGAAACGGCATCCAGAAACTACGTGATACTATTCTTCGCGTGTCTCCCCTTGACACCCGCCTCAATATCCTGATCCTTCGTGACCACGGGTAAACCTCTCACTTGTGCCAACGAATCTGTAGCGTCAGATTCACCAGCGAGTGACACAACCTTCGTCCTCTTCAAATTTCCCAACGATACGTCCGATGTCTGCATCGCCAGTCGGTGCTTCTGATCGTCCTCCGCATCTAAGTCGACCGTGGCTCGCCGCCGGGACACCACTGCGCCGACCGCCCCCGCGGACTCGGCGCTATCCGTGTTCGCCGTGCCCCCGGTGTTCGGGAGACCAAGCTCGATCTTCGTCGAAGTCATACAAACGATCTCGACGCTACTGAAGTTCGGATCGACGGTGTCTTCTCGCATGAACGGGTCACCGACACCCAAAGCGCGAAGTATGGCGGGGATGATCACTGACATGCTACACACGATGACCGATACCGCCACTTCCACGCCCGCTATGAAGAAGGAAGAAAACGCACACACAGTGAGTTAGGGATCTGGAAGCGCGTGTGATATGAACGGGATCGCCGTACCGATAATTCCTTCCCAAAACCCCAGGCTAGTCATCACCAGCATGGCGTGTGCCACTGACGCCACCGTTGTTGCGATCGACATGGAGAAAATGGAAAACAAGCGGAAACGTAACGCCCGTATGTGAACACCCCTGGCAATCTAGATCTATTGTAGCTCAGAACGACGAGAGAAATGAGGATGTTTTCCGTACCATCAAAGGGGTGGCGATCAGAATGGCATCCGAAATGACCGTGGCTGAGAATCAAGGCAATGGGTAAGCAGGCGAGGGTATGGTGGGAGGAGGTATCTTACTAACGACTTGGGAGATTGGAACGACCGGTGGGAGGACACAGACGGCCTCAGGGATCTGCTTCCATTCAGTGTACATCAACTCGCACACCCAGTACGCCTGCGCGGTTAGCATAGCGAACTGTATGAAGAAGAACACGGCGACCCCTGGAGGCAAAAGTCAAGCATAGTATAGAAGCGATGTTGGAGATACGTACATAGCAGGATCTTCCTTTGCAACTGCCAGGGGGTGATCCGGACCACGGTTAATACAATGGAAATCCGTGCCCCCCTGCTTGAACATGAACTCATTGCTTCGAGTGGACGAACGAAACGCCTCACCAGATCGGGGTATAATAACCAACGATGACTAGATAACAACCGAAGAGTTTTCTTCTCTGTGACCATGATTCTAGAATCCACCGTCAGTGGTTAACCTGATGGGGCTCTGGTACGTTAAGGATACAGAGACATACTGTCAGTGATGAGTGAAAATGCTGAGGTCGTGAATTGTCAGTCCCAAGAATTGGCGCGCGATAAATCAGAGACAGGTACACGAACCGATCGGGAAAAGAATGAAGGAAAGCATACTGAACAATGCGACGGAGTCATCGTGCCACCACAACCTCTTCGTGTACCTTGAAAAGCATCTGTAGGAGGTGACGAGGAACGTGACTATGAACAGGGCGATCGCAACGTCTAGTAGTGGGGGCCATCGGTTAGTGATCTATCAGGCTGAAGGACACAAGGGTGAACCCACTCATAACCTCCTTAGCATCATGCCCGACCATCCCTTGGGCCTCAGCTAAGAGGTAGACAAAGGAAAGGAGAGGGGATAGAAAGGGGGCGAGAGGGGAGGAAGGGCGATTCGTTGGGCCTGATAGATACCCATAATATAATCGCACCAATGCCCTGGGTATTGGAGAACGCATGTCGACGAACCCTGCTTCACTCGGCAAGTAAATGATTTCCCTTGACCAAATCCGTCCCTGATCGATGATCGCGGGGAGAACGAGTCTTCGGGATTTGGATTAGGGTCCAGACTGTGTGATGCGTTCCTGGAACGGAGATTAAGACTGGGTATTCATATGTAGCATTCCTCCCTCGGAGCAGCCGAGGGGAGGAACATCGTAAAGGGCGAATGGAGTAGGCGCTTCGGTCTTTGACAGCATGATATCCCCGGGACGAGAGCGACCACCAGCGGCCAGAGTTCTCCCAATGTTACGGCAACGTACGAGAGTATCACGGGCCCATAAATAGATGTGAATCAACCCCAGTTGGTCGAGCGAGCGCACGATGGGACCCTTCGGCAGCGGTGAATAGCCAGACGGAGCTGCTGAAACCATCTTTACCCTGCAGCACCCATCTTCCCGAACAAAAGGGGTAACCCTGGGGGATTTGGACCCTTCTGCATCCGTCTTTTGACTAGTGGATGTTGTAGTCGGTAAGTGTGTCTCGAGACGGGTGTCAGCCCCGTCAACTCCACTGTGATGTGGCAGGACACTTTTCGTCGGACGGTAGAACGGCCGATATCTCCCCGACAGCATAACATAATCCCGCTTGGAGGCGTTTTGTATATCTCCATTTGCGAAGGTTGGACCAACCCGGACAAGCACTCGACAATTTAATCCTCCCTGGGCGCGCGCACGTGTGTCAACGATTCAACGAAGCCTCGAATTGCGAGGGGAAACCTCGCTTGAACCAACGATGCTAGTCAACCTTCAATCAGAGGGATTACATAGCACTATGCCCAGAGCACCCATCGAGTCTATTCTGCCCGACAGCCGAAGCCGGGGAGGCGGGGCTCCACCGACAACCCCGGGAGGAGATATGATTCTAGCACACCTTCGGCGGTAGTTTGGTGGAGAGATCGATACATTCCGGCAGCCCGGAGAAAGCTGTCCCAACAATTCCCCTTCGAATCATATTATCCAAATGATCATACCATTACCGTGTGACAGCGGAAGTGAACGACAGGCGGACCCGAGCGTAAAAGCGTGCGGGAAGGGGTAAACAACGATCAAGAGCAGTACCGTGGATCAGTTGGTGGGCATCTTCAAACAGGTCGTCCTCAACCCATCCCCACTCAACTGAGCCACCTGAATCAGGAGATCCTTCTTGAGATCCATCCCGTAGGAGGCACGGAGCTCGTACAAAGTCGCTGTATATCATGCACCAAAGTCCAGACGATTCCAGAGGAGCGGAGCAGACGAGACATAGAACGACGAATGCACGCAGCGGTTAGACAGACAGACAGATATCCGAGGACAGTGGAAGGACCAGACATTCACATGGGGGGAAATCGTTAGTTTATGGGGTCTCTCGGGTGTTTTTTTTGTAGGGGGTAGAAAAGAAAAAAAGGTACAACAGGAGGTAAAGAGTAAGGCGGCTGACTGAAGTCCCCAGGGGGTGGAGAACAAACCAGTAGATCCAATGGGAAAACGGGATCGAAACAGGGCAGAAGGACGACTTACAGAGGTTAAACAGGAAGGGTTCCGTCGTTACAATTTCGAATGGATTCTTGTGTAAGGCCCCCTCAAGAATTTCAATCCCCTACGTAAGGCGAAACGGGGAGACAAATGCGCCGCACGAGGGTCAAATGAACGAACCAGTAGCGTGGGCAGCAGTAGAGTGAAGTAAGCGCCATAAACACGGTAAAATGAGCACAAACGCACCTCCTTGAGCCTTCCCTGGCTCAACAATGCAACAGCGAGGTTGTTCACAGCCTTTCAAGTTCGAACAAATAACGCGCAAAAGGGGGATTAGTCGAGTCTGTGACACTTTGTGTCCGCGGAATGAACGGAACAGAAGAGCAGCCGATCTCTCGCAGGTCAAAACCAGACGAGGGTGCAATGATGAAGACGAACATCAAGGGTCGGAATGACGTCCAAGGCGTGGGTCGAGGGGAGTGAACAGAGCGCGAAACCGAACGAGTGACTTACCACGAAATCGTCCGGATTGGAGATTACAAGCCCTCTTAGGATCTCTTCTGCCTTTTCCCAATCCCCTTGAGCAGACGCCATCAGTGCAGCGTTCATATTCACAAGGTTTTTGTGCCTCTGCGCGATGTTTCCCCCGCGTCCCCCAGACCCCTGACTCTGGTATCCGGTCACCACGGACACTTGAGATCCAACACGACTGAGATTTGGAGAACTGTTCGGGGACGCAACCGCAGATACGGACGGCGTAGCGGTGTTCGCAATCGATTCGGATACCAGGTTGAATTCTGTCAAAGCCTGGTCAAGGAGTCCGGCCTGGAGGTATATCCTCCCCACCGCTGAACGTAGCTCGGGTGAGGATGGAGTACAGAGGGGAGCGAGGAGGCGTGTGGCGGCTGTGAACTCCTAATAATCGGTGAATGCAACCCGTCGCATCGGAAGTATAGGTGCCAACAGGAAGGGAACGCATACCTTCATCTCAATAAACTGGCTGGCAATGATTAACACCATCCTGCTCCCTCTCTCCCTCCACATCGCAGCGAGAGCGGCCCCTCCATCTCCCCTAGGTCCTCTCACATTCCTCCCTCCAATCCCTCCAGTCACGCTCCCCCTCCTCTCTCTTTCCAGCTGCTTCTTTCTCTCCTTCTCTCCCTCCTCGAGCGCGATCTTCGCCATAAGCTTGCACTTCTTCACCATCGCATACATCGTGTCCAAATACCCCACGAAGTCCCCTGCCCAGTATTTTAGCCTCGCATGGAGGACCTCCAGCTCGAACGGGACGAGGTGGTCAAACATGTAGTTGCGTGAAGATGAGGGCTCAATTGAGGATAGGACCGAGTACAGATTCGCGCATTCGGCTGTGCATTGATTGAAGAGCCGGAGACGCGCGAGGCATGAGAGTCGAAGAAACCAGAGCTATATCGGCGGGACGAGATTGAAATCGGAGTCAAAATGACACGGGATGAGGTACAAACCGGCAAGATTGTGCTGAGCTCTTCTGGGTTGGAGGCCACAAGCCTGTCACGAGCCATCCTTGCAATTGCTCTCCAGCTGTTCGACATCTAATCGTTCATTATCCTCAGCTCAAGTCTCGATGTCGTGTAGGTGGGGAGACAAGCAGCCATCCATTCAAGGTGGGACAAACTCACAACCAACGAATGAAATTCTTGTCTCTGCCACTCGCCAGTCAGATCTCTGATCGGTCTCTTCTCAGGCAAGATGTATTTGTTCAACAGCGTAGACAAAGGGTCGGTCTAAGAATACAAGTAAGGATAGTTCAACACGTCTTCGGGTGGTCACCAGGTTGATACTGGCTTAAAGAAGTACGAGAGGCGCACGTTCGGGATCGGCAAGAACATCGTCGGGGCGATCAACGCGGGGATGTAGAGATCCGGCATCTCTTCCTCATCGTCATCACTGTCTGGAGCCGGAGCAGTTGCTGAAGGCGGAGGGATTGCCGGAGAAGGTGGGACGGTTCGGTCGGGAGATGGGGCTGTCAACGCGATGTCGGACGTAGCGGGAGGCTGGATGTGGGGAGAGGAAGAAGAAACCGTGGAGTCGTCCGACAAAGAGTTTTCGTCGTCATGGAAAAATGGGTCGACATCTTGTGTGTTCATGGGCGGTTGGACCGGGTCAGTTGGATCCACGATGGGAAAGGAGAGGAGAGCAGTGGTTGTGGAAGTGGGATGAGAAACAATTCGGGATCTCCCGAAAGGTTTCCAGACAAACGTCCTCGCTCCTCCAGCGGGCTCGTTGGAATGATTGAACACGAACGACGGTGGGGAGACGGGGGGTGGTGGCAAGAGAGTCATCCATGAACCCGACAGCTGGGAAATTGAATTACTGTTGTACTCAGCTGTATGCACCGATTTTGTCTGTACGGGTTTGTTGTGTGGACCGGGGTCCGACGCCTTAGCGCACCCTCGGGCCATGCAGCCCCTTACGTAAGGATCAGATTCTTCCAAAAACCGTGAGCGTGGCGGATGGCGGAAACTCCGGCGAACGCACAGCCGACGGTCAGACCGTCACCTCGCTATCTCGCGCAGGTGAAGGCGTTCTTATCATACATAGAAGACGTAGAGGTAGACGAGGAGATCGTCGAGGACATCCTCGCCGGTCTCGAGGAGGAGTTTGACCCTTCTGTCGCCAGCGACGGAGAACAGTCCGGCCCTGAGCCCGATATTCCGAGCAGAACCGGGACAGACAATGGTACAGATGAAGATGAGGACGAGTTCGCCCAAGAAGGTATGGTTCACTGTAGCACTAATTAACTCTGATGAACATTCCTGTCTAGCCAAGGATGCGTGGACCGAGGAAGAGACCAGACAGATAGCCCAATTCCTGAAACAGCGCGGTAGGTGACACGCAGTTTTCCGTCTGAAACTGTTCACCCACGCCCCTGTGCAGGGATGAAGACTTTCCTCACGGAGTACGTGGTTGTGCGCCAAGTCCCGATCACCCGTCTTCTCTATGCCTTTGGTATATCGCTGGTGAGTGTGCCGACTCCATTACGGATTTCCCATCGGAACTCGACGAACTTCAAAGTGCAAAGAGCTGCGGCAGAAGCGGCTCAAGACCCAAATGTATTTCCTCAGGGTTGTCATCTTCCAAGTGTAAGGATGCCGATCATGTCCGACATTTGATCTGGAGTTATGATAACGTTTGCGCTCCCGTTAGTCTACAAAGAAGACAGAAGATTTCACACTACAACACCATTGATGATGCTGTTGACCTCATCCAGAAGTCGCGGAACGTACTCATTCTGACCGGAGCGGGAATCAGTAAGTCAAGCTCAGCTACCTTAACTTCCACCTAAACTTAGAACCTGTCCAGGTGTATCGTGCGGCATACCCGACTTTCGCTCCGAGAACGGACTGTATGCCTCCTTGAAGGAGAAGAATGAGTACGATCTTGACGATCCTCAGCAAATGTGGGTGCTCCTCTCGTCGTGTATTCATGTCTTCACGCGCAGCCCATAGGTTTGACATTCACTACTTCCGGGAGAAGCCGAATAGTAAGCGCTTCGATCATTCCAATACACATCGACCGCTAACTATACGTCTTTAGTTTTCTAGTGAGTGCACACACACGTGATTCTTCAGAGATCCTGAATCTCGTGGCCTGCAGCGCGTTTGCGAAGTATGATCTCGGTCCTAGACCATCTACGGAGGTCTGATCATCGCCGTAGGGAAATATACCCATCTAGATTTATTCCCTCCCCGTGCCATCGTTTCATAAAGCTTGTAGAGGATAAAGAGAAGGTGAGTGCCCTGATTACGCATTCCCCGAGCCGTACCTTATCTTCTGATAGCTTTTACGGGTATGTTTTTCGTCATGGCACTCAGAGCATCCAGCTCGCTCACAATTTGCGTGATCTCTGGCTACGACGAAAAGAACTACACTCAGAACATTGACACACTTGAGACTGCCGCGGGGGTAAAACGTGCTCTGCAATGTCACGGGTCGTTCGCTACCGCTTCCTGCATTCAGTGCCGTAGGAAAGTGATCGGTACGGAGATTGAGGAGGAGATCTTGGCCGGACAGGTTCCGTTGTGCAAGGTTTGTAATTCGGGGGATGGGGACGTGGTCAAAGATTCGAAGGTTTCGAAGGAACGGCCCAAGACGAGGAAGAAAAAGCGGAAGAACGGTGGGTGGGATGATGACGAGAGTGAAGAAGATGAACCCGATCTCCCGGATTACCCTCCTGGGATTATGAAGGTCTTTTTTCCCCCTCTCCCTACTCGTTCCACGGCTAACGTAACCTCCTCGATGGCCCCCATAGCCTGACATAACCTTCTTCGGAGAGAAACTCGCAGATGACTTCGATCGTGCGTTGGAGGAAGATAGGGAGCGCGTGGATCTCATTTTAATCATTGGGACATCTCTTAAGGTGTCTCCCGTTGCAGAAGCACCAGGTATGGTCGAAATCTTTGGTCGTAATACTTCACGGCTGACTCTCCTCTAGGGCACCTCCCACACTCCGTCCCTCAGATATTGATTAACAAGACACCCATAAATCACATCAACCCCGACGTGAGTTGCATGTAACACAAGGCGCACACAACTGATTTATAGTTGCTCGGTGACCTTTATAGATAATGTTACTCGGGAACGCGGATGCCATCGTGCAACATCTCTGTCTCAAGCTCGAATGGGACCTCCCCCTCGACCCACGTCAACAAGGGGCAACAGCCCAGTCGGCTCAGGCTCAGGCTATCCTGGGTAAGCGACCGTCGTCGAGTGCAAATCTGATGAACGAGCCGGAGAAGGTTGTAGGTCCCGCGAGGGTAGGGGATAGGTATGAACCTTCGATATTCCTCCGGAAGGGTGCAGCGCTGACTTCCGTTTTGCATCAGCCACGTGTGGCTGTTCGAAGGAGCGGACGGTGGAAGGTGGCTGAGGGAATTTGAGAGAACACTCCGACAGGAACGAGACGCTCAGTATTCACTGAGCAGAGAGATTTTGGACGAGGATGACCCTGAGTCGAGGAATTCAAAGAAGGCTAGAGTGATGTAGGCTGATGCATTCGTGGAGGATATAGATGGATCTTGGTTTACGAACGGAAGTAGAACCCCTTGCTAGGCCGATGATTTAGACTTCTTGCTTCGCATAACACATATATTACTATTTCGACGATTCCATCTTCAATTTACGGTCACAGATTCTAGGCTTGCATGACACCCAACATAATGTGTGCAACTCGGATACTATGCCCGAGTAGCACACACCATGGTAGAAATCGGCAAGCGGGAAAGACAAACTACGTTATGTATAGAGTGTAGGATGAAGACCATGAAACTCGAGACCAAACTACTCCAATTCGCTTAACTGCGTCGGCCGAGCCTTTCGAGCGGGGTTCGCCCTTGTCGGGGCCCTACCCGTCGCTTCACGTCGGGAACCACCTTCCTCTGCGTCTCCATTTGGATGCGACAATCCCGTGGTTCGCGGCTGCGCAACTGGATGTATTCCAGGTACCCTCGACGCTCGGCGCCGAACCCTCGGAGGACCAGCTTGGTTCGTCGCAGGTATAGGTTCCCCAGGTGCCAAACCCGGTCCAGGGTAAGGAGGTGGGGGTCCTGGCGGTCCACCCGGATTCATTGGCATCGGACCTTGCATTTCCATCTGAGGCGGCATCCGCGGATGTACGTGGGGCGGTATCTGCGGATTCACCTGGGGTGGAATCTGAGGTGGAACCTGCGGGTGAACCTGAGGTTGCATTTGTGGGAACATCTGAGGTAGCACGTGTGGGTACGTCTGGGGGTGTGGGTATCCCGGCGGCAACCGGTGAATATTGGGACCCGTGCTCCTATACCCGTTGGCGGTTAAAGACGCTCGGTGAACGAGCCCAATCACTTGTCCCGTCTGGTCCTGAAGTTGGCCGAAGATAGGAACGGATCGACCGGGAGGGAGTATTGGACGTGGAATAGGAGGGGGGTTGAACGGCTGACCTTTCTGGTCAAGATGATGGAGATGAGGTTGTCCCGGAGCTTGATCTTGACCTTGGTAAGGGAGATTGGGGTGCCCAGGTACGGGTCCCCCGTCCCCTGAGTCTCTCTGCAGAGCTGGAGCGTTGGGGCCAGCGAGAACGACAGGATCTGGGTGAGGCGGCGGTGGCTGAGGGTTATTCGGTGGTATGTTTGGCGGTTGCTCTGGCGGAGGCAAACGACCGTGATTAGAGGCGGATGGCCCTCCTTCTCCACCATCTTCTGTTCGAGGTGCCTGTCCAGGCGTCCCATACGATACAGAACCTCGCGGAGAGACCGTACGCGCTCGAACACCATCCGAAGGACCTGGTACAGGCCTACACTCAGCACAAATCAGCCAAACATTCTCAGCCGCATGCCAGAAGAAACAAGAAACGACTCACCCCTCCTGTTGTTCTCGGAGCACGCCGATGAACTCCATCAGCTCATCTTGTCGCTGAGACATAGCATCAAGTTGCATCTGCAAGCTCGCGATACCCTGCAAGAGCTGACCCTCTCGGGGGGTCACATCAGGCTTGGAGACGGTCGACGTCCCATCGACGTCCATATCCGTGTTCTCGTCGTCACCGGAGGTGGAAGAAGAACCCATAAGACGACGATATCAACCAGTCGTGGTTGGGAATGTGTGACGGAGGGTCGGGTTGGGTGCAAGTAGCTCTGAGGGGGTTATGCGCGGAATACCAATGGAAGATAACCAGTACTCTGGAGCAGGGTTGGACGAGCTGAAGAAATACGGCGTCCGTCTTGCATCCTTTATATACGAAAATCAAGGACATGGACCCATGGTCAAAAGACGGCAAACTTCCCAAAGTGAGGCGGGAACTCTGGCCATCTTCTTGACCAGATGGGGGGGACGCCGGACGCCACGGTGTGGCTTTCCTCTTCATATCCGCAAGGAACCCAAGCGATAAAACGTGGATGAGCTGGGTCAACCGTGGGCATGACGTGACCTTCACATTGAAAACGTAAGGACCCCCCTAAAAAAAAAACTCACTGCTCCCGCAATCGATGGCGCCTATCTGTAGTTCACCCGAAATGCATAACGCGTTCATTGTGCCTCCTTAAGTAAGGGTCTCAGCTTCCCCAGGCGGTGGGGAAGACCACAGCGGGCCCTTCGAAAGACAGGTTTATATGTCGCCTGACCAGGAGAAAGGGGTGGCAGACCCGGAGAGGAAGTCAAAGGGGGGATGGTCAACCATTTGTCGTTTGACGCCGGTTCATTCAATGTCCTGTACAACAGATCCGGTCGGAGTGACACCACGGTCAACTGGATATGATCAAGCTGGGTCAGGAATCCAAGGGTCGTTTTGCTTCATGGCGATATCGGCGGTAGAAGAAGGTCAAGCTCAAGTTCCGGGGACGTGGACCGGTTATTCTGATCATCCGTTTAGCGCCACACCCCCACCACACTCACGTCCGAAGGACCTGGTCAGATGACAGCCACACAATGTCAGTCAGCAGGGTCGATTCGCGGGGAAGCGCAGCGAAGGCCAAGTACCAATACAGGGACAGCGGAACGACCAGGATAGGAACAGTAACCGTAAGGACGTCCAACGTGGAGACGCGGGGAGAACTGAAAGTTTCCAAAGAAACAAAGGAATAAACGAAATCGTGAAAGACTTCAATGAGTCTGGGATACAGGGGGACAGAAAACAGAAACCGACATCGCAACACCCGTGCGTTCTCTGCACCAAACTCTACTTCAGCAACAACTCATCATCAGACTC
>Ga0307513_10011341_pt1 | contig 11083 bp, 9 predicted proteins | sample 15_EM_MG_FD_202174 | JGI IMG/M metagenome (GOLD analysis project Ga0307513, IMG submission 202174) | Populus trichocarpa ectomycorrhiza microbial communities from riparian zone in the Pacific Northwest, United States - 15_EM | ecosystem: Host-associated > Plants > Roots > Unclassified | place... | reverse complement strand
GCGCTGGTCAGGTCGGCGGTGTTCTTCTGGGCGAAGGCCAGGCCCTTGGTGTGCGCGCGGCCGGCCAGTAAGGCCGCCATCGCCACGTTGTTCGCCTTGGTCAGCAGGTTCTTGGATCGGGTCCACGAGTCCAGGTTGTCCGGTTCGATCGCCTGGTAGCCGTTACTGGCGCAGCCGTCGATCCAGCCGTTGACGATGGCCGCGATCCCGTTCCGATTGGCGGCGGTTGAGGTGTCCAGGAGGTACTCGTCCGGCCAGTCCGGGTCGATCACGTACTCGCCCGTGCTGTTCTTCAGCAGCAGGTCGCTGTGTGCCCCGGTCCAGAACGAGGCCTGGTCCGGTTGAGTCTGAAAGGCGTTGACGTAGCAGATGGTGTACTTGCCCGACACCGAAGCGGCCAACCGATCCCGGTCGACGATCGCCACCGAGGCGAGTGGGGGATAGGCGCCGCCGAGCTGATAGTCGAACTGGCCGTTCACTGGCGGCACGGTGACGGCGGCTACCTGGGCCGAACTGCACGCCGCGACCATGGCGATGCCGCTGATCACGGTGAGAATGCGCTGGATCGCCCGGGAAATCACTTGATTCCGCTGGTCGCGATCGAGCTGACGAAATACCGCTGCCCAAGCAGGAACAGCACCAGCACCGGCAACTGGCTGAGCAGCGTACCGGCCATCAGCACCGGCCAATTGGTGAAATGCCCGCTCTGGAAGGAGGCCAGGCCGAGCTGCACGGTCATCACCTCCGGCGAGGACGTGACCACCAGCGGCCAGAGGAAATCATTCCAGGTCCAGAGAAACGTCATCACGCCGAGGGTGACCAATGGTGGGCCCATCAGCGGCAGCAGGATGCTGAACAGGATTCGCAGCCGCCCGGCACCGTCGATCACCGCCGCCTCCTCCAGCTCCACCGGTAGCGACACGAAGAACTGCCGGAGCAGGTAGACCCCGAAGGCAGTGGCCAGGTTCGGCGCAATCAGCGCCGGCAGGGTGTCGACCAGGCCCAGGTGCTTGACGATCAGCAGGGTCGGGATCATCAGGACCTGGAACGGCACCATCAGGGTCGCCAGCAGCAGGACGAACAGCACGCCGCGGCCGATGAACCGGATCCGGGCGAACGCATAACCGGCCAGACTGCAGATCACCAGGTTGCTCAGCACGCAGCTGACCGAGACGATCGCGCTGTTCAGCAACCAGTGTCCGAAGGGTTCCTGGGTCCAGGCCGTGGAGAAGTTCTCAAAGTGCAGGGACGACGGCAGCCCGGGGGGAAAGCGACGGGTGTCCTCCAGCGAGGACACGCTGGTGAGCAGCATCCACAGCAGCGGCGTGGCCATCACCAGGGCCAGTGGGATCAGCACCAGGTGCCAGCCACTGGGCCGACGCAACCGCGTAGCGGTCAGGCTCGTCATCCGCTCGCCTCTTCACGGGTCAACCGCATCTGCACCAGCGTGATCACGGCGATCGCGACGAACAGCAGGCAGGCCATCGCGGCGGCGTAACCGGCGTGGAAGAACTGGAAGGCCTGCTGGTAGAGGTAATAGACGACGACCGTGGTCGAATGCAGCGGCCCGCCCTTCGTCGTCACGAAGACCTCGTCGAACAACTGCAGCGCGTTGATCGTGAGCCAGACCAGCAGGAAGCCGGACACCGGCCGCATCAGCGGGACCTGAATCCGCCAGAACGCCCCGGCTTTGGTGCAGCCGTCGAGCTGGGCGGCCTCCAGCAGATCGCTCGGGACGGCCTGCAGGGCGGCCAGATAGATCAGCGCGCCGAAGCCGATCCAGCCCCAGGTGGTCATCCCGACCACCGTGAACAGCGCCTGGTTGGGCGCCGAGAAGAACCCCTGGCTGGGCAGACCGACCTTGTTCAGCCCGGCATTGACCAGGCCGTAGTCCGGATCGAGCAACCAGGTGAAGATCACCCCGGTGGCAACGGTTGAGGTCACCACCGGGATGAAGACGGCCAGCCGGTAGATCGAGATGCCCCGGATCCGGCGGTTCAGCGCTGCCGCCACCAGCAGCGACGCGACCAGGGTGATCGGCACGAACAGCGCGGTGTAGACCACCGTGTGCCGGATCGACTCGGCGAACACCGGATCGTCGGCCAGTTGCCGGTAGTTCTTCAGGCCCACCCACTCGGCCGGCGTCTGCAGGTCGTTGCGCTGGAACGAGATCACGAACGACCAGATCACCGGGATCAGCCCGAACAGCCCGATCAGCAGCACGCTGGGGGCGACGAAACCCCAGCCGGCGAGCTGGTCGGCCGTTGCCCGGTTCCGCGGCCGACGACCGCCCGACCCGGACGAGCCGGGCAACAGCCGCCGCCGGCTCAACGACGTGCCCGGGCTGACCACCGTCACGAGCCGGCCAGCACGCCGGTGACCTCGTCGCGGGCCGAGTCCAGAGCGGCCTGAGGTTCGCTCTGACCGATCATGACGGACTGCACCATCTTCCCGACCGCCGTCGAGACCTCGTTGTAGGACGCGATGTTCGGCCGGGCATGCTTGACGTTCTTCAGGTTTTCGACGAACACCTTGTTGCCCGGATACTTCGTCAGGAACTTCTGGTAGTCGGGCAGTTCCGTCTCGGACTGCCGGACCGGCAGGTCACCGGTGTCGATCGCGAACTGCAGGTGCACCTCCGGCGAGATCAGCCACTTCACGAAGTCCCAGGAGGCGTCCACCTTGGCGTCCGAGTTGTTGAACATCATGTACAGGTCCGGACCGGAGATGGTCTGGTGGTCGCCGTTGTAGCCGGGCAGCAGGGTGACGCCGTACTTGACGTCCTCGTTGATGCTGCTCAGGTCCCACGGTCCGGTCCACAGCATGGCGATCTTGCCGCTGTTGAACAGGTTCAGGTAGTTGCCGTTGCCGCTGTCCAGGTAGACGGACTTGTCCGTCACCGCCATCTGCTTGAGCTGGTCCAGCGCGGCGAGGCCGGCGGGGGAGTCGAAGGCAGGCTTGGTGTTGTCCGGGGTCAGCAGGTCGCCACCGGCCTGCCAGAGCAGCGCCAGATAGCGCCACACGGTGTCCTCGCTGCCGTCGTTGACGTAGGCCCAACCGAACGTCTTCTTCTGTTTGTCGGTGAGTTTCGCGGCGGCGGAACGGAAATCGCTCCAGCTCCAGTCCGGCGTCGGGAGCGGCACGCCGGCCTGCTCGAACAGCGTCTCGTTGTAGACCAGGGACAGGTTGTCCACCAGCGCCGGGACGCCGAGCACCTTGCCGTTCACGGTGCTCGCCTCCCGCTCGGAGACGAAGAAGTCGTCCCACTTGAAGGCCGGGTCCTTGACCCGTTCGGTGAGGTCGACGAGCTTGGGCTGGCGGCTCAGCGCGGCGACCGAGGAGCCGTACTCGTAGGCGACGTCCGGGGCCTTGCCCGCGGTGAAGCCGGCGATGGTCTTCTGCAGGGCACCGTCGTTCCCACCGTCGAAGACCAGGTTGACCTTGCCGTTCGGATGCTCGGTGTTCCACTGGGCGCCGAGCTTTTTCAGCGCCTCCGCCTCGACGTCGGTGTACCCGTGCCAGACGGTGATCGTGGTGCTGCCGGTCACGGAGCCGGACGAGCCGCCTCCACAGGCCGCCAGCCCGATCACCAGGGCTGCGGCGGAAACCAGGGCGAGTGATTTGCGGATCGTTCTCTGCGTGCGCACCACGGACGGCATCGGGACTCCCTAACGAGACGTGTCGGCGAGCAGGACGGCGCGGGTCAGATTGCGGGGCTGGTCGGCGTCCAGGCCCTTGTGGTCGGCGATCGCAACCGCCGCGGACTGCACCCGGACCAGGTCGACCAGCGGGTCGAGGGCGGCATCGACCACGGTGGCACCGGTCCGGAGGACGTCGTCCACCAGACCCGGTGGGGGAGTGCCGAACAGCCAGACGACGACCCCCGGCTCGGCGAGCGCGATCGGACCGTGCCGGTACTCCATCGCCGGATAGGACTCGGTGACCGTTCGGGCGGCTTCGCGCATCTTCAGCGCGGCTTCGTGGGCCAGCCCGACGCCCGCGCCGGTGCCGAGGAAGACGAACCGCTCGACGGTGCCGAAGTCGAGGGTCGGCCGGCGCAGTTCCTGCTCGGCCCGATCGGCGAGCGCCTGGATGTCGTCCCCGATCAGGGCCCGGAACAGGGCGACCACCGAGGTGGCGAAGCGGGTCTGGACCACCGACTTCTCGTCGGCGAAGGCCAGTACCAGGCTGTTGCCGGCGGCGCCGGAGATCGGTCCGTCGCTGCCGACCAGGGCCAGCGTCCGGACGTCGCCGAGGCGGTGCAGAAGGTCGACCACCTCGGTGGTGGTGCCGGAGCGGGAGATCACCACCACCGTGTCGTAATCGGTACGAATCGGCATCTCCGAGGCGGCGAAGGCGTCGGCCTGACCGAGGCCGGCGCTCTCCCACAGCATGGCGACGCTCTGCGCGACGTAGAACGAGGTGCCGCAGCCGGTCAGCGCGATCCGGCCGGCCGGCAGCAGAATGCGCAGCTGGTCGGCGAGACCGGCTGCGTGACGCCATGATTCGGGCTGAGACGCGATCTCTGCCGCGACGTGCAGCCGAGGTGGCGGGTCATCGCGGTCGATCGTGGGTGGTGCCTGTTCGGTCACGAAGGACTCCATTCGAACACAATCGATCGTCGATGCTGCGCAGGCTTGCACGTATGACCGAGGCCTGTCAACGCTCTGGAGCAGCCGTGATGAGCACGAAACCTGGGTTCCTGAGCGGCGGTGCCCGCGTGCACAGGATTGATCGATTCGTGCAAATTCGAGCATCCTCGCCTTCTCAGCGGCGCCGATTCGCGTATGGTTCACGCATGCGCCAGGAGGATCGGTTGGGGGTCATCCTCGAGAAGCTGAGTCAGCACACCTCGGTCGGGGTGCCCGAACTCGCCCTCGAGCTGGACGTCTCTCAGGCGTCGGTCCGCCGGGACCTGCGCCTGCTGGAGGATCAGCAGCTGCTCACCCGCACTCACGGCGGTGCGGTGGCCTCCGGCGTCCTCTATGAACTGCCCATGCGCTATCGCGGCGGGCAGCGCCAGGAGGCCAAGCGGGCGATCGCTCGCCGGGCCCTGGAGCTGCTGTCGGCTGACGTCACGTCGATCGGGCTGAACGGCGGGTCGACCACCACCGAGGTGGCCCGCGCGCTGATGTCGCACGGCCGGCTCCGGGTGGTGACCAACGCCTTGAACATCGCCTCCGAACTCGCCGTCCGCGCTCAGATCGATCTTGTCGTCTGCGGCGGCAGCGCCCGAGCCGAGTCCTACGAATTGGTCGGGCCGATCGCCGAGGCGACGCTGGCCGGTCTCAACCTGGACGTCGCGATCCTCGGTGTTGACGGCGTCAGCGCCAAGTCCGGGCTGACCACGCACCACGAGGTCGAGGCGCAGACCAACCGGGCGATCCTGAACGCGGCCGAGCGAGTGATCGTCGTCGCCGACGCCACCAAGATCGGCCGCCGGGCCTTCGCCCGGATCAGCGAGATCTCCACCGTGTCCGACGTGGTCACCGATTCCGGGGCGGATCCGCAGGCGGTCGCCGATCTGGAACGTGCCGGGGTTGTTATCCATCGGGTGTAAGAATTTCACGCCGAGCCCGCGTGCCGTGGCGTTTCATGAACCGGTTTAGCAGCTCCTGTGAAGGACATCAGGGCAGGTGAAGGCCCTCATCTTCGCTCCACGAACGGGCTCAGCGCGCCTTGGCTAACCGGTTCAGTCGGTGACGTGGACGAATATCCCTGGTAGTTCTGAATCATGAAATCACGACTCGTCGCGTTGGCCGTGTCATCGGCAGCCGTGCTGGCCCTGGCGCTGGCCGGGATCACCGCCGCACAGGCCGCGACCCCGGTGGGGCTGCACATCGAGAACGGCAAGCTGGTCGAGCGAAACGGCACGCCCTTCATCGCTCGGGGCGTCAGCCACGCGCACACCTGGTACGCGTCGCAGACGCCGACCGCGATCCCGGCGATCAAGGCGGCCGGCGCCAATGCGCTGCGGGTGGTGCTCGCCAGCGGCAACCAGTGGGCCAAGAACGACCTCGCCGACGTCACGAACGTGGTCAGCCAATGCAAGGCCAACAAGCTGATCTGCATGCTGGAGGTGCATGACACCACCGGGTTCGGCGAAGCGGGTGCAGCGGTCTCCCTCGACACCGCGGTGAACTACTGGATCAGCATCAAGGCCGCGCTGGTGGGCCAGGAGGACTACATCCAGCTCAACATCGGCAACGAACCGTATGGCAACGGCTCCAACGTGCCGAACTGGACGGCCGACACCTCGGCGGCGATCAAGAAGCTTCGGTCCAACGGGTTCAAGAACCTGATCGTGGTGGATGCACCGAACTGGGGCCAGGACTGGCAGTTCACCATGCGGGACAATGCCGCAACGGTCTTCGCCGCCGACCCGGACGCCAACACCCTGTTCTCGATCCACATGTACGGCGTCTTCAACAGTCCCTCGGTGGTGCAGAACTACCTCGCGGCCTTCACCAGCAAGGGCCTGCCGATCACCATCGGCGAGTTCGGCAACATGCATTCCGACGGTGACCCGGACGAGGACACGATCATGTCCGAGGCGCAGCGGCTCGGAATCGGCTACTACGGCTGGTCGTGGAGCGGCAACGGCGGCGGCGTGGAGTACCTCGACATGGTGACCGGCTTCAACCCGAGCCAGCTCACCTCCTGGGGCCAGCGAATCTTCAACGGCGCCAACGGGATCAAGGCCACCGCCAAGCAGGCCACCATCTACGGGCCGAGCACCGACCCGACCGCGACCCCGACCGTCACCCCGACCCCGACCCCGACCGCTACCCCGACTCCGACCGCTACCCCGACTCCGACCGCGACGACGCCCGGCCAGGGCTGCACCGCGGCCTTCAAGGTGGACAATGCCTGGCCCGGCGGATTCCAGGGCTCGGTTGCGGTCAAGGCCGGCACCGCGGCGATCACGTCCTGGTCGACGGGCTTCACGCTGCCGTCCGGGGTGAGCCTGTCGCAGGTCTGGAACGGCACGCTGGCCGGCTCGGGCTCGGCGGTGACCGTGACCAATGCCGCCTGGAACGGGTCGCTGGCCTCCGGGGCCACTGCCACCTACGGCTTCATCGGGTCCGGCACGGCTCCGTCCGGAGCCATCGCCGTCACCTGCTCCGGCCGGAGCTGAGGGCGTTCCGGTCGAGCAGGCTCTGCGCGCAGGCCAGGACCGTCTCCGCTCCCGGCCGCGCTTTCCAGCCGAGCAGCCGCTCCGCCTTGGCGGACGAGTGCAGGTGCTGGCGCCCGAGGGTCGGCCGGATCGCCTTGACCTCCGGGTTGAACCGGGCGGCCAGCCGGACCAGGAAATCGGGCAGGTTCCGGGTCGGGACCTTGCTCGCCGCGTCGCCGAGGCTCTCGCGCAGTACGGCGGAGATCTGCGCCGTCCACAGGAACTCGCCGGCGGCAATGATCCGCTCACCGGCGGCCGCCGGTGAAACCATCGCTCGCAGGTGCGCATCGGCGAGGTCGCGGACGTCAACGACCTCAAATCCGATCCGCGGGTTACCGGCGATCCGTCCCTCCAGCAGCCGCCCGATCACCTGCACCGAGCCCAGGTTGTCCGCCGAGAGGACCGGGCCGAACACCGCGCCCGGCAGGATCGTGGTCAAGCTGGTCGGCCCGTCCTGCTCTTTCATGAACTGCCAAGCAGCCTTCTCCGCAACCACTTTCGACTTCCGGTAGGCGGTCATCGACGGGTCGTCCGGGTCGCTCCAGGCGGTTTCGTCGGTGCTGCCGTCCGGACTGGACATCAGCGGGGTGGCGGCCGCGCAGGCCGAAGTCATCACCACCCGCTTGACCCGAGCGCGGGTCGCGGCCGCCAGCACCCGGAGGGCGCCGTCCCGGGCCGGGCCGATCAGGGCGTCCTTGTCGCCGGGGCTGTCGAGGCCGAGTGGTGAGGCGACGTGCAGCACGTAGTCACAGCCGGCGACCGCGTCGTCCCAGCCCTCGTCCGAGGTGAGGTCGGCGACCACAAAGGACAGCCGCTCGGCGGGATCGACGGCCTCGGCGATCACCGCGCGCAGCGCCTGCTCCGTCGACCGACTCCGCAGGGTGGCCCGGACCGTGTAGCCGCGCTCCAGTAACTGGATGATGCACCACCCGGCGACGTACCCCCGGCCGCCGGTGACCAGGACCGTTTCGCTCATTGTGGGCTCCAAGTCGGTATAGTCAGTGCCGAAGCGGAGAGGTCTCCGCTGACATCGACGTTAGCGGAGAGTTCTCCGTTTCGCAATCGTTGGGGGCGGAGGGCTGATGGCTCAGGGGCGAATGGACGGATTGCGCTCGGATGCGCAGCTGAATCGAGAGCGCATCCTGGCGGTGGCCGTCGCGGCGTTGACCGAGTCGAACACGGCGTCGCTGAACTCGATCGCGAAGCAGGCCGGCGTCGGCATCGGCACCCTGTACCGGCACTTCCCGACCCGCGAGGCGCTGCTGCTCGAGGTGTACCGGAACGAGGTGCAGAGCCTCGCCGATCTGGCCCCCGCTCTGCTGGCGGAAAGCCCTCCGCTGGAGGCCCTGCGCGGCTGGATGGACCGGCTGGCGCACTACGGGATCGCGAAAGCCGGGCTGGGTGACGCGCTGAGCGCCGTGGTGTCGCACGAGGGGCTCGCGGCGGAGAGCTACGGTCCGATCATGGGCGCGCTGACGATGCTGCTCGAAGCCAACGCGAAGGCCGGGACGATCCGGCCCGGGGTGGTGCCGGACGACATCCTGTTGATCCTGGGGTTTCTCTGGCGCATCGATCCGGAGAGCGACTGGCGTGCGCAGTCGGCCCGGCTGCTCGACATCCTCGTCGACGGCCTTCGTCGTCGCCAGGACAGGCCCTAGCCGCGCAGGGCCACCGGGAGGTACTCGGCGTGGGCCGCGACCATCGCGTCGGCCAGGGCGAAGATCTGCTCCACCGGGAGCTGCGCGGCGGTGGCCGGGTCGGCGAGCAGCGCCTGGCGGAGGTACTCCGGGCGTTCCTCCACGGCGGCGCGCACCGTGAGGTCCACAACGTTGAGGAAGGCCCGGTTCAGGGCGGCGCACTGCGGTGGCAACTCGCCGACATACAGCGGCCTGGCCCCGACGGCGTCAATCACGCACGGCACCTCGACCGGGGCTCCGGCCGGCAGATTGGTGATCAATCCGGTGTTGGCGGTGTTGACCTGGATCACCCGCGGCGTACCGGTGACCATGGACTGGATCACCTGCGGCGCGTACTCGGCCGCCTCTTCCTCGGGCTCGACGTACTCGCCGGCCGCGACCGACGCCTCCAGCTGCGCCACCTCGGCGGCGTTCGCCGCGCTGATCCCGACGTAGTCCCGCAGGGGGATCCGCAGCCGCTCGATCTCGGCGCTGTCGTGCAGGTACCAGGGCACGTACTCGGACGAGTGCTCGCTGGTCTCGGTCGGGTAGAAGCCCAGCCGGCGGTACATGTCCACCCGGACCCGGCGGCGCAACTGCGGGTCCTCGGCGATCAGCGCGTCCAGCTTCGGGTACAGGCTCTCCCCGCGGAGTTTCCACTCCAGCAGCCAGGCCTGGTGGTTCACCCCGGCGCTGCGGAAGCTCACCTCGTCCAGCGGCGCGCCGACCAGCTGGGAGAGGTCGACCACCGTCCAGTAGACCGAGTGGCACAGGCCGAGCACCTTGAGCCGAGGGGCGACCGCGCTCAGGTAGCCGATGTTCATCGCCATCGGGTTGGTGTAGTTCAGCAGCCAGGCCTGCGGGCAGACCGCCTGCATGTCGGCGGCCAGTTCGCCGAGGAAACCGAAGGTCCGCAGCCCACGGAAGACCCCGCCGACGCCGAGCGTGTCGGCGATGGTCTGCCGGACGCCGAACCGCTCCGGCACGTCGAAGTCGGTGACGGTGGCGGCGTGGCCGCCGATGTTCACCATGTTGATGACGAAGTCGGCCCCGTCCAGGGCGCGGCGCCGGTTCGTGCTGGCGACGATCTCAGCACCCGCCTGGTGGTGCCGAACGGTGGCGATCGCGATCGCCTCGGCCAGGTCCAGGCGGCGCTTGTCGATGTCGTGCAGCACGATCCGGCTGGACGCCAGCTCCGGCATCGACATCAGGTCACGCAGCAGTTGGCGGGTGAACTCCACCGACCCGGCGCCGACAAAAGTGATGACCGGGCGCGGGTTCAGGTGGGCAGCGGGCACCCGCTGATCGTGGCACTTCGACTAGCAACGTGCAAGAACGAGCAGACTTGTCGTTCAGATCTGTACGTTTGGCGCTGGGTACGGAAGCATCCTGGCTATGAACCGTGACATCGACGTGCTGGTGGTCGGCGACGCCAACCCCGACCTGATCCTGCGAGGAGACGTCGTCCCCCGGTTCGGGCAGTCCGAGCAACTGCTGGACGGTGCCGACCTCACGATCGGCGGTTCCGGCGCGATCGTCGCGCACGGCCTGGCCCGGCTCGGCCTGCGAACCACCCTGGCGGCGATGATCGGTGCCGACACGTTCGGTGCGCTGACCCGCGACCAGCTCAGCAACGCGGGGATCGACACGGCCGAGCTGAGGACGGATCCGGACCTGCCCACCGGGCTGTCGGTGATCCTCAGCCACGGTGATACCCGGACCACCCTGACCCTGGTCGGGGCGATCGCCTCGCTGGACCCCGAGCAAATCGATGCCGAGTTGCTCGGCCGGGCCCGGCACCTGCACGCCAGCTCGTTCTTCCTGCAGCCGCGGCTGGCCGGCGGGCTGGCCGCGCTCTTTCGCCGGGCACACGAGGTGGGGACGACAACCTCGCTGGACACCAACCTGGACCCGGCCGATCGCTGGGACGGGCTGCAGGACGTCCTGCCGGTGACCGACGTGCTGCTGCCGAACCGGACCGAGATCCTCGGCCTGGCCGCCCGCTATGCCGAGGTGGGCGGCATCCCCGGTGATGTGGTCGCGGCTGCCGCGGCGATTGCTGAGCTCGGGCCACTGGTCGTGGTCAAGGACGGCGAGCGGGGCGCCTTCGCGGTCGGTCCGGACGGAGCGGTGCAGCATGAACCCGGCCACCCGGTGGCAGCCGTGGACAGCACCGGCGCGGGGGACTCGTTTGATGCCGCGTTCCTGGCCACCCGACTCTCCGGCCTGC
>Ga0307513_10011340_pt1 | contig 11083 bp, 6 predicted proteins | sample 15_EM_MG_FD_202174 | JGI IMG/M metagenome (GOLD analysis project Ga0307513, IMG submission 202174) | Populus trichocarpa ectomycorrhiza microbial communities from riparian zone in the Pacific Northwest, United States - 15_EM | ecosystem: Host-associated > Plants > Roots > Unclassified | place... | reverse complement strand
TGTTAAATTTACTTAAGATGAAGTAAAGTGAACTTATGAAAAAGAATTGAAAAACTCATCATGAAAATAAATAAATAAAAAATAAGGTCATTCGGCCAAGAATTGGTTTGATAAGGAAAATGAATTAACTTCAATGGTATGAATAAATGTAAGGATGTGAAGTTACTAAGTCTGTACATGATAGGTTGAGTAGACAAAAATAAAATAAAATAAAATTGTTAGGTCATGTTTAAAGATATTCAGCCTGGAAAGACAAGTCATGAAAGGAAAGAAAATAAATAAATAAATAAATATGCGAATGCATGTGTCATGCAATTTTAAATTTAAATGAATTTTAGAATGGAATTTTCAATTATGATGGAGCCACATTTGATATGTATATTTAATGATACAGGAGAGATTGCAGAATCTGTTCAATAGCGTGGGACTTTTGCGCGAGTTCAAGCAGTAGGTTGGTGTCTTACACCTCAAACTTTTGTTTCTATAAATGTTAGAGTTAAATAAATGGTATTTTCTATAAATGTACTTGTGTTTGTGTAATTGTGAATGTTTATGTCGAGGAAAATATAGTGGACTAGCTGGCTTGAATAGAGTTAGTGGTGTTATTGTACTGACTGTCGAGTTATATGTGTAATAATAAAAATGAGGTATACCGACTTTAGGGTGATAAATTAATGATATATTATGATTAAATTATTGATGCTCGATTTTTATATGTATACTGATGATGTGTATGTGTTTAAATAATTTATGTGAAGAAAGCAGGTGTATCGCACCTTGTCTTTTTAAGTTGTGTAAACGTATTGATAAATTTCAGAATTTATTGTTTTATTGCTTCGATGATATTGAAATGAGTAAGAGTACCTTATGTGCAACGCTATACCTCTATTAGTTAGGATAATGTTTGAACGAATAAGGGTGACTTGCGTGCGTTGTTATGTATCGAATTAATTATGTTATTATGGTCGTAGTGTCGATAACTATGTTGTGTGTGAATGATACTTAACAACAGTTATTATAATGCATATGATGTTAAAAAAAAAGGGAAGAAAGAAAGAAAGAAGAAGAAGAAGAAGAAGAAGAAAAGAAAGAAAGGGGATCGATACGAATGGAAATTTCAAGTGACATTGATTAGCTATCCGGGTTTGGATAGCTAATGGTATCAATGAGGTTTCATTGGTACCGGCATTTAGGGTGACATTGATTAGCTATCCGGATTGGGATAGCTAATGGTATCAATGAGGTTTCATTGGTATCGGCATTTCAGACGACATTCATTAGCAATTCAGGTTTGGATTGCTAATGGTATCAATGAGGTTTTATTGGTGCCGACATTTCTTAAATTGATTAGTCGATCCCGAGCAATTGGGTGACTAATGATGTTAGTAAAGATTACGAACATCGGCATGGTTACTCCTGGTTCAGTGAAAAAGATAAGTTTATTAACTATTCCGGGTCAATAATAGTTAATGATATCAATGGGTCACATTGGTATCGGCAACCATTTCTGGTGTGATTAGCTACTCCATGTAAGGAGGCTAATAATGTCAAGGGTTCTTGACATCGGCAACTTTGATGGTAAATCAGATATGAATAAGATTTAATACTCTAGATATGAATAGTTAATGATACTAATCGGTTGTGTTAATATCGGTACGTGAATGTAAGTGATTACTCTAGCCCAATATTAAAAGACTCATGATACTAATGAGATTTATTAGTGTCGACAATTACTTTCTAGAAAATAAAAGGGAAAATATTGATTAGTTATTCCAAAGGAATGAGATAAGCTAATGATACCAAGAGATAAATGTCTGGGTATAATTGAGAATTGATTTATAAGGAGATGGTGTTCGAAAATCGTTGAGTTGTGTTGAGATTTCCAAGATGAAATTATTCTCAACAAATGGGAAAGGATATTAGACGGATATTGGTAATAGATTGAAAATGCTTGTAAAAGAGGTTTATACCTAATTTTATTTCTCAAAAGAAATTCTATGAAGGTTATTGCCTATCATTGTTATTGTTTGTTACTACTTTTTTATATTTATGTGTACACGTTAATTTCTATTTTCAGGTCCATCAGGGTCGCGTCCGGAATGATATTGGTTTAGTTACCTTTTGCTTTTGACCATGTAATTATTTGTAAATTAAGAGTCTTATCTCCTAAAACTTGAAATGTAATATTAATTTGTAAATTTGAATGTATGACTTTAATCTAATGTTTGTAACTTTGAGTACATATTTAACTATGCATGTTTAGAGTTGGAAATCGAATCTTTAACTTGAATTACATTATATGACGTTATTGAATAACATGTGCTGTGTTGATGATGTTGAGTTGAGTTGAGATCCAGGATGATTGGATCAGGATGTGAATTAAAATTGGAAGTGTAATATGGTTTTGTCAATAACTTGGGACCTCGTAGTATAGGGGAGATTCTGCTGAAATTTTGGTAGAAATTTGGTGGAACCGGTATATATTAAAAAAAAAATTACCTAAAAATTTTCAATGTATCGCGAAAAAGGATATGGGAAATCGGGGTTGTTACATTCACAATGTGAAAGGTGGTTACAAAAACGTGAGAAAGAGCTACCAAAACAAAGACATCTAAAGGTCACTCATCCTGAAGACGAAGCTACAGTGTCACTAAGCCAAGACTGGTCTATATGTGACCTTAACTGACTATTAGAAAGGTGCCCCTATCAAGGAATTCAAAGGAGAGGGATGGTTGGAAGATTCCAGAAATTCCAATTGATGATTACTAAGTGTTTAGCCCTTTTTATGTGTCACCTTGCTGGTATAAGGTCTTTGTTTTTGTCCCTCAATTGTGTCTCTTCTTTTGATTTACAATCAAAATATCCTGAAAGGGATTCCCTCTAAGCACTTACAAATATACTTTTGAAGCCTCGCGTGATCTCATAGACTCAATTCGTCTCTTTTACCAAAATCAGTTTCCCTATTGGAGTTTTGAAAAATTAAATTTGCATTTTGATTTCAAAAATAATTTGGTGTTTATTTAAAACAATATTTATGACATTCTATTTGTAGAATGACACATGAATCAAGCAACTCCTTCATTGAGGTGACTAAACTCTTAACCAAAATGCACGAATAGAAAATGAATTGTCATCCTCACACCATGACTCTTGAGACATGTTGTTTTAAATGTATGAATAATTGTATGTAGTGAACTCATTGCTCATAGACTCACGAAATGCATCTCTTTGCAAAGACCAAACCATCACATTGGACGAGGCCAAAGTTTATTGATCTTAACTGCTTGCGTTTGAAATGAGGAAAGGCTATCTTTGTTATTCCTTTCACATTCTAAAAGTATATCCCTTGAAGTCCCTTTTTGAGCATGAATAATTTTTCTTTCATGAAAAAAACCCGACTAGGATTACACCCCACACCGGGGGCAAGTGAAAATTTCAAGAAAAAAAGATGACAAAAACCGTGAGAAAGCCGAAAAGGCAAAAGAGCCCAAGAAACTCAATGACTAGGGGGCATGCCCAAATCACAAGAAAGAGTGATAACCAAGATAAAGTGAGTATGCCCTAGCACAACAATGAAAAGGCAAATCAAAGAAGAGCGGTGAAAGAAAAGATGAACGACACAAAAAGTCAAACTGTTGATAGTGATCCTTAGTCTTTGAAACCCTGAAACACCTTTGAGCCTTATGATCTTTTCTTTCATAACCAAAAACCTCAGCCTACATTACATGCCTGTAGAAGTCATTTCTAATCGAGCAAGCAAGCAGCGTGGGTTAATAAACAATGCTCTCAAAATGCAAGGAGTACTTCTTTTTTAGAGTCATGACATTGAGAACAAGTTATTCATTATTATTCATGCTGATAAAATAAGTGTTAAAAAAGAGAGACAAGTTTTTCTCAAACAAAACCTCGAGCTGTTTCTCGAGCCCTTCACTTTGGAAACCCATAAGAAACAGAAGGTCATCTCATGATGTACTTTCACCAAATACTATATCGCCAAATACAAGAGCAAATAATCTCTTTTCCAAGAAAAAACCAAGGAGTTGCAAGATTTCGAAAGCAAATGCTTTTAAACTTACATCAAAACAATTTTTGTTTTCAAAATGCAAAATTAAGATTTCAAGATTCATTCTGGACAAATATTTCTTCACCAAACTGAAAATGGGAGAAATGAGAAAATGGTCGCTTAAAAACCATTATTTGGCATAATTGTTGACAAAGCACACCTAAGGGCAATGACCAGTACAAGGGGGCAACACTATGTTTAGAAGGAAAAATTGATTCCTTCTAAGAAAAAAGATGAACATTTCCTACAACAAGACAAGGGGGCATCTTGGTTTATAAAAGGCAGCTTGATCCTTTCAAACAAGTGACAACAAATGTTTTTTTGAGACGGGGATTAATGAATGATCCTCTCAAATTATTTGATGAGATGAAAAATATCTAGTAAGCAAGTGGGTCATGATGAGCATCATAACAGCTAAGCTATGTAAACAAATATGGGAAGAGACTTCCATGGGCCAACTCGAGTAGGCTAGAAGCTAAACGATGAAGATGACCTAAAAATCAGAGATAGCAAGTCGTCATTAATCAAACAAAAAGATTAAGAAGAAATGGGGGCCTATATTTCAAATCAGGTAAAGATGCATGCATATCATCTAAACTTTAAGACATGGGACAACGAGTTTTGCAAACTTCGCAAGAGAAATCTCTGACGAGATCCATCAAATGGAAGGCCACCTTGAAAGGTCCAAGTTTGAAATTGCTTTTGGAAATTTTTCACCTTTGAGAAATTTTAACCTGGATAGGCCGCCCACGAGAATTAGGCCGCAAAAAAAAATATGTATTTTCACCATCGGGCAGGTCGTCTGGAACAATGAGACCACTTGCAAGTTTCCTCGCATTTTATCATCGGGCAGGTCGCCTGGAACAATGAGACCACTTGCACTTGCGAGTTTCCTCGCATTTTATCATCAGGCAGGTCGCATGGAACAATAAGACCACTTGCGAGATAAAACTGCAGGGGAGCACAAAACACACAGACAAAAACAAAGATAATAGAAGAGGAAGAACACAGGAAAAAAAAAACAGTAGAGAGAGAAGGAAAATGAACGGGCACAGTACAGACGAGGAGAGCAAGGAAAGAAGACCAAGGGAAGAACAAAAGGAAAACAGAGGAGAAGAAAATAGCATTAGCTGGATAGCCCTCCATCACCGTCATCTTCATCTTCAATTGCAGCAACAGGTAAGCTGCAGTTTGCATTTTAATTGTTATGTTCCTGTAGCAGGCGTGCGTGAGCAGTTCACGCACGCCTGCAGGTTAAAAAAAAAAGAGCTAAAGGGAAATCGGGCTACTGGGTTGTGCATGTTATCCGACTGGACTGGCTGGATCCAGCCCAGCCTGTTCGGCGGGGTTAGATCTAGCCCCTAAAAAAAAACATAAAAAAATATAGTTTTCTTTTCTTAGAAAAATCAATTTTTGTGAAAATATTCATTGACGCCAAAGTCAGGAGTATTGTATTTTTTGAATTTGTACGATATTTACCAACGCCAGAGTTGGAAATATTTGTAGGAATTGTTCACTGACGCCAGAGTCAGGAACATGAAAAGAAGAATAAAAAAGGAAAAAGGAGAACAAATTCTTAGCAATTTTAGACAAAACTAGCAATGCAGCCTGCCTTAGGTAGGACACTTAAGGGGTGATAGTATCTTCCCTTTTGCGTAACCAGTCCCGTACCATAGAATCTCTGTTGACCAATTAGGGTTCCTAGTGACCATATTACTAGGTGACGACTCCTTGAACAAGACATTTTCCTCTAAAAGAACAAGATGCCAAATATCTGTTCCTTTTCCACTCAAGTGATTAATTTTAATCGGTCGCCGCGATGTCCAAGTGTGACAATTAATATTATAAATATTATTGTTGGGTATGGCTTTGCAGCCAGACTCATCACTCCTAGATCCGATGTTGTAGCTAGACCCAACGCTCTTGGATCTTCGATTTTTATAATATTTTTTTAAGAAAATAAAAGGTGAGCCTGCAATGTAACGCGGGCCACCTAACTAGTGAATGCTAAAAATAGTTAAATAGTGTTTGATCAAATTTAGTTGTAATGTTTTTTATATATAAAATAATCATTTAAAACATTAAAAATATCTTAATTTGTATTTATATTAAATGATTTATAATCCCTTAAACTTATACGCATGTGTTGGAATTGGTTTATAAAATATGTAATTAGTTTTTTAAGGCTAAATTATATGTAAGGGTCCACTCACAATCGAGGTTAAAATCATGTTGAATTTTATGATCCAACATGGATACTTTAACGTGAAATATTAATATGTTTTAAAAAACTAATTAAAGGTGAATGCGAAATTGTTCTAAAAAACATTTGGATAACAAAAATTTCAAACCCGAAATATTTTTGATAATTAGATAGGAGGCTTGTGAGCTCATGAGTTTGAGCTTGAGTTTAGTTAATAAAAAATATTTGTTATTAAGTTCTTGTTTAATTAGCTAAATTAATACATTGATTATGCGATGGGAATGAATGTCATTATAAGTAATTCATTAACTATGAATATTTATGAATATTTTGGATATTCATGAACTATAAACATTCATGAATTATGAACATTCATCATAATTAATAAAATATTCATGAATTATGAAAACTCATGAATTATGATTATTAAATAGTTTCCAAGTCCTATAAATAAGTGTCTTGAATTGGTGGAATAGGATAAACGAATTTTATTGAGTTATTTTCTCTTTTTGTTGTTAGTTTTCCTAAAAACTTGTTCTTTAATTCATTCTTTCTACTCTAGAGCTTAGGTTCGGTCTTTGTAAAGAGATATTAAATATTATTCATTTAATTTCTTTGGATCTTGTTTAGAAGTGTACCTAAACAAAAAAGAGTTGTTGGAATTTTGAAAGGCTTACTAAAGAAAGTTATTTTGCACCAAGTGATGAGCAATAAAGCTTTAAGGACAAATGACAATCTAGACAACAATAAAATTTAAGATTGGTGTACTATGAAGTAGTTTTATATTATAATTATAATATCTGTGTTGGTTTGCATGCTAGAATTGTTTTTCTTATATTTTTTGGAAATTTATATATTCGTTTAGTATTCATGCTATATTTTTGTAATGGTTACAATGTTTTTATATGTTTGCATGATTATAAACTAAACATATTTTTCTTATTTGTCTAATCTTTACTTGTGAATTCTGGACAACATGTATGCATGTATACTTGTTTTTTATTAGAGTTATTTTTAAGTTTTAAAAACTAAAAAAGAAAAAGGTTAATAGTGTAATAATATATGTACACATCATATCAATTCAATATAACTAATAATATAGAAAATGTTTTTTTGAACTTAAGTACTAGCACTAGCATCTTTAGTTGGTGTGTTCGTAATTCATTAAAATAATTAATGAAATGTTGTCAATTTTATTTAAAATAATGGATCTTACAATAAGTAACCTTGTTTCTATTAAAAGTAGAAGCATCTGATTTTTTTTAAAAGTAAATCATATTTAAAGTGACAAATATTTTTTGATTTCAAAACGAAACAAGTGTTAATTAAACATTTCTTTTAGATCAAAAGTATTTGTTTTTTAAAAACACAATAATACCAAACAGACACTATATCCAATGTAATAAAAAAGAATAAATAAAGACAATCTACCATGACTACACAAGCATACAAACAAATACATTAAGATTATTAATATGATTGCAAAAAATAGTCTATCAGCCTACATATGCATTATTGAGTTGGGTTTATTATCCTTACCATTTAAAAGAAATTTCTTGTCGCATATAAATGTATAAATTATTCCTCGTATCTTATTCAAATCTTCATAAATTATTTCAAAAAACAATATTAACAATATTTAGGGATGGCATTGCACAACACATAATCCATTTATATATTTATTCACGTAACATGAATAGAAATACTAAAAAACATTGGTCTTTTACTATTTTTTTTCTTCAACAACATTCAATGTAACATTATGAAGTGCTATAATGCAATTGAGTCGGCCCCTAATGGTCATTCAATATATATAATTACAAATTTTATAATACTTTCCCTTGAATAACCATGTACTAAAAATATGTCTCATTAAAACCTTGAAAAGAAAAACTCAATGGAAAAAAACCTAAGCGAAGGAAAAAGATTACAACATTCTTGTGTGATTTCTGAATACTTTAGAATTTAATAGAAGGTTTTATATAGATACTTCAAGATCCATATTTGAATACTTCAGGATTCAGAAAAATATTAAATTGTCTCATTAAAACCTTGTAAAGTAAAACTTATTGGGAAGGAAAAAAAAGTACAATTTGCATTAACTTCACCTCAAAATTACATATCTTATGATGAATCTTTAAGATGTCTCATTCCAATATTATGGATCTTGAAAGTTGAGACTAGTAAAGACTTTGTAAATAAGTTTGCTAAATTATCATTTAACTTGATTTGCTTGATATCAATTGTTCTCTTCTGTTGAAGCTTGTGAGTATAAAATAACTTTATGAGATATGCTTTATTTTATCTCCTTTTAATGTAGTCTCCTATAAGTTGAGTGAAATGGACAACATTATCTTCAAATAATATTGTGGGATTATCTTCAATAGTTGACAATCCATATTTTTCTTTTATGTGCTAGATAATTTACATTAGACATATACATTCTCAACTTACTTCATGGATTGCAATAATTTCTGAATGATTTGATAAAGTAGCCACTAATATTTGTTTGACAGATCTCCAAGAAATTATAGTAGGTAAATAAATAACATGTTTGTGATCTCCCTTAAAGGAAATCATTGAGATAACTTGCATTTGCATACCCTATCGATTATGAATTTTATCTACTATAAAATAACCTCATCGTAGTTGTTCCGCGGAGATAGCGAAGTATATGTTTGACCCCATTCCAATGTTCTTTTGTACGAGTGGGATTGTATCTTGCTAATAACTTGACTGCAAAAACTATATATGGTCTTGTACAATTTACAAGATACATGAGAGCTCCAATAACATTAAGATATTGTACTTTTGTACCAAGAATTTATTCATCCTCTTTTAGCGGTCAAAAAGGGTCTTTCTTTACATCAAGTGATCGAACAACCATAAGTTATAGTTCTTATGAGCTCTTTAGGAGTACCAACAAGATTTAAATTATCAATATATATTATAACAATAGCAAATCCGGATGTGTTTTTCTTAATAAAAAATGCATGGGAAAATCTCATTATTCTCAAATCATTTTTCTAGGAGGTATTCATAAAGACAATTATACCACATTCGATGAGGTTGCTTCAACCTATATAAAGATTTTTGTAGTTTAATATAATAAACACTTCTGGGTTTATCATAAAAGGCTTCAGGCATTTTGAATCCTTCAAGGATTTTCATATGGATATCTTTATCTAATGATTCATATGGATATGTTGTAACTACATTCATTAAACATATATCTAGAGTTTCTGAGACTACTAAACTAATCAAAAATCTAAAAGTGATTGCATCCATAACTGGAGAGTAAATTTCCTTATAATCAATGCCAAGTCTTTGAACATGCTTAAGTTAGGGAATTTAATGATACTTTAAGTGCAATATGATGATATAAAACCTTAATGAGAATGCACTTTTAAGTACTAATCACTTGTCCTTTTCTCATTTGGGTTCATTGTGTCTCCACTTCTAGTGGTATGGTGAGTTGCCTTTTCAAAGATTATCTCTTCTCCTTTTCCATTTATTTTTTTCATATCTATACCCTTTATTCTTTCTTATCTTTTGGAAAAAAAAGTTTCATTCACTGAAGGGAATGATTTAGAACCTATAGGATGAGATTGATATTTTTTCATCAGAAGCTCATATTTTGTTCAGTCACAAGAAAACATGAAATTAGTTTTGAACACCTCTTGAAATTACATTATCTATATTGTTGCTGCATGACAATATTCGAGGCATGAAAGGTAGAGAATGTTTTCTCTAACATTTGATCTTATATGATATTTTCACCATACAATTTTAACTGTGAGGTAATTTTAAAAAGAGCTAAATTATACTCACTAACCGATTTAAAATCTTGCAACCCCAAGTGCAACCAATCATAACGAGCTTGAGGAAGTATGGTAAACTTTTTATAGTCATATCTTTCCTTTAGATTTTACCACAAAACAAGATGATCTTTTATTATAAGATATTCAAGTTCTAATCCTTCGTAGAGATGGTGGCAAATGAAAATCATTATTTTTGCACGATCCTGCAAGGATATGTTATTTTCTTTTTTAATGGTCTCTCTAAGATTCATAGCTTCTAAATGAATTTCGGTGTCAAGAATCCATGACAAATAATTATTCTTATATATATATATATATCAAGAAGAGTAAATTCAAGTTTAGTTTATATATATATATATATATATATATATATATATATATATATTCCATAAAATATGAATAATAATGAAAAGAAAAAAATATTGAAATTGATATAAGTCATGTAACACAGGAGTTCATCCATGCCAAGATTTTAATATAAATTAATTAGAATGAGAGAATAAAAATATTAAAAGACACTAAAAAATTCAATTATCATAAAAAATGAAGATACTAAATTCAACAGGTCATGAAGTCTAAGAAATTTAAATAGATATTCAATATATATAATTAAATATTTTATGATAATTCTCAAGTTATTATATTTTAACATTTTTTTAATAACCCTAATTGTTAAACAATTTTTCTTTATTGCTTTTTCTTTTAGAATGGTTGGGTACTAAAAAAAGTGGTAAGTGTCTATTGATCGAATATATTATTAACAATTTAACACACTTTAAAAAAAAATGAAGACAAAAACATCCAAATCTAGAAAAGAAAATAAAAGGTAAAGACATATATTAGAGAGAGATAATAATAATAATTAAAAAAAGACCTACCCAATTTTAAAAGGGTCAATAATATATAAACCCGACCCGTATCCAAAACAAGAACGATTCAACAACAAGAAGGGTTTTGGCTGAAGGCTAAACCCTAGTCCCAGAAATCTATATTATC
>Ga0307513_10011339_pt1 | contig 11084 bp, 6 predicted proteins | sample 15_EM_MG_FD_202174 | JGI IMG/M metagenome (GOLD analysis project Ga0307513, IMG submission 202174) | Populus trichocarpa ectomycorrhiza microbial communities from riparian zone in the Pacific Northwest, United States - 15_EM | ecosystem: Host-associated > Plants > Roots > Unclassified | place... | reverse complement strand
GCGCCGGCGAGGCGAACGCGGGCAACAGCCTCGGCGAGGCCCTCGCCGCCGCGGGAAAGCTGGACCAGGCCCGCGCGCACCACACCTCCGCGTTCAGCCTCGCCGCCGAGATCGGCGATCACCACCAGCAGGACCGGGCGCGGCGCGGGCTGGCCGCGGTACCGCAAACGTGACCGCCACCAGGACCGGCAGCAAGCGGTCACGTGCGACGGACCAGCGCGGAGCAGGCAACGCCCGCCTGGATATGATCCCTGACGTCGGCTACCCGGTCGAGGGTTCGGCCGAGCCGTCTGCCCGCACGTCGCAAGCCTGGTCCGGATACGACGACGCGGCGCGGCGCCGCGGCTGCGGTACATGCCTGAACGGTGACCGCCCGGCACGCCGGTCGAAACCTGGGGTCTTGGGATAAGAGGTTCAGTCGGGTGTTTAGTCGGGTCGCCATCGTCAACCGTGGTGAGGCCGCGATGCGGCTCATCCACGCAGTCCGGGAGCTGGCCGCAGAGACCGCGAAGCCGATCGAGACCGTAGCCCTGCACACCGACGTCGACCGTGCCGCCACGTTCACCCGCGAGGCGGACCTGGCGTACGAGCTCGGTCCGGCGTCCGCGCGCCCGTACCTCGACCTGAGGGTGTTGGAGCGCGCGCTGGTGCACACCGGCGCCGACGCCGCGTGGGTCGGCTGGGGGTTCGTCGCGGAGGACCCGGCGTTCGCCGAGCTGTGCGAGCGGATCGGGGTCGTCTTCGTCGGCCCGAGCGCGGAGGCCATGCGCAGGCTCGGCGACAAGATCGGCGCGAAGCTGCTCGCCGAGGAGGTCGGTGTGCCGGTCGCGCCGTGGAGCCGCGGCGCGGTGGAGACGCTGGGTGCGGCCCGCACCGCGGCGGCCGGGATCGGCTACCCGCTGATGCTCAAGGCCACCGCGGGGGGCGGCGGGCGCGGCATCCGGGTGGTGACCAGCGACGCCGAACTCACCGACGCGTACGAGCGCACCAGCCAGGAGGCCGAGCGGGCCTTCGGCAACGGCGTGGTATTCCTGGAGCGTCTGGTCACGGGCGCCCGGCACGTCGAGGTGCAGGTGATCGCGGACGGGCAGGGCACCGCGTGGGCGCTCGGCGTGCGCGACTGCTCGATCCAACGGCGCAACCAGAAGGTCATCGAGGAATCGGCGTCGCCGGTGCTCGGCGCGGCGCAGGCCGCCGAGCTCAAGACTTCGGCCGAAAGGCTGGCCGTCGCGGTCGGGTACTGCGGCGCGGCGACCGTGGAGTTCCTCTACCACCCGGGCGACGACCAGTTCGCGTTTCTCGAGGTCAACACTCGCCTGCAGGTCGAGCACCCGATCACCGAGTGCACCACCGGGTTCGACCTGGTCAAGGCGCAGCTTCAGGTCGCGTCCGGGGTACGCCTCGAGGGTGCGCCACCGGCCGAGCGCGGGCACGCCATCGAGGCCCGGCTCAACGCCGAGGACCCGGACCGCGACTTCGCGCCGTCCCCGGGCCGGATCGCCCTGCTCGACCTGCCCTCCGGGCCGGGCATCCGGGTGGACACCGGCGTCAGCGAAGGCGACACGATCCCGGCCGACTTCGACTCGATGATCGCGAAGATCATCGCGTACGGACGGGACCGCACCGAGGCGCTGGCTCGGCTGCGGCGGGCGCTGGCGGAGACGACGGTGATCATCGAGGGCGGCGCGACGAACAAGAGTTTCGTGCTCGACCTGCTGGATCAGCCCGAGGTGATCGACGCCAGCGCGGACACCGGCTGGATCGACCGGGTACGCGGCGAGGGCCGCCTCGTTTCCCATCGGCATTCCACCGTCGCGCTGGTGGCGGCTGCCATCGAGACGTACGAGGAGGAGGAACGCGGCGAACGGCAGCGACTGCTGTCGACCGCGTTCGGTGGGCGCCCGCAGGTGCAGCACCGCAGCGGCCGGCCGGTGGACCTCGCGCTGCGCGGCGCCGGCTACCGCGTCCGGGTCGCCCGAGTCGGCGCGCATCGCTTCCGGGTCGGCGTCGAAGCGGGGTCCGCAGTCGTCACCGCCGACGCCGAACTCGACCGCTTCGACCGGCACACCGGCCAGATCGTCGTCAACGGCGCCCGGTACCGCCTGCTCACCAGCACGCACGGCACGATCCACCTAATCGAGGTGGACGGCGTCACGCACCGGGTCAGCCGCGACGAGGGTGGCGTCCTGCGCTCCCCGATGCCCGCGCTGGTCGTCGCCACGCCGCTGGCGGTCGGCGACGAGGTCGAGGCCGGCGCGCCGGTGCTGGTACTGGAAAGCATGAAGATGGAGAACGTGCTGCGAGCGCCGTTCCGGGCCCGGCTCAAGGAATGCGTCGTGTCGGTCGGCAGCCAGGTGGGCACCGGTGCGCCGCTGCTGCGGCTGGAACCGCTCGCCGACGACGCCGCCGCCGCCGAACCGCCGGCGGCTGCGTCCGCGGCGATGGACCTGCCCGCCGGGCCCGCCGGGATCCCCGTCGGGGAACTCCTCGCGCGGGGCCAGAACGACCTGCGCAGCCTGCTGCTGGGCTTCGATGTGGACCCGCACGACGAGCGCAGGGTGCTCGACGGCTACCTCGACGTGCGCCGTAGGGCCACTGTGGACGGCCACCGTCCGCTGGCCGAGGAACTGGAACTGCTCGACGTGTTCGCCGATCTCGCCGAACTGAGCCGGAACCGGCCGGCGGGGGAGAGTGACGGCGGTGACAACCGCGTGCACAGTGCCCGCGAGTACCTTCACACGTACCTGCAAAGCCTTGACGTGGAGCGCGCCGGGCTGACCAAGGCCTTCGAGGCGAAACTCGCCAAGGCGCTCGGGCAGTACGGCGTCACCGATCTGCAGCGCTCGCCCGAGCTCGAAGCCGCGGTGTTCCGCATCTTCCTGGCCCAGCAGCGCGCGGCCGCCGACGCCACCGTCATCACCACGCTGCTGCGGGTGTGGCTGGAAGAGCCACCGCCGGACGACACGCTGCGCGAGCCCGCCGGTCTCGCGCTGGAGCGGCTGCTGGCGGCGACGCAGGTCCGCTTCCCCGCGGTGTCCGACCTGGCGCGGGGCCTGGTGTTCGCCTGGTTCGCCCAGCCGCTGCTGCGCCGCAACCGCGCGGTCGTGTACGCCGGTGTCCGCAAGCACTTGCGCCACCTGGACGCGGACCCGGACTCGCCGGACCGCGCCGAACGCATCACCGCGATGGTGCGCAGTACCGAGCCGCTGGTCCGGCTGCTCGGCCAGCGGTTGGTTCGGGACGACCTGAACAACGCGATCATGCTGGAGGTGCTGACCCGCCGGTATTACGGCAACAAGGCTCTGCTGGCCGTGCGTACCGAACAGGTGGCCGGCTGCACGTTCGTGGTCGCCGCGCGGGCGGCCTCGTCGGTGGTGTCCGCGGCGGGGAGTTTCGCGGCGCTGGGCGACGCGCTGCGCGGGCTCGCCCGGCTGGCGACCGCCGAGGACGCGGTCGAAGCCGACGTCTACCTCGCCTGGGAGAACCAGCCGCAGGACCCCGACGCGATGGCGGCCGCGCTGCACGCCGTGGTCCGCGAGGTCACGCTGCCGCCGCAGGTAGGCAGGCTCACCATCGCGGTCGCGGGCCGCCGCGGCGCGGTGATGCACCACCACTTCACGTTCCGCCCCTCGGCCGGCGAGATGAGCGAGCAGCGGCTGATCCGCGGGCTGCACCCGTCCATCGCGCAGCGGATGCAGCTGGAACGGCTGAGCAAGTTCGACCTCACCCGGCTGCCGTCGGCGGACGAGGAGGTCTACCTGTTCCAGGCCGTGGCGCGCGACAACCCGGCCGATGCCCGGCTCGTCGCGTTCGCGCAGGTCCGTGACCTGACCGAGCTGCGCGACAACGACGGGCGGCTGGCCGCGCTGCCGACGGCCGAAAACATCATCGCCGCCTGCCTCGACTCGATCCGCCGCGCGCGGCGGACGGTGCAGAACAGCTTCCCCACCAACCGGATCGTCATCTACATCTGGCCGCCGATCGAGATCACCCGGGCGGAGATCGACACGATCGTCGCCCGGGTGCTGCCGACCACGGCGGGTGCCGGGCTGGAGGAGATCCTGTTCATCACCAGGATGCGGGACCAGAAAACCGGTGCGCTGACGAAGGTGGCCGTACGCGGCACGTTCGCGGTCACCGACGGCAGCCACCTGACCGTCGGGCCGCCGTCGACCGAACTGGTCGAGCCGCTGGACGGCTACCGGCAGAAGGTGCTGCGGGCGAGCATGCGCAACACCGTCTACCCGTACGAGCTGATCGGTTTGCTCGGCGCTTTTTCCGAGTACGACCTGGACTCCTCCGGTGCCCTCACGCCGGTGGACCGGCCGAAGGGCCGCAACAGCGCGGCGATCGTGGCCGGCGTGATCACCACACCGACCGACCGGCACCCGGACGGCGTCACCCGGGTGATCCTGCTCGGCGACCCGACCAAGGCGCTCGGTGCACTGTCCGAACCGGAGTGTCGCCGGATCATCGCCGCGCTCGACTTGGCCGCGCGGAAACAGATACCGCTGGAGTGGTACGCGCTGTCCGCCGGCGCCCGGATCTCGATGGAGTCGGGCACGGAGAACATGGACTGGGTGGCCGCGGCGCTCAAGCGGATCGTCGAGTTCACCCAGGACGGCGGTGAGATCAACATCATCGTCGCGGGCATCAACGTGGGCGCGCAGCCGTACTGGAACGCCGAGGCGACGATGCTCATGCACACCAAGGGAATCCTGGTGATGACACCGGATTCGGCGATGGTGCTGACCGGCAAGCAGTCCCTGGACTTCTCCGGTGGCGTGTCGGCCGAGGACAACTTCGGCATCGGCGGGTACGACCGGGTGATGGGCCCGAACGGGCAGGCGCAGTACTGGGCGCCGGACCTGCCGGCCGCCCGGGACGTACTGATGGCGCACTACGCGCACACCTACGTCGCCCCCGGCGAGACGGGGCCGCGGCGGACGCGGACGACCGACCCGGTCGACCGGGACGTCTCCGTCTTCCCGCACGCCGTGGCGGGCAGCGATTTCACCACCGTCGGCCAGATCTTCTCCGCCGAGACCAACCCGGACCGCAAGAAGGCGTTCGACATCCGAGCCGTGATGCGGGCCGTCTCCGACCAGGATCACCCGGTGCTGGAACGCTGGGCGGGCATGGCCGACGCGGAGACCGCGGTGGTGCAGGACGTGCACCTCGGCGGCATTCCGGCGTGCCTGCTCGGCATCGAGTCGCGGTCGCTGCCGCGGCGCGGCTTCCCGCCCGCCGACGGCCCGGACGCCTACACCTCGGGCACGCTGTTCCCGCGGTCGTCGAAGAAGGCCGCCCGGGCGATCAACGCGGCCAACGGCAACCGTCCACTGGTGGTGCTCGCGAATCTGTCCGGGTTCGACGGCTCGCCGGAGTCGATGCGAAAACTGCAGCTGGAGTACGGCGCCGAGATCGGCCGTGCGATCGTGAACTTCCGCGGGCCGATCGTGTTCTGCGTGATCTCTCGCTATCACGGCGGTGCGTTCGTGGTCTTCTCCAAGACGCTGAACCCCAACCTGACCGTACTCGCGTTGGAAGGCTCGTTCGCGTCGGTGCTCGGCGGCGCACCCGCGGCCGCCGTGGTGTTCTCCGGTGAGGTCGCCGCCCGCACCGCGGCCGACCCGCGCATGCACGACCTGGAGGCGCGCGGCGCGGCCGCCGCCGGCGTCGACCGGGCCACACTGGCCGCAGAGCTCGACGAGCTCCGCTCCTCGGTCCGTGCCGAGAAGCTCGGCGAGGTCGCCGCGGAGTTCGACCGCGTACACAACATCCACCGCGCTGTCGAGGTCGGCTCCGTCGATGCCGTCATCCGCGCCGCCGAACTCCGCCCGCGCATCATCGAGGCGCTCGAGTCCCATCTGCGTCCCGGCTGAGGCCGGCGCCGGGCTCCGCGGGGCACCTGGACGCGGGCGCCGACGGCGCGCATGGCACCGGCCGCGCTCGTTCCAGTAGCGCATCAGTGCGGTTCCAGTCGGGACTGGCATCCTCCCTAGGACATCTCGGAACCCGGAACAGAACCCGGTACGAGAGCCTTCGGAGGAATGCATGTCCAGTCATAACCGAACCTACGGTCGGCGCGGCCCAGTTGCGGCGCAAGGCGCGGAAAAGGCTCAATCTGTGCCGCCGCGGCTCTCCGGACAAAGCACCGTACATCCGCCTTCGCGACCGACGGTGATTCAGATCACGGCCCACTCTCCGGGCGTATCGCCCGGCCCCGCCCGACGGGATCGCGACGGCAATCTGAGCTGCTGATCTTGACGGCGATCGAAGTCCGAGCCCCGGCCGGCGCCGCCGCACCCGGGTTCGGGCGTGTCGCACACGCGTCAGTAGACATTGGCTATAGTCCCGGCGGAGCATGCTAGGTTCTCGGGCAGCCGAGCGACGTGAGTCGACACAATAGACAATTCCGCCTCCTCCGTCCCGTTTCGGCCGTGCGCCACCACGTCCCTGTCCATACGATTGTTCGTCTGCATTTTCTAACTTCCTGGGAAACCCTGGCTTGCCGTGGCTGAGCAAGCATTTCGCCCTTGGAGCGACGTCATGCTGGCAATGGACCAATTCCTGCACCGCGCGCCCTGCGACGTCCCGTACTTCAGCCGGGACGGCGAGACATACCTGTCCGAAGTGCCGCTGCGCGACCTCCAGAAGACCCAGAAGCTTCGCGTCCTGTCCGATGAGGACTTCGCTTTCTGGCAGACGTACGGCTATGTCGTGGTACGGGAGGCGATCCCGGCGGCCGCCGCCCAGCGCCTGCTGGACTTCGCCTGGGAATTCCAGGGGCTCGACCCGCACCGGCCGGACACCTGGTATCCGCACCGGGTCTTCACCTCGGACCTCGACCGTGACCTCTACATCCTCGGCTTCGTGGAGGCCTACCAGCACCAGTTCATCTGGGATAACCGGCAGACGCAACGGGTGTACGACGCGTTCGTCGACGTGTGGGACTGCGAAGAGCTGTGGGTGAGCCTGGACCGGCTGAACCTGAACCCGCCGAACGTGGGCAACCGCTCCCGGGCCCTCATTCCGCCCACCGACCGCGGGTTCGACATCAACCTGCACTGGGATGTCGACACCACGAAGGCCGTGCTGCCGCAGCGGGTGCAGGGCATCATCGCGCTGCACGACACCCGGCCCGAGCTCGGCGGCTTCCAGTGCTCGCCGGAGTTGTTCCACCGCTTCGACGCCTGGCGGATCGCGCAGCCCGCGGACCGCGACCCGTACCGGCCCGCCATCGACCGTGCGGAGTTCCCGGTGATCCGGCCCGACCTCGGGGCCGGCGACCTGCTCATCTGGAACGGCCTGGTGGCGCACGGGGTCGCGGAGAACACGTCGACGGACGCCGCCCGCTCGGTGCAGTACCTGTCGATGATGCCGGCCCTGCCGACCCACCGGGAGCTCGTCCGGTCTCGGGTCCGGTCCTGGCGCGAGTTGAGCACCCCCGAGTGGGACGGCACGCTGGTCGGCGACCCGATCAAACCCGAGTCGCTGCGGTACGGCCCGGCGGAGCTGACCGACCTGGGCAAGCGCCTGCTGGGTCTGGAGCCGTGGCGGGCGTCCGATCAGGTAGCGGGTGACGTCCGGTGAGCGACCTGCGCAAGATCTGCCTGGCGCTGCCCACGAACCGCGAGTGCAGCGCCACCATCGCCGCGCTGGCGGCCGAGGCGGCCTACGCCGCCGAGCATTTCCCGGTCGAGGTCGCGGTCCTGATCCTGGACTCCACCGACGAGGCGACGTTCGCCGTGCACGCCACCGCGGTCGAGGCGCTGCCGGACACGCCGAACGTCACGGTCACGCACCTCGACGAGGCCGCACAGCGGCGGTTCCTGCTCGACGTGACCGGACGCGCCGGCCTCGGAAAACCCGATCTGATCGTCGATCTGATGCTGCCGCGGCAGCTGTCCTACGGCGCCTGCACCAACCGGGCCTTTCTGATCGGCGCGGCCCTGGGCTGCGAGTCGGTGCACCGCCGCGACTCCGACATCGCGTACCAAACCTGGGACGGCGAGCCGCTCTTCCCGGTCCACCACGAGTTGATCTCGCTGGGCCGGCGGGCCGCCGACGCGGCGGACGCGGTGTCCGAAGTGGCCCTCGACCCGGTGCACGCCGGCAAGCCCGTGGTGATGGTGGGCGGTGCGCTCGTGGGCGAACTGTCGGTCGACATCGCGGAGATCCATCAGCTCGACCCGGCGGCCTACTACGACATCGTCAGCCTGTGGGCCGCGGAGGGCACCTCGGAGCAGCACAAGCGAGCGCTGGTCGAGGAGTCGTTCACCGGTGCGGGCGACGAGACGTTCACCGGAGATCACTCGACCCTGGACCTGGTCGATCCGATGCGGGTGGAAATGAGCAACATCAGCTTCTACCAGGTGCAGGAGGAGGTGCCGTTGCCGCCGATGACCGAGACGATCGGCAGCGACTACTTCCTGCTCCACCTCGTGCCCGACAGCCGGCTGCCCGGCGTACGGCACAACCGGCACGTCATCAACTTCCACACCCCGGAGCGCAAGACCGAGTCCGCGTTCTACGCCTATCACCTGCGGCTGGCGAAGTTCTTCCTGTCCATGCTCTATCTGCACGTCATCTACCAGCGGATGGGCGAGGCGGGGGAGGACCTGCTCGACGAACAGCACCGCGTACGAGCAGCCCGCGTCGCCGAGATCGTCCGGGCGAGCGTCCTGCTCGACAAAGGCCCGAACGTCCGCCGCCTGGACACCCTCGACCGCGCGTACCGCAAGCTCGGCGGCCGGTACGCGGTCTTCGCCGAGCTGCTGGCCCCGCGACGGGAGCAGTTGCTCACCGAGGCCGCGCACGACATCGAGGACTTCGCGACGCTGATCGTGGCATGGGAGCCACTGATCCGGGCGGCCAAGGACGCCGGCCCGGCATGGCGCTGACGGGCCGACGATGCTCGAGAACCCGGTGTTGAGATCTGCCCTGGCGGCCGCCGACCAGGACCAGATCATTTTCGACCTCGATGGTATGGCGGCACGCTACGCCGCGCTGATCCGGGAACTGCCGGGCGTCGCCGTCCGTTTCGCCGTGAAGGCGTGCCCCGTCGACGAGGTCCTGCAGGTGCTGGCGGACAGCGGCGCCGGCTTCGACGCGGCCAGCCCCAACGAGATCGCCCAGGCGATCCGGACCGGGGTTCCGGCCGACCGGATCCACTTCGGCAACACCGTCAAGTCCGACCGCGACATCGCCACGGCGTACCGTCTCGGGATCCGCGACTTCGCGACCGACAGCCTGCCGGACGTACGCGCCATCGCCGCGCAGGTGCCAGGCGCCCGGGTGTTCTGCCGGCTGTCCACCACCGGGGCCGGCGCGCTCTGGGGCCTCAGCAACAAGTGCGGCTGTTCGGCCGACGACGCGGTGGCCGTGCTGGAGGAGGCCCGCGCGCGAGGGCTGACCCCGGCGGGTCTGTCCCTGCACGTGGGGTCGCAGCAGATGACCGCGGAGGCGTGGCGGCGCGCCTTCGCGGACCTGTCCGGCGTCCTGCTGCGGCTCGCGGACCGCGGCATCGTCCTCGACCACGTCAACCTGGGCGGCGGCCTGCCGGCGCTGGGCTATCTCGACCGGCTGGGCGCCCCGCTGGTTCCCCGGATGGATCTCATCCTGGACGCGATCCGGGACGGCATGCGGCAGCTCCGGCGGGTCTCCCGGACGCCGCTCGCCTTCCTCCTGGAACCGGGGCGCAATCTGGTCGCCGATCACGGTGCGATCCGGGCGCACGTCGTCCGGCTGACGGCTCGCCGCGAGCAGGGGACCTGGCTCTATCTCAGTTGTGGCAAGTTCAACGGCTTGTACGAGATGGACCAAGTGCAGTACCCGCTGGAATTTCCCACCCACCCGTCCGGGCCCACCGTGCCCGCCGTGATCGCCGGCCCGACGTGCGACAGCGACGACGCCTTCGCCTCGGCGCACCCGGTGCCGGTGCCGGAGCGGCTGGCGTCCGGCGACCCGGTCTGGATCCACTCCGCCGGCGCCTACACGGTCAGCTACACCACGATGCGCTTCAACGGCTTCGATCCACTTCCCCATCGAACCGTACGCGGTGAGCTGCTGGCCGCCCGCGGCCGCGGGACGGGAACCCGATGACAGCGGTGATCCGCCCGATCGCGGACCGCGACTGGCCGGAGATCGTCGCGCTCGAAGCCGAGGTCTACCGCGACGCCGGACTGTCCGAGAGCCCGGAGGCGCTGGCGTCGCGGGCGGCACCGGCCACCTCGTTCGTGCTGGACGCGGGCGGGGAGATCGCCGGCTACCTGCTGGCGCTCCCGTACCCGCGGTTTCAGTGTCCGGATCTGACGCGCGCCGAGGAGACCGCCTACGAGTCGGTCAACCTGCACCTGCACGACCTGGTCGTCGCCGCCCGCTATCGCCGCACCGGCCTGGGCGGGCGCCTGCTGCGACACCTGGTCGCCACCGTGGGCGCGCAGGCGTACGAGATGATCTCTCTGGTTTCGGTCGGGAGCAGCTGGAGGTTCTGGTCCGCACACGGCTTCCGCCCACTCCTGCAGATCGCGCCGCCGGGCAGCTACGGCCCGGATGCGATCTACATGTCCCGGCCCGCCTGACGAAGAAAGCTGACCCCACATGCCTCGTGTCCGCGATCCGTTCCGCCGATCGCAACTGGCAATCGCCGCGCTCTTCTGCTTCCTCGGCTTTCAGTACGGCACCTGGGTCTCCCGCGTGCCGGCGCTCAAGACCGAACTGGACCTGAGCGCGGCGGAGGTGGGTCTGCTGCTGCTCGCCCCCGGCCTCGGTGCGGCGCTGTCCTTCCCGCTGGTGGCCCGGCTGATGAAGCGGCTGGGCTCCCGGCGCCTGGCCGGCTTGTCGGCGCTCGCCCTGATCGTCGTGCTCGCGGCGCTGGCGGTCGCACCGACCTTCCCGCTCGCCGTGCTGGTGCTGTTCGTCGACGGCGTCGCGATCGCCTGCCTGAACGTCGCGATGAACGCCCAGGGCGCCGCGCTCGAGGCGAAGTATCAGCGCAACACCATGGCGAAGCTGCACGCGGTGTTCAGCGGCGGCATTTTCTGCGCCGCGCTGCTAGCGTCCGGGATGACCGCGATCAG
>Ga0307513_10011338_pt1 | contig 11084 bp, 1 predicted proteins | sample 15_EM_MG_FD_202174 | JGI IMG/M metagenome (GOLD analysis project Ga0307513, IMG submission 202174) | Populus trichocarpa ectomycorrhiza microbial communities from riparian zone in the Pacific Northwest, United States - 15_EM | ecosystem: Host-associated > Plants > Roots > Unclassified | place... | reverse complement strand
TGGCTGGCGTCCTCGGCCGCCGCGTAGTCGCCCATTTCCAGGTAGGCGCCGCCGAGGTTCACCAGGGCGTTCGCGGTCACGAACTCGTTGCCGCCGTCGCTGGTGAGCTCCAGGACCGCCCGGAACATCTCGGCGCCTTCGGCCGCCTGACCGAGCTCCAGCCGCACCACGCCGAGATTGCTCAGCGCGGCGCCCTCCACGGTGGACAGTCCAGCGGCGTTGCCGATGGCTCGGGCCTCTTCCATCTCGGCGAGCGCGTCCGTGTATCGGGCGAGGTGCCAGGACAGGGTGCCGAGGCTGAGGTGCATCGCGGCCTGTGCCGCCTGGTCGCCGGCGCGGACCGCCGCGGCCAGCCCGCTGGTGACCGCGGCCCGCCACTGGTCCGTGGTGCTGTGCGAGTGGAAGTAGCCACGCAGCGCGTCGGCCAGGTGCCACGCGTACCGCGGCAGGGTCTGCGCGGCGGCGGCGATGCACGCGGCGAGGTTGAGGCGCTCGGCGTCCAAATAGGACAGGGCGGCGGAGGCGGAGTCGAAGCTGACCGCGGGGGTTGGCTCGGGCGTGGGTCGGTCCAGGCGGGCCAGGTCCGGGTAGAGAGTGGTGCCGGCGGCGTCCACGGCCCGTAGGTAGTGGTCGTAGAGGCGCCCCAGCGCGGCGAGCCGTTCGGCTTGCGGCTCCTCGGCCGACACCAGCTCGGCGGCGTACACCCGTAACAGGTCGTGCGGCTGGTAGCGGCCGGCGCGGTACTGCCGCAGCAGGCTCCGCGCGGTCAGCTGGTCCATCAGGTCTTCGGCGTCGGCCGTCGGCATGCCCAGCAGCGCCGCGGCGGCCGCGCCGGTGACGTCCGCGCCGGGCACCAGGCCGAGCATCCGGAACAGCCGTGCCGCCGGCGCCGGCAACGCCGTGTACGAAAGGGCGAACGTGGCGCGGACGGCGGCTTCCGGGTCTCCGGCGACGGCCAGGTAGCGCAGCCGGTCGCCGGCCTGAAGCTGGCTGATGTACCGCGCCACGTCGGCGTGCGGGTGGCGGATCAGGTTCGCGGCGGCGAGTCGCAGCGCCAGTGGCAGGTGGCCGCAGAGCCGGGCGAGCTCGCTCATCAGGTCGGGTGACTCGGCCGCCACCTCGGGTACGAGCTCCGCCAGCAACCTCTGCGCCTCGTCCGGCGTGAGCACGTCGAGGGTGACCGTCCGGACGTCGTGCAGGGCGGCGAGACCGCGCAGGTCGGCGCGGCTGGTCACGAGTAGCACTGGTCCGGCGACGCCGGGCAGCAGCGGCCGGATCTGCGCCGCGTCGGCGGCATCGTCCAACAGCAGCAGCACCCTGCGGTTCGCGAGCCTGGCTCGCAGCACGGCCGCGCGAGCGTCCAGCTGCCCCGGCAGGGCGGACGGCTCCAGCCCGGACATGTGTAGCAGCTCGGCGAGGACATCCATCGGGTCGCGTCCGCCCCCGGTACCGGCGAGCCGCACGTACCACTGGCCGTCCGGGAAGGCGTCGCGCAGCCGGTGTGCGATCCGTACGGCCAGGGCGGTCTTGCCGACGCCCGGCGGTCCCCAGATCGCCATCATCGGTACCGCGCTGCCGCCGTCCACGGGCGCCAGCTCGCGCTCCGCCCGTGCGATCACATCGGTCCGCCCCACGTACATCCGCAGGTCGAGAGGGATGGTGGAGAGCGTGCTCCAGACCGGGCCGGGCGCCGCCGGCGGGGTGGGCGGCGGTACGGGGCTCACCTCGCCGATCAGCACCGCCTGGTGCAGCTCGCGCAGCCCGTCGCCGGGCTCGATGCCCAGCTCGTCGCGCAGCTTGCGGTCGATGGTCCGGAACGCCTGCAGCGCGTCGGCCCGCCGCCCGCTGCGGTACAGCGCGAGCATCAGCTGCTGCCAGTACCGCTCCCGCATCGGGTGTTCCGCGGTCAGGCCACGCAGCTCCGAGATCACGTCCGCGTGCCGGCCTCGGGCCAGCTCGACCTCGACGCACCGCTCGGTGACCCGCAGCCGTTCCTCGTCCATCGCCAGGGCGTACGCGTGCAGGGACGGCGACGACACGTCGGCCAGCGCCCGCCCGCGCCAGAGTGCCAGCGCGGTGCGGAGGGACGAGGCCTCCAGCGCGGCGTCGGCCTGGAGCGCGGCCTTGTCGGCGCGGTCGAGCAATGCCCGGAACTGGTGCACGTCGAGCGCCGCGGGCGGCACGTTGATGATGTAGCCGTCGCCGCTGGTGACGATCACGTCAAGTCGCCCGAACGAGCGACGAAGCCGGTGCACGTACGTGTGAACCGCGGCACGTGCGCCCGGCGGTGGCGCGTCCGCCCAGAGATGGTCCAGCAGCTCCGAGACCGGTACCACCTGGTTGGCGCGCAGCAGCAGCGCCGCGAGCAGGACGCGGTGCTTCTCCGCGGCCAGTGCCAGCGGCGTGCCGTCGACCACGGCCCGCAACGGGCCGAGCACACCGAACTCGATTTCCCCCAGCGCAGTTCCCCCATGAACGGGCGTCGCACCACGCCCAACCGACCAACGAGCTTGGATAACTTTCGCATACCGGTGCACACCCAAGATCCGCGCCCGGCGGCGTCAGCGGGGCGAAAGCGTCATGTCAGCGCTGGATGACAGCATCTCTGCCGTTCAAGCCGCCCCGGCCGTGCCTCGCCAGGCGGTGATCGCGGTCAGCGCTCGTGGCGCTGCCGAACCAACGGGGGAAGAAGTGATCGGTGCTGCCACTCGGCGGTGGGGAATCCTCGCCGCGTCCACTTTGATGATCTTGGGAGTGGTGCAGCCCCCGGGCCGTGAGGCGCCCGAGAGCGGTTACACCGGCCCGCGTGTGGCCGAGGCACCGGACACGGCGTCCGCGGTGGTCGCCGCCGCGCGCCAAGGGGCACGGGTCGCGGTGGCCGACCTGACCACCCAGACCCGCCTCGTGTACGCCCAACCGGACGGGACGCTCGCCGCCGAGATCACGGCCAGCCCGGTCCGGGTACGCCGCGGCGACCACTGGGTCGGCGTCGACACCACGCTGGTACGCCGGCCGGACGGCACGGTCGGGCCGCGCTCCGCGGACGTCGAGCTGGCCTTCTCGCCCGGCGGGACCGGCCCGTTGGTCCGCTACGGGCGCGCCGGCCAGCGGATCGAGCTCGGCTGGCCCCGGCGGCTCCCGGCACCGACCCTGACCGGCGACACAGCCACCTACCCCGGCGTGTTTCCCGGCGTCGACCTGGTGCTGCGGGCCAGCGCCACGGGTTTCGCCCAGCACCTGGTCGTGGCGAGCGCCGCGGCGGCCCGCAACCCCGCTCTGCGCCAGGTCCGGCTCCCGATCGCCGGCAAGGGTGTCTCGGTCCGCGCCACAAAGGAGGGTGCGCTGGAAATACGCGACCCCAAGGGGAACGTCGTCTCCGGCGCGCCACCGTCGGTCATGTGGGACGCGCGGCAACCGGCGCGGCGCGAGGCGAAGGTCGGGGTGACCGTCGAGCGGGGCATCCTCACCCTGCGCCCGGACCGCGAGCTGCTCACCGCCCCGGACACCGTCTTCCCGGTCACGATCGACCCGGTGGTGGACAACCGGGAGAAGTGGGGCTGGGCGACGGTGCTGTCCGGCAAGCCCGGCACCTCGTACTGGTGGAGCAGCGGCGACGGCGCCAACGCGCAGGTAGGCAACTGCTACAACGGCACCGGCCAGTGCAACGGCATCGGCGTCGCGCGGGCGTACTTCCAGTTCGACACCGGCTTCCTCAACGGCCGGCGCGTCATCGCGGCCGGCCTCAACACGACCGTCGTGCACAGCCCCAACTGCACCGACTACAAGCACCAGCTCTTCATGGCGCACGCGGGCATCCACTCGGGGACCACCTGGAACAACCAGCCGGGAGGCTGGTTCGTGCGCGAGGTGGACTCGCCGAACGCCTGCGGTGGGCGGCGCGGGGTCGGCTTCGACGCGCTGGGCGCGGTCAACACCGCCGGCCATTCGACCTACTTCATCAAGGCCGCCGACGAGGGAAACCAGCTGGCGTGGCGCAAGTACGACCCGGCGGAGACCCGGCTGTACGTGCACTACAACACCGCGCCGAACGCCCCGTACGAGCTGGGCACCGACCCTCCGCTGCGGGCCGCCTGCCGCTGGTGTGACGGCAAGCCGTACGTTGCCGACCCTTCGATCCGGCTGACGACCCGGCTGTCGGACCCGGACAACGACGCGGTACGTCCAATATGGAGCATCTACGGCGGGCCGGAGGCCGAGCACCGCGACTGGGGACCGTGGCAGGGCCCCGGCGCGTCCTTCAGCACCGACGTCGACCTGCGCGGCCGGCACGGGCAGCAGATCACCTGGACGGTGTGGGCCAGCGACGGCACCGACGGCGGAGCGTGGGCCAGCGGGCCGGGACCGTTCGTGGTCGACCGGATCGGCGTCGACAAGAAGCCCGGCGTCACCTCCGCGCTGTACCCGGCGGACAACCGCTGGCACGGCGGTGCGGGCGTGCCGGGACGGTTCACGTTCGACGCCGCGGGCGTCGACGACATCGACCACTACGTCTACTGGTGGCAGGGCTCGCCGGAGACCAAGGTGGACGCCGATGCCCTCGGCGGCACCGCGAGCGTCTGGCTCACCCCGTCCGGCGACGGCCCGCGCGACCTGCACGTACAGAGTGTCGACCGCGCCGGCCACCACAGCGAGGTGCGGGTGCACCACGTCTACGTGCGCCCGGGCAACGGACCGGCCGCCCAGTGGGCGTTCGAGGGCAACGCGAAGGACACCGCGTACCTCGGCGACCGGGACGGCACGCTGGGCAGCGGCGCGACCTACGCGGAGGGTGCCGTCGGCACCGGCCTGCGGATGACCGGCACCGGGACGGTGACCGCGCCGAACACCGTACGCACGGACGCCAGCTTCTCCGTCTCGGCCTGGGTGAAGCTGGACGCCGTCGACGACCGCTGGGTCAACGCGGTCGCCCAGCAGGGCGACAAGCAGTGCGGGTTCTGCCTCCAGTACGCCGGGGACCGCAAGCGGTGGAGCTTCGTCATGCCACAGACCGACGAGCAGACGCCGTCGGCGTGGGACTACGCGACCGCGCCCAGCGCCCCGGTCGCCGGGCAGTGGACCCATCTGGCCGGTGTCTACGACGAGCGGGCCAAGCAGGTGCGGTTCTATGTGGACGGTGAGCTCGTCGGCACCTCGGCACGCCAGGTGTCCTGGAACGCCGCCGGCCAGCTGATCGTCGGCCACGGCCTGGTCGGCGGGGTCGACGAGGTCAAGGTGTACGACCGGGTACTGACGGAGGCGGACGTACGCGCCGAGGTCAGCCGGGACAACGTCCAGCTCGGACACTGGCGGTTCGACGAGTCCGAAGGGGACACCGCCACGAACGCGGTCGCCGGCGGGACGTCCGGCGTGCTGCGCGGCGGCGCCCGGCTCGTGCCGGACGGCGGTGCCGTGGGTGGCGCCGTCCAGCTCCCCAACGCCGGCGGCACGCCGACCGACCTGGTGTCGACGGGCGGCCCCGTGCTGCGGACCGACCAGAGCTTCTCGGTGGGCGGCTGGCTCCGCCTCGACCAGGCGCCCGCGGCCCCCCACGCCTCGACCGCCGTCACCCAGGAGGGCGCGGTGAACAGCGCCTTCTTCCTCGGGTACCGCAACACCGACGGCGGCCGCTGGGAGTTCCACGTATCCTCCGCGGATGCCGTGACGCGGCCCGCCGACGCGGTGGTGCTGAGCGCGGGCGGCACCGCGAAGGTCGGCCAGTGGGCGCACGTCGTCGGCGTCTACGACGCGCCCGCCAAGCAGATCCGGCTCTACGTGGACGGTCGGCTGGCCGGCACGGCCGCCCGCACCGACGGCTTCCACGGCGCCGGCGAGTTCGTGCTCGGGCGCGGCAAGTGGCAGGGTGTGCTCACCAACCAGTGGCGGGGCGCGCTGGACGAGGTGCGCGCGTACAGCAGGGTGCTGACCGCCGCCGAGATCCAGGGCGTCGTGGCGCAGAGCGGCGTCACCGCCGGCACCTGGAAACTGGACGGCGACGCGGTCGACGCCTCCGGCCGAAACCGAAACGGCACGCTGGCCGGCAAGCCGGACTGGACCGGCGGCCAGAGCTCCACTCCGGACCCGGGCGACCTGGCCGTGCGTCTGGACGGCGCCGGTGCGCACGTGAGCGCGCCGCACGCGGTCGACACCAGCCAGAGCTTCGCGGTCACCGCGTGGGCACGGCTGGACAAGGTGGGCGGCCACCCGGCGGTCGTATCGCAGGACGGCAGCCGCGTCAGTGCCTTCCAGCTTCAGGCCACGCCGGAGGGCCGCTGGGCGTACACCATGTTCGCCGCGGACGTCGACGGCGGCGGCGACGTGCACGACCGGGTCGTCGGCTCGACCGTCCAAGTTGGGCAGTGGACGCACCTGGTCGCCGTGCACGACGCGGCCGCGCAGCGGATCAGCCTGTACGTCAACGGGGTACTGGCCGGTACGGCGCCACACGCCAACCCGTGGAACAACGCGACCGGCGGCGTGCGGATCGGCGCCGCGCAGTGGGACGGCGCCCGGGTGGACTTCTTCCCCGGCTCGATCGACGACGTGTCCCTCCACAGCCGGCCGCTGTTCGCCGAGGAGATCCGGGTGCTGGCCGGGCGCGACCTGTCGCTGGTGCACCAGTGGACGCTTGACGAGCCGAGCGGGCGCAACGCCGCCGACTCCATCGGCGCGCGCGGCGCCACGCTCGAGGGTGGCGCGGCCTTCGCCGCGGGCCGCTCCGGCAACGCGGTGCGGCTCGACGGCGTCGACGACACGGTGTCCACGGCCGGCGTCGACCTGCGTACCGACAAGAGCTTCACGGTGACCTCCTGGGTCTACCTGACGGCCAAGGACTGCGACCTCGACCGGTACACCCGGTGCGTGGCGCACGCGGTCACCGTGGACGGGGCGAAGACCAGCAAGTTCCGGCTCGGTCATGTTATCGACGACGGGCAGAGCCCGGGCGGCGCCTGGACGTTCGAGATGCCGGAGTCGGACGCGGCGGACGCCCGGGTCACCAAGGCGGTCGTCGCCACCGAGCCCTCCGAGCTCGACCGCTGGGTGCACCTCACCGGCGTGTACGACGCGCCGACCAAGAAGCTGTGGCTCTATGTGGACGGTGAGCGGATCGGCGACGGCACCCTCAACACCCCGTGGCACGCGTCCGGCGGCGTGTGGATCGGCCGTGGCCGTTCCGGCGGCGAGGCGACCGGTTACTGGCCGGGACGGGTGGACGACGTCCGGTTCTACACCGGACCGCTGGACAAGGCGCGGGTGCTCGCGCTCTACCGGTCGTACCCGGCGCAGGAGGGACCGGCCACGCTGCCGGCCGCAGACGCCGGCCGCTGGCGCCTCGACGAGAGCGCCGGCACGACCCTGGCGGACAGCAGCGGCAAGGGCCGCACCGCGACCCTGAAGGGTGGCACCGGCTGGATCGGCGGCCGGGAGGGTGGCGCCGTCTGGCTGGACGGCACATCCGAGTACGCGGAGACGGCCGGCCCGGTGCTCGACACGAGCCGCGGCTTCTCGGTCGCCGCGTGGGTGTACCTGACCCAGGGCGGCGGCACCGTCAACCGCACCGTGCTCGCCCAGGACGGCAACCGGGTCAGCTCCTTCGCCCTGCAATATCATCCGGGCGACGGCAAGTGGGGTGTGGTGGTCGTCGACGCGGACAAGGACAACCCGACCGGCACCGTGCTGGCCTCCGCCGAGCCGGCCGCGATCGGCGAGTGGACCAACCTCGCGATGGCGTACGACGCGGGCCTGCGCCAATTGCGGCTCTACGTCAACGGCGTACTGTCGGCCACCCAGGTAGGCATCACGCTCTGGAACGCCGCCGGTCCACTGTCGATCGGCCGCGCGAAGTACAACGGGCAGAACGTGAACTTCTTCCCGCGCGGCATCGACGACGTGCGGGCGTACTCGCGGGCGCTGTCGGACGGCGAGGTGCGCCGGATCCACGAGGACATCGCATCGCCCACAATGGAACTCTGGAAGTTCGACGACGCGTCCGGAGTGGACAGCACCGGGCAGAAGAAACCTCTGACGGTGTCCGGCGGCGCCTCGTACGGGCCGGGTGTGGCCGGCGCCGGGCTCGTGCTGGACGGGGTCTCCGGCGCGGCGGTGGCACAGTCGTCCGGCGCGACCATGCGGGACAGCTTCAGCGTCTCCGCGTGGGCCAACCTGTCCCGCACCGACCGGGTCGCCACCGTCGTCGCCCAGGACGGCGCCCGGATGAGCGGCTTCCAGCTGCAGTACCGCCCGGCGCTCAAGCGGTGGGTCTTCGGCGCACCCACGCATGACGCCGACGGGGCCGAGCTCGTCTACGCCGCGTCGCTGACCCCGCCGGCGGCCCGCCGGTGGACCCATCTCACCGGCGTCTACGACTACCCGGCCCGGCAGCTACGGCTGTACGTCGACGGTCAGCTGGCCGGCACCCGTGACAACGTCACGCTGTGGCGAGCCACCGGCGTCCTCACGGTGGGCCGGGGGAAGGTGAACGACCAGCCGGCCGACTTCTTCCCCGGCACCCTCGACGAGGTGAACGTCGTGATCGGCGCACAGCCGGACGCCTCGATCGCCAAGGCGGCGAGCTGGCCCGCGCCGCTGGCCGGGCAGCTGGGCCGTTACGTCGACGGGACCGGCGACCGGTACACCGGGAGCACCAGCGTGCCCGCCCGTCCGGGCTACCACTTCGAGAGCACGCTTGGCGCGCTGGTCCCGGCCGGACAGCCGAACACCCGCACCATCTACGCCTGCGTCTACCGCACCGACGGGTTCACGTCGCGGGATCCGGCCTGCGAGGGAAACACCGTGGTGGGCGCGATCGGGGCCGTCTACACCAAGGCACCGACGAACATCGCCACCGTCCCGGTGCACCGATGCAACACGGGCCCCGACCACTACGAGTCGCGGTCCGGCTGCGCGGCGGGCACCGACGAGGGAATTCTCGGCTACGCGCCCGCCTACGCCCCGCTGTCCCGGTACTACTTCGACGCCGGGTTCCCGGACCACCTGGCCACGGTGGATGGTGCCTTTCCGGGGTACCGGCAGGAAGGCTCGGCCGGCCTGCTGTCGCTGGTCGCCCAGCCGGGCACGACACCGCTGCTCACCTGCCGGTCCGGCGACGACCAGTTCGTCTCCACCGATCCGGCCTGCGAGGGCGGCACGGTGCTGGGCACGATCGGCCACGTCTGGACCGCGGCCGCCGACGGGGTGGGCGCCGGCGTCTACCGCTGCGTCTACGAACGGCAGCGCTTCGTGTCCGCGCAGGCCACCTGCGAGGGGCACACGGTCGACCGACAACTGGGCTACCTGCGCGCCGCGCTGCCCAACACCACGCCGGTTTTCGAGTAGGGGGACTCATGAAACGTCGGCCGATCGCCGCCATCGTGGCCATCACACTGGCCGCGGGCGGGTTGACCGCCATCGCCCCGCCGTCGCCGGCCACCGCCGCCGGCCCGTCCGTGGTGCTGCCGTCCACGCCGTCCACCCCGGTCACCCGGGAAACGGTCAACTCCCGACCCGCCGACCAGGCCAGCCAGCAGGCGCTGACCGGTGACCAGCCGGCCGGCGGCGCGCCGAAGGAAGGCGGCGGAAGGCCCACCGCCACCTCGCTGGCGCCGTCCTCGACCTGGCAGGTCTCCCCGCACACGGGCGACTTCACCTGGTCGTACCCGATGCGGGTGCCGCCCGCGCCGGGCGGCCTGGTGCCGGACCTGGCCCTGTCGTACGCGTCGTCCGCTGTGGACGGCCGCACCAGCGCCACCAACAACCAGGCGTCCTGGGTGGGCGACGGCTGGGACCTGTCGCCCGGATTCGTGGAGCGCTCCTACGGGGCGTGCGCGGAGGACGCCGGCAACGACACCGGCGACCTGTGCTGGCGCAGCGACAACGCGACCGCCTCGTACCCCGGGGGCGGCGGCATGCTGATCTGCTGCGACGGCGACGGCCGGTGGCGGGCGAAGGGTGACGACGGATCCCGGATCGAGCGGCTCACCGGGGCCGGCAACGGCGACGACAACGGAGAGCACTGGAAGATCACCACCGTCGCCGGCACGCAGTACTTCTTCGGGTCCCGCCCGGAGGCGAAGTCGACGTGGACGGTGCCGGTGTTCGGCGACGACGACAAGGAGCCGTGCCACGCCGCCACCTTCGACACCTCACACTGCGCCCAGGGCTGGCGTTGGCTGCTCGACAAGGTCGTCGACCGGCACGGCAACGTGATGACGTACGAGTACGAGGCTGAGACCAACGCGTACGGGCGCAACCTCAAGGACGCTGCGGTGTCCTATGTGCGCGGTGGCACGCTGCGCCGCATCGAGTACGGCCTGCGCGGCGGCCAGCCGGCGACCGGACGGGTGGAGTTCACCGTCGCCGACCGGTGCGTGCCGGGCAGCACCTGCACGTTCGACAAGAAGGACAACTGGCCGGATGTGCCGCTGGGGGAGCGCTGCGACACCGCCACCTGCAAGGACCGCTACGCGCCCACATTCTGGTCCACCAAGCGGCTGGCGAAGGTCACCACCCAGATCCGGCGCGGCGACACCTTCACCGACGTCGACTCGTGGACCCTGGATCAGCAGTTTCCCGACCCGGGCGACGGCGAGAAGGCCACCCTCTGGCTGAAGTCGATCGTCCACACCGGACACGTGGGTGCCGACGCGGCGTTGCCGGCTGTCCGGTTCGAGGGAAACCGGCTGCCCAACCGGGTGCTGAAGATCGATGGGCTCGCACCCCTGAATAGGTACCGCCTGACCGGCGTCGTCTCCGAGACCGGTGGTGTGCTGTCCGTGAAGTACGCCGACCCGGACTGCGTCGAGGGCAACCTGCCGGCCAAGGCGGAGTCGAACACGATGCGCTGCTTCCCGGTGCGCTGGAACAAGAAGAACTACGCCGAGCGCACCGACTACTTCCACAAGTACGTGGTGAGCGGCGTCACCGAGTCGGACCGGATGGGAACGTTCAACGAGCAGGTGACCGCCTACGAGTACCTTGGCGGCGCGGCCTGGCACCACGACACCTCCGAGTTCACCAAGGACGACAAGCGCACCTGGGACGAGTTCCGCGGCTTCGCCCGGGTCCGCATCCGGACCGGCAAGCCCGGC
>Ga0307513_10011336_pt1 | contig 11084 bp, 14 predicted proteins | sample 15_EM_MG_FD_202174 | JGI IMG/M metagenome (GOLD analysis project Ga0307513, IMG submission 202174) | Populus trichocarpa ectomycorrhiza microbial communities from riparian zone in the Pacific Northwest, United States - 15_EM | ecosystem: Host-associated > Plants > Roots > Unclassified | place... | reverse complement strand
GTTCTGTGCGTTCTGTGCGTTCTGTGCGTTCTGTGCGTTCTGTGCGTTCTGTGCGTTCTGTGCGTTCTGTGCGTTCTGTGCGTTCTGTGCGTTCTGTGCGTTCTGTGCGTTCTGTGCGTTCTCTGCGTCTGACGCACCTGACGCTGAAATGCAAATCGCGGATCAGGACGCAACCACCCAACCACAACATGTATCTGAGGCAACCTGACGGGGCACCTAATTCTCAGGACGCACCAGACGCAGCATCTAATCCTGAGGATACTATCTGAGGTACCACCAAATACGCAAGATTCCACTTGACCCGAGACCACATCTTTGTGGTATTCGTTACTGGGCAGGGCGGGGCGGGTTTTCACTTGCTAGACCCTACAATTAGATAGAGCCGGGGGATATGTTTCGGGTAATCCCCGCTCCGCCCCCATCTGGGACACACCCGGACTCATTCCCTGGCCGGAGACCTGTTTGTTACACCTATTTTTAACAGGGACCTGTCTGGGGTATGGGTGGGGCAGGGGCCTGAGTGGGGACAGGGGCAGGGAATGCCGAAAAAGACACCCGGTCCCAGGCCTTTGAGTGGGGCGGGCGGGGACAAGGGCCTGGGGCCAGCGTTTCTCGGGACCTGTCCGCCCCATAACGAACTCTACATCTTCCTGAGATAAGCACCGGGTGCCCCCTTTACTTTTCTGACTTGGGTTACAATAGATTTCATATAGTCAAACTGCTAAATTTACTACTAGTAGTCTTCTCTAGTTCAAATATACAGGCCAATTCAGAGAGAAACACCAAGTCATAAGAAGCCTTTTGACACCTTTATCCTCTACCCGTGACCCTGTAGCTCAATGGGGAATTGGCGCCTCAGGACGTATCCTCTACCACAGCGTAGCTGGCGTCGAGCCCAACAATCTCCCGCAATCAGATCAAGATTCGGCCCAGCAGTTATGGAGGAATCAGCAATCGAGCTCTCAGATCGCCAGTAAACCATTTAGTACTGTAACTCCATGAATACAGGTCGCGGGGGGAAGGACCTTATACCACCGCGTAGCTGGCATCGAGCCCAACAATCCCCCGCAATCAGATCCAGAATCGGCACCCTGGTTGTAGAGAAATCTGCCATCGAGTTCAGGGACCTGTAGAAAGCCCACTCTCAGAAGGGTTGGCGGATTCATGAGTTTTGATGTGACAGAGACGTACTTTATACCGCTGTGTAGCTAGTGTCAAGCCCAACAACCTCCAGCAATCGAATCCAGAATCGGAGAACTGGTTGTGGAGGGATCAGCCATCGAGTTCTGGGATCGCCAGCACAGTATTCAGTACTGTAACTTCATGAATAAAAGTCGCAGGGGGGAAGCATCTTATATCATTGGGAAGCCTGTGCCATGGCCAACAACCTCCCACAAAGAGCATCAGAATCTGTCGAGCGGTCGTGGAGTAATCTGCCGTCGAGTAAAATATCGCCAGCTTGACACCTAATATACACTCTACAGAAGACAGCGATTTCCTGAGCTTCGATGCGACAAAGACGTACCTTATACCGTTGGAAAGCTGGCGTCGAGCCCAACAACCCCCCACAAAGAGCATCAAAATCTGTCCACTAGCTGTGGAGTAATGTGCCATTGGGTAAAATATCACCAGGGCTACTATAAAGATCCTCTCCACAGAAGACAGCGATTTCCTGGGTTCTGATGCGACAGCGACATACCTTATACTGTTGGAAAGCCGGCATCAAGCCCAACAACCTCCCGCATATAGAATCAAAATCGGTCCATCGGTTGTGGAGATATCTGCCATTGAGGAAAATATCGCCAGTCCACTATCTGATACACCTTGCACAAAAGACGGCCATTTCATGGGCTTTGATGCGACAGGGACCTACCTTATACCATTGCGTAGCCGGCGTCGAGCTTACCAACCTCCCGCAATCTGATTCAGGATCGGAGCAGCGGTTGTGGAGGAATCTGCCATCAAGCTCTGGGATCACTAGCACCCCACCACATTCAGCCCTGTAACTTCATGAATAATATCCCTCTGGGGATGAATCTTATACCACTGGATAGCTGGCATCGAGCCCAGGAACCTCCAGGTGTCAAATTCAGGATTCATTGTCTGGCTGTGGTGGGGTATTACAGCTGTGGCCCGGGAGTGTGGATGCCTGGGCTACTGCATCAGCAAAAGAAATACCCTGCGTTCTGGCTCTCCCCGCTCACCTTGTGCGCCAGACGTTCCAGGCGCTTATAACATAAACTCCTGTTCTGGGTGTGTACACCTGGGCTCATTCCATACGGAAGTGAAAGGGCGGCGTCCAATGCGTCTGGACGGGCAAGTCAGCGTCCGGACGCATTGGACGCGGCCCTTTTGCTTCCTGACGCCTTTGACCCCCCCTGGCGCAGCCACCCCCCTGATACTCTACCCCCAGCGCCCAGCCTCTTCATCCCTTCGCTCCCAATGCACCCATTCCCATGCTGCCCTTTTGTGGACCTCTTGCGGCCGCAACATCTCTCCTTCTGGCCTCCCCCCCCGATACACCCGCCCACCAGCTTTCTTTCCATGATACCCTCTCTCCTTTAACCCCGTCAGTAACCTCTCCCTAAATCCATTTCTCATCCTGAATCCCACCAACATCACCTCCGCTTCTCCCACACTCCCTAATTCCCTCAGTCCTCTCGCGTATTCGGCTGACGTTTTCCCGTCATTACTTCCACCGCCCTTATCCCTCCCAATTTGCTCCGCCCTTCCTCCTCCACCCTCTGATCCCAGCCCCTCTTCTCCCATATCCGGCGGACCTCCCTCCTCTCTTGCCCTTTCGTGCGGCTCTCTCCTCAGCTCTCCATATCCAATCTCGTCTACTCCATACCTCTCGCTCCCTCCCCGGCCTCTTACAGTCCGCTTGCGGGCTCCCACCGTCTTCCCTGGCCTCTTACAGGCCGCTTGTGGGCTCCCACCATCTTCCCCGGCTTTTCACAGTCCCCCAGACTCATTCCCGTGCCTGTCAACCTACAGCTGCCCGCTAGATGACTTACCCAAGCCTGCGCAGTTTATAACCATATGCCTGACACATTCCCATGCCCTCCGAACCTACAATTGCCCGCTAGATGCCTTACTCATACTTGCGCGGCTTATAACCATCCGCGCAATTCATTCTCACTCCTTTCCTGCCCACCGACTTGCACACTACTATTGTTTGACCATTCCTGACCCTTTTAGCATGCGTAATTTAATTTAATTTTATTGCATATATATACAAGATCAGGGAGTGGTGATAAAACCATTCTCCCTATCCTCTTGATCGGTTTCTTCAACATGCGATTCCGCCTCCACACCATCTTGGAACTGCACCAACCAACCAGTGCTCCTGGATTGGGCCCATGTTCTCGCCGCGGCTCGTGCCGACCATGTCCTCCTCCTGTATCCATGAGGCCGGCAGCGGCCTCCAATTCATCCAGCTCCATATCACTACCAAACTCTCGCCTTAAAGCTTTCTCATCATCGTCATATCCCGCCGTCCTCTCGACTCGCTTTCCCGCCTCCTTCGCGATTCTAGCCTCCAATGTCGTCCTTTTCTGCTAGATTATTCGAAGTTGCCAAACTCTTCTTGTTTTGACCCAGGATCGTGTCACACGTTCCAGCAGGGCTATCTATCCGTTAGCTGACCTTTCACCTAACTCCAGTACTTGCTGTTTTGAAAAGTGTCGGTATGCCTGGGGTGTCGGGGGATCCGGTCACTTTCGAAACCTGCCAGCACACATTGTTTTTCTTACCCCCTGAAGTGGCCCTTGTGAAAGCCACATTATCGATACAGATGCCAGTCCACCAACATCGCAGTGAATGACATAATATGGCGGCTGTCAGACAGATAAATGGGTCGATCTTATCCAGGAAACCCTCATCCATCATGCCTTTTCTTTTCGGGCCAGAGGAATATTGAGCAAATATGACACCCGGAATCTGGGGTGCTAGGAATCTAAGAGACATTGGCTGTCCGCCAGATTAGATAGCTTTACTCTTACTCCGATTAGAAACAATCCCGACAAATGTCAAAAAGATACCTTATAGCTGCCCTGCGGGCAAATGAACCTATCCTCCTCTAGTAGGTATTCCACTCTTCTCGCGCAGGCTGTAGGATCCTCAATATTGAGCTTACAGAGTTCTGTTATAGCCTTCTTTGCTGTATGCAGATACTGAGATCTGCATCCACTTTGCTTTGCCCGGATCTGCAAATTAGTGACTAGCGGCCACTGCATTTAGTCTAGGATAGGATGTTGGTTATCAATTAAGGATAACTTACCTGGTGATTTGAGGGCGGGGTAGCACCAGCAAAGTCGGGAAAGCCTAATTTGGTCCGGGCATCGCTCCAACATGTGCAGACCTCTTCTGTCAGGGTAATTGGGTCCGGAAAGGGATTGACGAAGATCGTCCAGTCCCATATCAGGTCACGAGATCTGGCCAGAATGGTACGTTTAAGCCCGGTTGCCATATTTCGCCTACTGCTGCCTTGCTGACCTCCGCTAGCCAATTCCCGCACTGTTGGATCTGGGTGACTTGGGGTTATCACCGGCATCGCAAGTGGATTCAAGTCTATGGGCGAACGGGAGGGAATGGCAGATGTAAAACCGTTTTGGCTAACTCGTACCAGAGCAGACATTCTCCGTCCGGGATAACTAATCCTCCTGCTGGAATTCTGGGTATTCCCAGTGGTAATTGTCAGTATCGCACGCTGGGAGCTAAGGAACTGACGCCCAATTGGTCTTTGTGCTCCCCAGGCTGATGGATGATCCGTATCCTCCCCATGCTGGCCTACCTCGTTCTCCTCACTCTCCTCACTCTCCTCACTCTGGCCATCATTACCCTCATATTCCCCTCATTAGAGACTCTCATCCCCTGACTCTAAGACCTGCTGCCGGTTGTACAGGACAGGCTCTGGTACCTGGAGTCGTGAAGAAGCTGGCTCCCGCATGGCATCCCTCCTTCTACCTACGGCGGACCAAGCCATAACAGACTCAATACTGGGTGATGTTATTATAGTTAATCCGTCCCTGGACCCAGATCCCGAGGAACGTCCACAAAGGCCCTCCCTTTGCCTTTCCTGCCTCGATGAACGCGCTCGGTCCGCTATAAGCCGCCGCTGTTGTTGTGACAGAGTATGCAGGTGAATAGTAATAGAAGAGAATTGCAGTGTATGACATTGAGGTGCAGGTGGTGTCAGGAAGCCACTATTGGTAGGTAGCTAAGGGCACGATATAGGGTGTGAACTTGGAAGATTGAAATGGTCAGCCTAGCTTCCTTAAGAACTAAGGACATTCACAGTCCATCACTCCCTTTCATGTCCGCTAGTGTTAGCACACACCGCGCGTCCTAATTGCAGCTTGATACCTGATAGAGGAATTTGCAACCGAAGACTTGGTTGCGCTGCGATTTCACTGGGGCACTATGAGTGTTAGGTACTTGGGGTTCCTGAACTAGATGCAAAAAGGTTTATCAGAATGTAAGAACAAATGCAGTTTGAGTAGGTCTGCCAAGCGGACAGAAACAAGTGCGGGTAATGCCCGGGCTCGGGCCCGGACGCTAATCTCAGAAAGTGAAATCTGTCGTTAAGGCTGAACTGATAGGATATAAGATGAAAAGCTAGGATAGGGATAGTAATGAAAGGGGCAACCCCGAATGAAAAACAGCTAGAGAAGAACAAGCATGATCCGCACAAGTCCTAAGAGCAAACCGCTAAAGCCAGCAGAGAGAACATATACCAAATGAAAAAGAGCTGGAAAAGAGCAAGAATGATCTGCAAATATTCCGAGAGCAGATCCCACCAGCCTACCAGGTAAACGCAGAACAGCTAGTGGCAAACAAGAATGGTCTGCAAAACTCTAAGATGGACCCTGTAGAGCAACAAAGTGTCTGTAGACTACATTGGGTTTGGGCAACCTGGAACGGCAACAGCCGGGCCAATCCAAACAAGAAATGTGCGGGAAAACGTATAAGAATAACTCGCCCAACTCTAAAAGTTAAACTCCAAATGAAAAACACCCAAAGGAAACACCCGCAGGATCTGCAGACAGTCGCAGGTCTAAATTGAGTATACTGATCAGGGCAAGCAGCCCAGACGTAGCGGGCTAATCTAAAACAGAAATAGTCAGGAAACAGCGAGAATAACATGAACTCTAGAACCAAAAGTGAAAACACCAAAAGGAAAGGTCGAAGGGTCCATCGTGGCCTAGTTATTGTAAATTGCTTGAAATAGACCTGTGCCCTCCGGTAGCTAGACATTAGCCACATTGGTCGGGGCAGGAGAGCTTTGTTCGCAGAGCTAGTGAGCGAGGACAGAAACGGACTTGAGCGGACTCCCAACACCCATTTCTGCCGGAACTGCCGCAGACCTTGCCAACAGAATGGATGAAAACCCTGGTAGTCGTCACCAGAACTTACCAGATGTAGAGTATGCACTCGAGTCGGTTGGGTAGTTAGCTGGCGGGCTTAATTCTCATCCGACTTCTTCAGCTGTCGGAATATCCGCACACACATCGCCGGTACGCGGATCGGAGGGGGAATGGCTTCTGCCGGGCGTATCGACTTATGTCGCCAATGTGTTGATAGGCTGCTCAGCTCCTGAGGCCAGCATCAAAAGATGCACGGCTGACCTTCTCGCCTGTGCCAGCTCAGAGGCTGCAGACGCATGATACGGACCCGGATTGGGAGTAAATGGAGACAGACTGTTTGTCGGACTAGGCTTGTTAGCAAGTTGCCAACTCACATTATGCTCCCCATCGCGTGTGTCCGGCTCAACCTCAATGCCGGCATCGATTGCCTCCACCTAGCGGGCCACCTTCCGCTAGGGTTCCGGACTTCCCTCCGAACCGTATGGCTTATCGGCCTCTTGCATGACGGCGAGGTTGCATTTAGCACTGTTATTCGCTAGGGTCCAGGATGCTTTCTTTAGGTCAGTCTCCTGTTCTCCTTGTCTACTAGACCTCAAAACACGAGTGCCCAAGTTAGCACGAGGGACAGAAGCTTGCGTACCAGAAGACTCTGGCTCCGATTCGCCAATGTCCGCCCAATTGATGCGGTGTGTTCGCCTAGTCTTTTTTGTGGTATTACCGCTCCTGGTGGTCCTTGATGAGGTGGTTCGCTTTGCGGCCGCAGCGGATGACTCTGGCTGGTGGCAATCTGAGCTCTGTCCATTATCGCTACCGGCGGACCCGTCATCCGAGGCGTCTGGAGGGGGGCCCTGGTTATCATGTGGAGCAAACCTGATCTCACCGGGAGGAGGAGTATTATCCTCTGTATCATTCCTTTGATAGCAACAGAAGAGCAAATCCATTGGTTCGCTTGGGGGATTCAAAGACTACCATATGCGGACAGGTCGGCTATTTGTGATTCGGATCATTTCACCAAGCGGCAGTGGCCCCTCTGGATTATCCTGTAGCAGACGTGTACCCTGTCTCGTCGCACCAATAAGCATACGAAATCCGACTCCTGGTGCCATTGTTTTGTCTATGCCTGCTAGCAGGTTCAGAAAGGTGTGCTCAGTTAGCTCCATCCAGTAAACATGTCCACGACTTTGCCACTGGATCTTGTCCATCCCGACAGGAAGTGGGCTGCTTGGGCAGACTACGGATGGCTCATCTATCCAGAGACGGACAGACCGCGGACCGGCGAGACCTGCAGGAGCTGTATTAGCATATATGGAATATCTGTATTGCGGACGCTTGGGGATAACTTACCATCATTTCTGGCGGGGGTGGGGTCCGCAACCGGAACAGCGGCAACAGGTGCTCTCAACACGTCTCCTAAAATACCCTGATGTTTTTTTGCTATGTCCTTTAGCAAAAGGTCTAGGCATTCGGTAAAACGTTCCCCACCACGGTTATCAGCCTGCCAGAGTCCCGACCTCTGGCTAACAGGCCGGAGGGTAAGACCATGTACCTGGATGGCCGCCCATTGTGCGGCAGTACTCTGCTTCCACCCTGGGATCCTGTCTTGCTCCATCTTACGTTTCATAGCATTTCGCCAGGCTTTGTACTCCGGACTATAGGTTCGTGGGTGGGGAAAGCCGCAAACGTGCTTACACCAGGTAACATTACCGTCGTTTTTAAAGGACGCCAATTTTTCGCAAGTGAGACCCACCTTTGAGGCTGCCATTGTAATAGTGATCGGGGTGGGGGGTGGTTGATGGATCAGAAAGAGGCTGTTTTTTAGGGGGGTTTAAATAGTCCCTCAGCGGATGGAGGATGGCCGCTAGTTGATGCTGGTACTTTTGAGGATGAGGGATTGTAGAAGATCCAAAAATGCAAATAGAGCAGGCCTGGCGGACGGTAAAGGGAGTTTTGCGGATGGTAATGGCTGTGAAGGGGTTATTGGCTAGGGAAACGGAGATAAGTAATCTGAAATGAGCTGAGGATACACTGGTGATACTGCGAACGAGTGAGAGGTTGTGCTGCGCTTTGTGGGTCCTGTTAGGATAGGCTGGCGGATCGAGGATGTCATTGTGATTGGGGAAAGAATTATGGAGAGAAGATGGAAGGGGGGAAAGAGAGAGCTTATATAGGCCACACGAGGACGGTTTTAGTGGGCTTCGCAGGATTGTACCCTGTACAAACTTGAATATCTTGAAAAGTCACATGACCCACCTACAATGACGATAGGTTTCAGACAAGGTTTTAAGCGGCAACGGAGCTGCATGGGAGCTGCCACCCATGAGCCAAGGCTCCCATAGTCTCAGCTCAACAAAGAACAGGTTTTACAAGTTAAACCGTGAATAACAGTTGGCAGCTTGAATGTCTGGACCCATTCGTCATCCGACTAAACAAACTTGAAATTTTCGCGATTTACCCCTTGAAAGAAACCTACCCTTCACTTGGAAAGACCGAGTCCGCTGCAGCCGCTCAGCCCATCCGCTTACGCATCCGCCAGACTACTTGAAAGAGAAACACCACACACGATGACCTCAAAGCCAACATAGTGCCCTTATTGCAGGCGACGTTATCAACAAGCCGCTGCAGACGAAAAACACCTTCAGAAAATGCATCTTGATATCGTTCTTTCCCGCAGCGCGATTGCAGACGCGGCTTCCATGGGACCTACCTTTGTTTGTGATCAACTTGAAAACCTGACCGACTCAGACTACGAATCTGATTGCAGGCTCGAGATCCCAGATTTCCATATAGCAAGTGGTGAGATAGATGATATGCAGAACAATTCAGACACGGAAGAAGTTTTCCACCTACCAGTCCGCGTGCGCCCTTCGGGTCAAGAAACTATTACCGGTACTGGCAGACTACTCGGCGAAGTTGCTGGCTATACAGAGCTCAACAAGGCCATGACCGATCACCCTTGGAGCCTTTTCTCATCTGAAAACTACTTTAATTTGGTGAGCTGGTTTGTCCGGAGCAAGGTAGCCAAGTCGCAGATCGACGCGTACTTTGCGGAAGGTTTAGGCGGTACGGATAGCAGATCATTCCGGTCCTCCTATACCTTGCGACAACACCTTGACATACTGGACCCATTTCGTGAATAGTTGGTGTGGACAGAAGCCAGTATTGATGATGGTCGACATGCAACAACTTTCTATTCTCGAAATATTATTGACTGTGTCTGCTACCTGATCCGTCAGCTCGCGTATAGCACAGATATGGTTTACGCACCAATTCGAGAATATGATTCAACTGGGGAGCAATTATATTCAGAGATGCATACGGCGGACTGGTGGTGGGATATGCAGGTATGAGATAGGTCCCGACAAATTCTTGGAGTGGTGTTTCCAGTGCTAACAGCGCATTCCGTTCCTTGGTAGTAGGTTTTGCCCGCCCGGTCCACTGTGGTGCCCATTATCAGATTGTCTGACCAGACGCACCTTACCAATTTCTCCGGAGATAAGAAAGCCTGGCCAGTATACATGACGATTGGCAATATCCTTTCGAGGACAAGAAGCAGCCCTGTCAAGATGCCAATCCTGCTTCTAGCATTGCTTCCAGTACCGCCAAAGTTCACTGGCGAATCAGCCTGTGCCAACGAAGCCCAGTGGCAGACCAACGCGGATGTCCTGGCACTATTACAGCAGGTTGCCCAAGAAGGAACGGTAATGGATTGTGCAGACGGCAAAACACGCCTTTGTTTTCCCATTTTGTCGGCCGGGATCGCGGATCATGCTAAGCATGCAGCCTTGCAAGGAATAGGCAGCAAGTCATGCCCAAAGTGTGAGGTTCCGTGCGAGGAGCTCGGTGGGGATCCGCGGCAGATGTATGAGACTGGCAACTACATGCTATATAGAGAGAAAGCCTTGAGGCATGAGCCGGCAGAAGAGGCCAGCATTGCAGAATGCTGGCAGCAGTTGCGCCTAAAAATAGGAAAGAATGTATTCACCGGACTCTACCGAGTAAGCCCCGCGGACCTACACAAGCCTGACCTCTTGCACAACATCTACCTTGGCTTATTCAATCATATGATGGAATGGGTGAAAGGATTCCTGAAAAAGCATATACGGCAGCAGGCGTTGGACAATGCTTGGAAAGAAATTTCTCCTTACCCCAGATGCTGCGTACCAAAAAAGGCCTATTGCGAAATCAGACAATGGCAAGGAAAGGAGATACACAATCTCGGCCGTTGTATTCCAGCCATATTGGCATCCGCATTGTGAAATCTGTAGAGTTCTCAGTATCAGGATTTCCAGAGCGCTTTGAAGCGTGTTAGCGCGCTGGTGGACTTCACTCTCATGGCTCAATATCGTAGTCATACACCAGACACACTTTCCTACATGGATAGCTACCTGCAGATATTGCACCGGACAAAGGACATTTTTCTTAAGTTCCTTACCTCGAAGGCTACACGCACTCAAGCAAATCGCCAGGATCGGGAGCTAAGGGAACTAATAGCAGATCAGTGTGCTAAAGAAGTCCACAATAGAACTGTCGCTAATTGCCATCGACTGGCTGATCAAAAGAGTTGAAAGGTCTGATCGGCAGGTAGATTTGTGTTAGGTGGTAGCTTCGGCGTGAGGTATTCCGACAGCTAGGACCTTGATCGTAATTATATCGGAGAACTCGTTAAGAAGACGCGAGTAATGTAGGCTAGATATAATGGTTTGCTTCGGTATGGAT
>Ga0307513_10011335_pt1 | contig 11084 bp, 8 predicted proteins | sample 15_EM_MG_FD_202174 | JGI IMG/M metagenome (GOLD analysis project Ga0307513, IMG submission 202174) | Populus trichocarpa ectomycorrhiza microbial communities from riparian zone in the Pacific Northwest, United States - 15_EM | ecosystem: Host-associated > Plants > Roots > Unclassified | place... | reverse complement strand
CGCCATAACTTTCCTTTGTTTGAACTTAAAGAACCACGACCTTTAACGGTCATCGACGGACGGCCTGTGAGTTCCGGAGCAATTACTCACATCACCAAGATCGGGTTGTCGATTAACAACCACCATGAAATGATTCCTGCTTTGGTCACCACGCTTGGGGGATACCATCTAACACTCGGTATACCCTGGTTAAAACACCACGATGTCAAGATTGACTTCGCTTCTAACTCCCTTACTTTTGAATCTGAATATTGTTTGAAGAACTCCGTTAACGACGTTACAATGGCCTATGGAATTGAGGAAGAGTTACAACATTTCCTACCGGCTTATGCTGGACAATGTGCTCTTGGACATAAGGTCCTCGACAAGAACGAAGTACTTCAGATACTTCTCAAACAATGCCACCAATTCCTTCCATTGTTCCTCCAGAAAACAGAAGATCAACTACCACCTCACGGAAGGTTTGATCACGAGATACCACTGCGCCCAGGATTTGTCCCTCCTTTTGGACCAATATACGGTCTTAGCCCCCTTGAGTTATCAGCCCTATACGAATGGTTAGACGAAAATCTGGATAAGAAATTCATCCGCGAATCATCCTCCCCTGCTGCTTCTCCGATTTTGTTTGTTAAGAAAAAGGAAGGTTCTCTACGCTTATGTGTTGACTATAGAGGACTTAACGAGGGAACGATCAAAAACAGTTACCCTTCGCCCTTGGTCAAAGAAACCTTTATGCAACTTTCATGAGCAAAGATATTCACTAAACTGGATATTTGCGGAGCCTACAACTTAATCCACATGAGAGCACGTGAAGAGTGGAAAACAGCTTTTCGTACACGATACGGGCTCTTTGAATCCCTTGTCATGCCCTTTGGGCTTACCAATGCCCCCGCTACCTTTCAAGCATATATTAATGACGCGCTACGCCCATTTTTGGATAGGTTTTGTACAGCATACCTTGACGATATCTTGATTTACTCTGAGAACGAGGAATAACATATCGAACACGTCAAACAAATCCTGGAAGCTTTAACGAAAGCTGGACTGCAGGTAAAACCTCAGAAATGCGAATTCCACACCAACAATGTCGAGTATCTTGGTTTCATCATCACGACGGAAGGCCTACGAATGGATCCCACAAAGATCACCACGATCATTGAGTGGCCCATCCCTAAGAAATTACCCGATGTCCGCTCCTTCTTAGGATTTGGAAACCTCTGCAGGAGCTTTACCCAAGATTATTCTCATCTGGCCAGGCCACTAACCCAACTAAACAAAAAGGGTACACCATTCGTATGGTCGGATCTTTGTCAAGCCGCATTCGAAAGATTGAAGGAAGCCTTTACAACGGCCCCCATCCTGATCCACTTTGATTTTGATAAGAAGATAGTAGTGGAAACCGATGCTTCCGACATCGCCTCTGCCGGTATACTATCCCAACCTGGATCTGACGCGCTTGTGCATCCTATCGCATTTTTCTCAAAGAAACACACACTAGCCGAATGCAACTACGACATTTACGACAAAGAATTGATGGCCGTAGTACGGGATTTTGCAGAATGGAGGGCTTATCTAGTTGGACAACCTGTTACCGTACAATCGGACCATCAGAACCTGCGATACTTTACCACGAAAAGGTTACTCAATCAACGACAAGCCCGATGGTCGGAATTCCTGTCACAATTCAACTATACGATTGAATTTGTACCTGGTAAAGCACATAGGAAGGCGGATGCATTAAGAAGAATGGCGGGACAAACAGAGGAAGAGGTATTGGAGGACGAAACACATAAGACACAAGTGGTTCTAAAGTCCCAGTCTCTGGGTTTGTTGGCGGATATCCCGCATCACATTGGAGCGTCCCCGTTGAATGAACTGTGGACGGAAGCCTATCAAGCTGACCCCCTTCCAAACCAGATACTCACGATGCTGGAACAAGGGGTACAACATAGCCGCCTGATATCCCTGGCCGAATGTACCAAGAATGGTAATCGACTGCGGTATCGAGACCGTCTTTATGTTTCCGCTCACGAACATTTGAAACTGGCTATCATTCGGGAACATCACGACGCCTCTGCTGCTGGTCACCCCGGCAGATCCAAAACACATGAACTAATCACGCGACGATACCATTGGCCGAGTATGCGACAAGAGATCGCACAAGACGTGGCCAATTGTCATATCTATCAACGAAGTCAAACCACTCGTCACGCTCCGTTTGGTATCCTTCAACCACTCTCTATTCCATATCAACCATGGCAAGATATATCAATGGACTTTGTAACCGGCCTGCCTTGGAGTAACAGTAACGACGCGATTTGGGTAGTGGTAGACTGGCTAACCAAGATGCGTCATCTTGTCCCTTGTCGTACCACTATTGATGCACCCTCTCTGGCCGACCTATTTCTGGATAACATCTGGAAACACCATGGACTACCGCTGACGATTATATCCGATCGAGGACCTCAGTTTGCTGCTGAATTCTGGGGAACCGTCTGTCGCAGACTAAAGATTGACCGACGTCTATCTACTGCATTCCATCCTGAAACTGACGGTCAAACAGAACGAGTTAACGGTATCATGGAACAGTACCTACGGTCATATGTGAACTACCAACAGGATGACTGGTATCAATGGTTACCAATGGCGGAGTTTATGGGGAACAATCATGCATCTGAAACTACCGGCACTTCTCCCTTCTTTGCCAACTACGGCTACGATCCTCGTATGGACTTTCTTGATGAACAAACCCTCCCAACTGACAACCAAGAAGCACGATCTTTCGTTGTCACTATGACAGAACTTCATGCACATCTTAGAACTGAAATGGGTTATGCACAAGAAAGGCAACAGGAAAACGCTGACCAACATAGAATCCCAGCTCCCTCCTTCCAAATCGGTGATAAAGTGTGGCTGAACGCCAAAAACATTAGGACACGACGACCTTCACGAAAGTTGGACAACAAACGTCATGGACCCTACAAGGTCAAAGCCAGGGTGGGAACATACGCTTACCGTCTGGAATTGCCGAATACCATGAAGATACATAACGTCTTCCATGTGTCACTGTTGGACCTGGCAGCCAACGATCCACTCGAAGGACAGATAATACCACCACCTCCACCTGTGGAAGTTGAAGGAGAAGAAGAGTGGCAAGTTCAGGAGGTTTTGGATTCCAAATTTGTCAGGAACCGACTACGATATCTGGTGAAATGGGAAGACTAGGACCAAACGACATGGGAGCCAGCTGAATCGATCAACAAACAAAGAACAGTCGACGAGTTCCACGAACGGTACTCACTTAAGCCAGAACGATTACCAGAGGATCCAGAATAAGCCTCAGGGGACTTCGGCCCTGGGAAGGGCCCTGCTCTCATGGTCCCCTGATGAGATACGTGTTGGAATAACTTTGGTGTTCTTTCTTTTGTTACACGGTTGCTATGAGGGATTTCCTTTGTAAGGTTTACGACAAATTGTATTGTTTCCTTGGTTACGCGGATATGCGACTCATACTGGGGTATGAGTCGGGCGGCAAAGGCTGTGCTAGGATTTCCTTCTATATAAGGGGGGCTCCGCCCCCTATTTCCTTTCATCTTTCTCGTCCGCTCCACCTCCAGCGATTGAAATCTCAACACCATGGGAAATCATCGTGAGAGTGTCCTCCGCCTCTGATCTACCCCGTCCGTGGCAACTGCTCGGGGGTTTATCACGCCTTCATCCCTTTACTTTCTCTGGGGCCTTTGGCCTCCCCTCCCGGGGGTTACGGATTCCTTTCTGGTTCCGTTCGTCTTCGTTCGCGTTGATGTTCCTACCCTTTACCCCGCACTTCGCGACGCGTCTCGCTTAGCGTTTTGCACGGTCGGCAACCCTTCGTTCCTCGTCAACACGCGGTCGCAGTCTCGGGCTATCGGTGAAGTAGTTGCCCTGGTGGCCCTGCTCTCTGGTATTGCACTCTCTCCTGAGTTGCTCGGTCGGTACGGTCGGCATTCGAAAAATCGTGACCCTGTCTCGGTCCTCCATGTTCGTACTTCTTGGTTACTGGCGAGCCTTCCCTCTCCCGCTTCCCACGCGTTAGATCCGCTTGCACCGTACTGCTACATCTAGCTGGCACCTTACTGCCCCCTCCTCCTCCTTCCGCCTTTGGTCTCCCTCTCGTCCGGGATCCTCTCCGGTAGTGACGTTCTCTCTCCTGTAACAAGGGACCACGTGAGAGAAGCGGTAATATCGTCCGGTCGGCCGTTGGCATATCCGCTGTGGCTGGCATCCCCTCTGCTGAGTGGCTCTCCTCGCTGGGTGACTCCCCTCGTCCTTCTCCCTCTCCCGCGATTTACTCTACGGTCGCAACCTGTGGTGGTTACGGTATTCCATGGTATAGCACTACTTCCTTGGATGTTCCTAAGGTCTGCCGCTCGCCGAATACTGGGGATAGTCCGTCCCCGACCCGCTCGCCCCTGTAGCCCTTTAGGGTTTGGGGTTCAGTACGTTTTTCCGTTAGGGCAACCGGCAACAGTGGTTTGATCCTTCCGCTCCGTCGGCCCTGGGCCGTAAGATTTTTTTCTTTTGTTTTGGGGAGCCTGCTGAAGGGTTTCTTTGCTCCTGTACATCTTTATGTTGGTTTTCTTCGTGTTTGGCTTTCCTATGCTTTCCTCCCCATTAGTTTAGGCTGGTGGCTGGTGTGCGGTTGGGCCCATACCACAGGGTCTTGGGAGTACGGTTTTGGTCTTCATGTTTGACTGCTTGCCTACGGGTGGGGGGTATTTGTTTGTCCCATGATGAGGTGAAGCGGGCTGTTGGATTGTTTATAGATTTGTTTACGTCATAGCTAGCGCTCCACACGGGTTCTTGTACTTTAACAACGAATACATGATTTAAAAAAAAAAAAAAAAAAAAAAAAGCCCCCTATTTCCTTGATTCTTTACGCTACCTGGTATTTCTTTCACAACTCTTGTACTTCAGAAAATAACGTCTTCTATTCTGATATCCAAGTTCCACGCCAAGAACCCACGAACCCTGACCCTGACCTGCCGTTACGCGATCAGCCTTGACCTGAGATTGTTATCTCCGAACCCTCACGCTAAACGAGTGTTATCGTTTAGGACCCTTCTGTCGTTGTATGCCTTGGACTAACGTCTAGTGCTAAGACCCCATTACACATACACCATTCCAAGGCCTCTTTCCGTCACACCAAGCTCGTGCTATTGGGCCAGCAAATGGGCTTGTGAACCCTTATCGATTGTTCTTGCTTTTGTTTTCACAGCAACAACTAGAAATTCTTGTCAACCACACAAACATGTATGCGAGTATACATGATGCCGGCCTGCGGGACACTAGGCACCCTTTTGTTCGGAAGTGGTATCCAACCACGGTTCTGGAGCTTCAAATATTTTTGGCCATCTTAATTCACCTAGGGCTATTAAGAGGTGTTAGTCCGAGGATCTTTTGGCATCCTGTGGGAGGTGTAGTTCGTGAACTGATGTCTAGGATGAGATATATACGCTTTCAACAGCTGAAGCGCTATTTGCACATCTCAGAGCCATCAAAGGCTTCAATTGCAGCTCAGGAGTGGTAGAAGAAGTTTGAACCTTTAAATAGCAGCCTTCGGAAATGCTCAAAGAATTGTTTTCTTCCATCAACCAATGTGGCTATTGATGAGATGATGATTCGCTTGCAGGGTCGCTCAGCTCATACCAGCGAAATGCCAAATAAGCCTATTAGTTTAGAATATAAGGTACTAGCATTGTGTGATGCAGGATACATATTTGACTGCGAGCTCACTTCACGCATTACAAGCTTTGCAAGTTTAAAGCAGATAAAAAAACCCTATCCCCTTTCGCCTACCTCCTCTGCTGTCCTCCAAATGCTTACAACACTACCCTATTGCACCCACTTTTTTACTGCCTACATGGACAATTACTTTTCAAATATTCAGCTCTTTGCACGTTTGCTTGATTTTGGAATTGGAGCATGTGGCACCATAAGGTGTTGTAGTAAAGATTTCCCCCCTTGTTTAAATGTCAATAAAGACAAGCCAGCAAGTATGCTGCAATGGAATTTTGCAACTGGGGTCAAAGTACTCGAGGTAGTTGATTCAGCAAAAAAGCCAAAAGGAAGCCAGCCACCCAAGCCTAACAGGTGGGGAATCCCTCCCGTAATGGCCTTTCTGTGGCAGGATAAAAATACCGTTCATTTATTATCCACCCTTCATGATCTTGAGAAATCAACCTCTTGGGTAGAAAAACTTCATCGAAAGCCAAGAGAAACCAGCACGAACACTGCTGCTGCTCGAAAGCCTTTTTCTGAGAGGGAACATCGCAAGCTATTATCAATTCCTAAGATCGACAACGACTATAACCAATACATGAGCAGTGTCAATATTGCCGATGAGCTGCGATCTTACTTTTCTACCCAAAGTGTTGCCCACCAGAACTGGCAGCCTTTTTTTTATTGGCTGCTGGACACGGGAATCATCAACTCCTACCGGCTTGCACGAATCAATGGCTCTCCTACAACCCACCACGGGTTTCGTTCTTCACTTACAACTTCTCTTCTTACCGCTGGTAACCAAAGCTCCTCTTCAAAGCCTAAACTCACGTTCCTTTACTGAAGCCAATCCAAGTATCGCCTCAGCAATCCACTACGACAATCCTATATTACAAAGAACTCATCACCACCAGAGCCGGTAGGAGGAGGTGGAACCTTAAGAGGCCATGTTCTGGTACAGATAACTACTCGAGCGTGGTGCTTATGGTGTCGTTGGCGCCGAAAGCAAGAAGGCCCGGAGGTGAAAATACACCAAGTTAGATCTCAGTGTGAACGGTGTCATGTAGCCCTTTGTCATTCTTGTTTTCCATTATATCCCAGTGTTGGAAGGTCTTCCATTTAGTTCTTTTTCTGATATCACTCAGCCCATTTAGTAATCTTAATCCCTACCCTCACATCCTTTCAACTGCGCAATTTCTTGGTGGCACTGAATTTCATTGTTTCAGCGCTCTAAGGGATACACAGGCTCACAATTACGCGACCGAGGGTAGTTGGCCAGCGTTGCAACCGATGAACACGAGTACTGTGCCCCTGCTCAACTCCACATAGCAAGTCCATCGCCCCCAAAACTCTCACTACATTAATAGTCTAGGCTATTGAGCTCTGATTTCTTCCGCGGTCTAGCCTGGAGCGTGCATGAGAGGAAAAACACTGGTTAGTTGTGCGCCGCTTATTTACTTCGATCGGTTATTATTATTTTTATATCTGTATTGTTATAATCATTCCATAATATTATTGTCTTGAGCCGAGGAACGGTAAAGTTACTCCTACATGTGTTGCAACGCTGGGCACATACCGCGGTCGCGTAATCATAGCCCCGGTGGATACGCCACAGTCCAAGGCTTTCGATATGGCTTGGCTGCATGTCGGGTGGTTTTAAAATTAGACTAACTCCACTTTTCCTCAGGATCGCGTACGGGAAAGTTTAGTGAACACCCACTAACGCTACATATATCTCTACCATTTCTGCATACAACCAATATCTTAGACCAAGCACCATGGCCCAGAACACGAGTACAGACAATTTCAACAACAACTGCTTCAACACAACAAACTCTTTCAATGCGACCTATATCACCAGTAGGCTCGACGAGGATATATCCCAGATTATGCGTTGGCTCTCCCCACTAGAGCCAGACAACAGACATCATAGTGTGAGCGTCGAACGATTCGATGGTGTCGGTGATTGGCTTTTGGCAACAAGCGAGTTTCAAGAGTGGAGGAATGGTGAGGGTGGTGCCGATGAGGCCGTGCTGTTTTGCTCCGGGAATCCAGGAGTGGGCAAGACATATCTGAGGTAGTGACCGGATTCTCCGAGAGAAGCGAATATCACTGACAGTGCGAAATATTAGTTCCCTAGTGATCGACAGCCTGTACGATCAGGTGAGGGAGGGAGATACCGCCGTTGCGGGCTTATACTGCGACTTCCTTGCTCAAGAGCTTTCAATCGCCCACATGATGGGAGCTATTCTGAAGCAACTAGTCGGAAGGGGGAACATTCCGGGGTATATACGCGAGGGGTTTCGGAGGGGGGGAAGACAGCTACGATTTCAGGATCTGATGAAGTGGTTGAGGATGGCTATTGCATCGCTACGCCAAGTTTTCATCTGTATTGACGCCCTCGATGAATGCCCACCGAAGCGTCTGCCGGATCTTCTTATGTCGCTGAGAGATATTATTCGGGAGTGCTCCGGAACGAGAGTATTCCTCACCGGGAGGCCCCATATCAGGGAAAATATTCAAAGATATTTCCCCAAGGCCTTTGAGATGCCCATTGCAACAAAAACGAAGGATATTAGGAATTATCTGGAAAAGAGGTTGGTCAAGGATGACGAGCCGGAGGCAATGGACGATGGCCTATGGCGTGACATTATGGAAATTATCCCAGAAACTGTGTCAGATACGTGCGTAGGAATATTTTGGACCTCCACTCTACCAATCATGTATACTTACCAATAATTGTCCTCAGGTTCCTCCATGTTGCGCTAAGCATTGACGCTATCTTGGAAGAGGTGACAATTGGCCAGAGAAGAAGGAAACTTGAAGAGGTGGCGCGAGGGGGGGGGCTAGGTGATGTCTACGCGGCAACTCTAGAACGGCTCAATGCACAGAAGGGACGCAGACCAACGATCGGAATGACGGTTCTAATGTGGGTGCTGTATTCAGAACGGCCGTTACGGGCTGAGGAGCTCTGTCATGCTGTAGGAGTAGGGCTAGGATCTCTAGATCTGGATCTTGAAGATGTCCCTACCTTACGGACACTCCTAGCATGTTGTGTAGGTCTTGTGGCGGTCGAGGAGGCTTCGTCTACTGTTCGACTGGTCCACTGTACTCTACAGGAGCATCTCCTAAGCGATCCAACCCTATTCCATAGTCCCCACTCTTCGATTGCAGAGGTTTGCTTAACATACCTCAATTTCAGATGCCTCTGGGATCCTTCGCCAACTCCTGAGTCAGCTCCTCCGGCAATGCCCCTTCAAGAATATGCTTCTTGTTATTGGGGGAAGCACGCAAGAAGAGGCATGACGGAAAACGTGAAAGAACTTTCCCTGAGGCTCCTCACTAGGCGTGCCGCCCAGTTCGGTCTTCAGCTTCTTGGTTAATATAGGGTGGCACGCCCTGCCCCCAACATCGCCTCCTATCCCACGTCTTCGCTTCCTGACAGGGGTGATGGGTAAAACGGAACTTGCACATACTAATTCTAAAAGGCGCCTTATTGACTATGATATACATAGCTTTATTCTATTATATGCTTGTTATTATTTGCTTTTGTATGTGTTTAATGTATGTGGGAGGACCTCTAGGTCGGTTGGAAGTTTGGTTTTTGATTCAAAAAATCATGTTATAATCACAATTGAGGTTCGGGTGATTGCTTTTAGGGGGCAGGAAGACACTATGTTTAGAGAACTCTATCACGTGGTTTTTCTCGGGACTGTAGAGATAGTTGCTGTTGTATAGGAGATAGGGGGATGGCGCACTAAAAAACCAATATTGTTGGGAGGACCGCCCTCACATAGGCAGCCGGAAGAGGGGAAGAGGGGGTTGTGAAGATACTGCTGGACTGACGCCAACCACGATACGACACTGAATATCGCCCGACTCCACTCTCCTGGGCCACCGAGTACTGCAGTGAGTAGGTAGCCATGACGCCTTTAGAACGAGTAGATGTCAATCCGGGGCCCCGACGGGGTAGACATCTTTCTGCCAAACGCCAGCCTCGCCAGCCACCCAGCTCGGGCATGTTAGGGCAGCGAAGCTGTTCTTGTAATAGAACCGATGTGTGTGCGCACCGCCACACTAGATTACAAATGCCGAATCTCACTCCCGTTGGATGTCACTAACGACGTGAGGCAGTTGATCGCAATACCGATATTACAGACCTTGCTCAACCCGCGCTCCTACCTGTATGCCTGAAGAGCAGGAAGGGGTATTGGAAATCAAGGTCCCTCCTCTCAGCTTGGTTGATAACAATTTCTCCTTGGCTGTGCGATCTAGGCTACCTTAGCATCCTTCCACGCGGCTTCTACAATTTTTGATACCATCCTAAGGAGAACTGACACCCATCCTAACAACAACTGATCAACCCTATCGTCTGCAGTCGACCAGTGTCTTATCATCTCTTTCTTCTCCACTTGCTTCTCTTGCCCACATCCTTCTCCATTGCCACCCGTTATCTAACAAATAATTCTCATGCCCAAGATTTGTCAAGCCAAGACCTCTCCCAATTTATTCGCCGATAGGTTTCGGCAGAGCTTGTCGCTGCTTGTTTTATCAGGGCATTTGCCATTCCCCTCTATTTCCATTTTGTTCCCTTGGAGGTTGAGTTAGACTTCGTACATACAGCCATTGCGTCTTGATCCTCATTCTGTTTATTTTGTTCAAAACTTTTAGCAATAAGCTTCTCCCACAGCGGATTCAGAGTTCAGATACGGATTTGACGCAAGTTGATTGTATATAGCAGATATAAAAGAGTGTGACGAAGAACTTATCAAAAGAAAGAACAATCGGAATGCAATCGAATAGAGGTGAGGGATGAGATGAAGCGAGGGCAGACAGGAAACGGAGTGCGGTAAACTGATAGTGAGCAAATATTCGGAACAACAGGCTTCCATATATTCTAGCCATCCTTTGTATTTCATGTTTCCTGCGCATGCACAATCCTGCTTCTCGCTTTCTCCTACTCAGTAGTTTCGGCATGCACCTTCGTGAATCCGGTCCGAGGTTCCATCAGAATTCCCGAGGTAAGGGTATGGTGGCCAGCCGCAGGTTGGGTGTGAAGCCGAGGACCAGGTTCGGGTATCGTGAGTGTTCCTGTTTCAGTGCCGTATGATTGGTGTTTGATGTTGTTGCATTAACTATGCGGAATCGTAGTCGGAGGTTGTACGAGCTAATAGTGGTGGAACAATGTTAGATTAATGGTATGTAACGGATAATAGTACTCGTAATGTCCTGACGTTTGTGAACACAACTGCTATTGCATACCGCCAAAATTCAGCTTTTTTGCCCTGATCTTGGCATCATGCAATAGCAGTTGTGTTCACAAA
>Ga0307513_10011334_pt1 | contig 11084 bp, 12 predicted proteins | sample 15_EM_MG_FD_202174 | JGI IMG/M metagenome (GOLD analysis project Ga0307513, IMG submission 202174) | Populus trichocarpa ectomycorrhiza microbial communities from riparian zone in the Pacific Northwest, United States - 15_EM | ecosystem: Host-associated > Plants > Roots > Unclassified | place... | reverse complement strand
CTCCACCGATCTCGATGATCTGACGGAACAGGCGTCAGCGCTCGCTGAGAGTGGGCGAATCCGTCTCGCCCCGCACATGCTTTCGCTGCCCGAACAGCACACGATGCCGCAGCGCAGCGCAGCGCAGCGCAGTGTCGAGGCCGGGGAGGTCTCGGGCGAGGGATTCCTGGATCTGGCTTCGCATGCTGGCTCTCGGTTTCTCTACGCGCAGTTCGACTTTGTCGACGCCGCCGCGATGCTGGATGCGCCGGCCCGAGGAGCACTGAACGAATTCACTGGTCATGAGGCGTCTCGCTGGTCCGTTCTGCGTCGGCGTATCCGGGAAAACGACAGACGGTGCGCCAAAGCGCAGATGGCCTTCACGGATGGCATGGCGCTGTTCACATGGGTTGGTGAAGCCGATTGGCTCGGTGATATGGCGGAAGAGTGGGGGATCTTGTGTCGGGCAACGACGCCGGATCGGATTACGTAGCCGACCGTGGGTACTCGGGGTGTTCCCTGGTATAGGCAATCACATGGCGAGATGCCGCACGATGTGAGCCCCTGGAAGGGGGCCTTTGCCCGACGAGAGGAACGGTCATGCCCGCAGGAGCGAGCCGCAAGAGGGAACGACAGTACGAACACGTCAAGGAGAGCGCGAAGCAGCGCGGGGAGTCCACGAAGCGAGCCGAGGAGATCGCCGCTCGCACCGTGAACAAGGAGCGGGCCCGCAGCGGTGAGTCCCGTACGGCCAGCCGCACCTCCACCAAGGACCCCAAGTCGGCTTCCCAGCGAGGAGGCGAACGTTCCCACAAGGGAGCGCAGGGCCGCACCAAGGACCAGCTCTACGCCGAAGCGCAGCGTAAGAACGTCAAGGGCCGCTCCTCGATGAACAAGGCGGAACTGGCCAAGGCAGTGGACCGCTGAGCCCCACCTGCACGCAACGTATTTCGGGAGGCGTGTCAGCATGCGCGCTCTGACATGGCAAGGAAAGCGCGACGTACGTATCGAGGAGGTCCCCGACCCTCGCATCGAGAAGCCCGACGACATCATCGTCCGTGTGACGTCGACAGGTATCTGTGGATCGGACTTGCATCTCTACGAAGTCTTCGGCCCCTACCTCGACCCGGGGGACATCCTCGGACACGAAACGATGGGCATGGTGGTGGAAACCGGGCCTGAGGTCACCGGTGTCGCCGTGGGAGACCGCGTGGTCATCCCGTTCAACATCTCCTGCAACACCTGCTGGATGTGCCGTCGAGGACTGCAGTCCCAGTGCGAGACGACGCAGGTGACGTCCATGGGCAGCGGAGCCGCCCTGTTCGGCTACACGAAGCTGTACGGCCAGGTACCCGGCGGCCAGGCCGAATACCTGCGGGTCCCCTTCGGCAACACCCTGCCCATCAAGGTGCCGGACGGCCCCCCGGACGACCGTTTCGTCTACCTGTCCGATGTCCTGCCGACCGCCTGGCAGGCCGTGGAGTACGCCGACATCCCCCCTGGCGGCAGTGTCACCGTCCTGGGCCTCGGCCCCATCGGGGACATGGCGACCCGGATCGCGCGGCTGCGCGGCGCGGAACAGGTCATCGGGGTCGACCTGGTCGACGCCAGGCTCGAACGTGCCCGGCGGCACGGCGTCACCGCCCTGGATCTGGGCGAACACGACAAGGGCCCGGGAGACGCCGTCCGCGATCTCACTCAGGGTCGCGGTTCGGACGCCGTCATCGACGCGGTCGGCCTGGAGGCTCACGGCGCCCCGGTGGCCCAGGCCGCGCAGTGGGCCACCGGACTCCTGCCCGACAAGCTTGCCCGGCCCCTGATGGAGTACGCCGGCGTCGACCGTCTGGGTGCCCTGCTGGCAGGGATCGACGCAGTGCGCCGTGGCGGCACGCTGTCCATCAGCGGCGTCTACGGCGGGGCCGCCAGCCCGCTGCCCCTGCTCACGATGTTCGACAAGCAACTGCAGGTGCGCATGGGCCAAGCGAACGTGTGGCGTTGGATCGACGACATCCGCCCGCACCTGACCGACGACGATCCGCTGGATGTCGACGGGTTCGCCACACATCACCTGCCCCTGCGCGAGGGCCCGGCGGCGTACGCGACGTTTCAGGCCAAGGAGGACGGCATGGTGAAGACACTGCTGAAGCCGTGAGTGCACGCCATCCGGGGACGAGACGTCCGGCCGGTGGGAACCGCTTCACCTTCAGAAGGGCAACGACATGGCCGACCGCACCCGCTTTCCTCCTCGGCTCAAGAGGCCGGGGGCCCTGGTCACCGGCGGGTCCCGGGGGCTGGGGCTGTTCATCGCCCGGCACCTGGCCGAGCGTGGATGCACCGTGACCATCGCCGCCCGGGACGCGGCCGAGCTGGATCGTGCGGCAGGCCATGACGGTCCCGTCCTGTGGATCGAGCGTGCCGTGGAACAGCATGGTCTCGATGCGGACGTGGTCGTGGAACCACTCCAGATGACGGGTGTTGGGCACGGCCGCGGCGACGTGGGTGTGCAGATGTGGGGCGCAGTGACCCGAGATGTGCAGCCCGAGCCCCTCGGCGACGGCCGCCGCGCGCAGCCACACGGTGATGCCGCCGCAGCGGGTCACGTCGGCCTGAAGGCAGTCGACGGCTCCGGAGGCCGCCATCCGAGCGAAGTACGGCAGGTCGTAGCCGTACTCACCGGCCGCGACGTCCGCGGTGACGGCATCGCGCACCTCGTGCAGCCCGCCGAGGTCGTCGGAGGAGACGGGTTCCTCGAGCCAGATGACGCCGAGGTCTGTCATGACCGCGGCTATGCGCACGGCCTGTTTGCGGGTGTAGCCACCGTTCGCGTCGACGTACAGCTCCGTCGCGTCGCCCACGGTGCGGCGGGCCAGCCGGGTGCGGTGCAGATCGCGGGCCTCCTGCCGGCCCCAGGATTCGGCGATCTTGATTTTCACGCGGTCGATGCCCTGCTCGGTCCAGCCGCGCAGTTGCTGTTCGGGGTGGGTGTCATCGTACGTGGTGAGGCCGCCGCTGCCGTACACCGCGACCTTGTCGCGCGCCGAGCCCAGCAGTCGCACCAGGGGCAGTCCGAGCAGGCGCGCCTTGAGGTCCCACAGGGCGGTGTCGACGGCGGAGACGGCGCCGGCCGCGATGCCGGGCCTGCCGGTGTTGCGCACGGCCCGGCTCATGCGGTCGTTGGCGGCGGGGATTCCGAAGGCGTCCTTTCCGACGACGAGGTCCGCGAGCTCGTGCTCGACGACCTGGGCTGTGGCGGCCGACCCGTACGTCCAGCCGATGCCCCTCTCGCCCGCCGCGGCGAGCTCGACCAGGACGAGGGTCGTGGAGTTCCAGGTGAGCCTGGCATCCCCGCCCGGGAGATCGGTGGGGACGCGGTACACAGAGACGGACAGGTGCTCCACGGCAGGGCCGTTGTGAAGCGCCTGAGCCTGTGGTGCCGGTTGGGTCACTTGTTCTCTTCGGTGCTGTAGTGGGGTCCGGCCCCGGGGCGGTCCTCGCGATGCCGCCTGCCTGGCAGCATTTCCTGCACCTTGGCCTTCAGCCCTTGCCTGACCATGGAAGCGCGGTCGCTGTCGCCGTGCAGGATGGCGGAGGCCGCGGCCTCGATCTGGTCCAGGGACGCGTGCGGCGGGATCGGCGGGACGGCCGGATCGGTGCGGAAGTCGATGACGAAGGGCCGGTCCGCGGCGAGGGCCCGGTCCCAGGCGGCCTCGACATCCTCCGGCTTCTCCACCCGCACGCCCTCCAGGCCGATGCGCTGGGCGATCTCGGCGTAGGGCAGATCCGGGATGTGCTGCGACTCCTCGAACTGCGGGGCACCGGACATGGCCCGCATCTCCCAGGTGACCTGGTTGAGATCGCCGTTGTTCAGCACGGCGACGATCAGCCGCGGATCGGACCACTCACGCCAGTATTTCGCGGCGGTGATCATCTCCATCATGCCGTTCATCTGCATGGCGCCGTCACCGACCAGCGCGATGGCCGGACGGTCGGGATGGGCGAACTTCGCGCCGATCGCGTATGGCACACCGGGCCCCATCGTCGCCAGCGTCCCGGACAGCGAGCCGCGCATCCGGCCCCGCAGCCGAAGGTGACGGGCATACCAGTTGGCGGCGGAGCCCGAGTCGGCGGCGAGGATGACATCCTCGGGCAGCTTGCCGTCCAGGGCGTGCACGACGTACTCGGGATTGATCGGATCGGCGTCCACGGTGGCCCGCCGCTGCATGACCTCCCACCAACGGGAGACGTTCTTCTCGACCTTCTCCCGCCAGGCGCGCTTCTCCTTGTGGTGCAGGCGCGGCAGCAGACGCTGCAGCGTTTCCCGCGCGTCGCCCACCAGGTTCACCTCGAAGGGATACCGCAGCCCGATCATGTGCGGGTCGATGTCGATCTGCACCGCCCGAGCCTGGTCCAGTCCCGGCATGAACTGCGTGTACGGGAAGCTGGAACCGATCATCAGCAGGGTGTCGCACTCCTGCATCAGTTCATAGGACGGGCGGGTCCCCAGCAGCCCGATGGAGCCGGTCACATAGGGCAGGTCGTCCGGCAGAACGTCCTTGCCCAGCAGTGCCTTGGCCACCCCGGCCCCGAGCACGTCCGCCAGCTGCTCCACCTCGGCGCGCGCCCCGCGCGCACCCTGCCCGATCAGCACGGCGACCTTCTCGCCGGTGTTCAGCACCTCGGCGGCACGCTCGATGTCCTCGTCGGCCGGCACCGGCGCGTAACGTCCCAGGCCAAGGCTGGAGGGCACCATCTTGAAGGCGTGGCTCGGCGGACTGTAGTCCAGCTCCTGCACGTCGGCGGGCAGGATGATCGCGGTGACGGTCTGCTTGGCGTACGCGGTGCGCATCGCCCGGTCGATGAGGTTCGGCAACTGCTCCGGCACCATCGCCGTCTCGCAGAACTCCGAGGCGACGTCCTTGTACAGACTCTGCAGATCCACTTCCTGCTGGTACGAACCGCCCATCGCGCTGCGATTGGTCTGCCCGACCAGCGCCACGACGGGCACGTGGTCCAGCTTGGCGTCGTAGAGCCCGTTCAGCAGGTGGATTGCTCCCGGCCCGGAGGTGGCCGCGCACACCCCCACTTTCCCGGAGAACTTGGCGTACCCCACCGCCTGGAAGGCAGACATCTCCTCGTGCCGCGCCTGGACGAACTTCGGCTTGTTGTCGGCTCGCCCCCACGCCGCCAGCAGGCCGTTGATGCCGTCCCCGGCGTAGGCGAAGACGTGATCCACGTCCCAGTCGCGCAGCCGCTGGAGGATGTAGTCGGACACCTTCGTGCTGGCCATGGAAACTCCGTTCCGGTCCTGCGTACTGTGTAAATGCCCTCGACACCCCTTGCCCAGACCGATCGCATGGGGCGCCGGGCGGCCGGACATTCCACGGGTAACCGTGCACGTACGAGAGAAACGTCGCACCCGGAGCGTCGCTCTCGCGGCTCGCGGCAAGCCGCTGCCGCGGATGCTCTCTGGAACACAACCACCCGCCGACGGCCCGGTCGCCGTACTCCGGGTCACCCGAACTCCGCGCGTCGGTGACCGGGCACCAGTGCGCACCAGGATCAGCCTGTCCGCCGCGCACGGCTCAGGGTCCTCTGAGGCGTCCGCGCCTCGCCAGGGGGCAGCGGTGGGACCGGGCCCCCTTCGAAGGACCTGCCGGGTGCCGCTGCCCGCTGTGCACGGGGCTGGGCCGACGACGTGGCCGTCAGCCCAGGCAGACGAGCAGATCGTTGCACGGCTGCTCGCAGCGGCGGCATGCCTAGGCGCGGACCTGGCAGTGGTGGTGTTGGTCGGCGTGGCTCACGCACCGTCACCACAGGCTTTGCACGCCGTGGCACACGCCTGGAGGGTGGCCCGGGTGATGTGGGCGTCGTAGCCGGTGTGGCGAGGGCGCCGCGGTCGCGTTGCAGATGTCGGCGCAGTCGGCGTCTGTTCGGATGCACTTGGTCAGTTCGGCCACCCTCTCCTCCGATACGCAGGCGTCCACGCACGCGGTACAGGCTCGGGTGCAGGCGATGCACTTCTCGACGCAGCGTGCGAGTTTGTCACGGGCCAGTCGCTGGTGCCATCGAGGTATCCGACGGTGGCCATCGCCGAGTGGAAAGCACCGCCGCGCTGGACCAAGGGCACAAGGCGCCGGTGCGACACCGAACCCGATTGAGGGGATTCTGGTGGAGTCGGGGAAGTGACGGGACCTGGGCTGCACGGAAACGCGCGCAAAAGGCGACACATGGGCCGCGCGGCTCCGGGGTACTCGAGGCGTGGGACCACGATGAGGGCAACGCGATTTCCGCACCTTCGACCGGCGATTGGACCGACCGTGACCGACTACTCTCCCAATGGCGCCGCCTCCGCTGTTCATCTGGCCCTGCGCGCCGTGGTGGCGGGCAACGCGGATGAATCCGAGCTCCACACCCTCGCCGGCAGTGAGGTCCTCGTCCCCACCGGCGGCGTTGTCGCCCAGGAGCAGGCTCCCGGGGAGGTGACCCTGCCCGTTTACGAGCAGGAGGACGGTACCGAGCTGGTGCCGGTGTTCACCACACAGGCACGCATGCAGCAGGCGCTCCCGCGGATCACACAGCATCGACAGGTGACACTCGGAGTGCTCGCCCACCGCTGGCCGTCCGAGAAGCTGGCGCTGGTCATCGACGCGGGCACTCCCGAGGAAGTGGCACTGACCGCTCAGGGAGTCAGGCAACTGCTCGACCGCGGCGCCGCCTGAGGCCGAGAGACGGCCCTCCCATCTCCCTCCATGCCCGGCCGGGGGCGCCATACTGCGAGGCACTCATTTCGCTTGCACGCCCTGCCGGAGCCGTGTGGTCTCCCCGACGCGCCCCGCGCCGACCGGGTGCATGAGGCGGTCTTGAAACGGGAGCCGGCCGACGGCTCGGGGGCCTGTACCAGCGCTGACGGGCCAGCCCACCCACCGGATGTGCCGTGTTGTTGCGCCGTCGCGCTGAGCCGGTGGCCGGGGCCGCACGGCGGTTGGCGGTGCCCGGTGTCGGTAGGTGATTCGACGGCGGGGCAGCGGTGCCGCCCCCTGCGGGGTTTGCCGCTGATGGACCCTGGGTTCCCGTCTAGACGTTCGTGGCTACCGAATGTCCGCCGAGTTGGGGGATACGCCCTGTTATGCGGTCTTCATGGCTCTGTACCGGGGTACCCGGAGCGGAACGACCACCACTGAGGAGGAAACGATGAGCACGGTGAAGGAAGCAGTCGACGTCGAGGTCCCTGTCCACACGGCTTACAACCAGTGGACACAGTTCGAGGAGTTCCCGCGCTTCATGGAGGGCGTCGAGGAAGTGCGACAGCTTGACGACCGGCACAACCACTGGACCACGAAGATCGGTGGGGTACGACGCGAGTTCGACACCGAGATCGTCGACCAGCTGCCGGACGACCGGATCACCTGGCGGGTCGTCGACGGCGACACCCGGCAGCGGGGCTCGGTCAGGTTCGAGCGGCTGGACGACACCCACACTCGGGTGGAGCTCACGATGGACGTCGAGCCCACCGGGGCCGCCGAGAAGGGCGCCGACGCGTTGGGCATGATCGACCGCCGGGTCAAGGGGGATCTGCACCGCTTCAAGGAATACGTCGAAGAGCGCGGGGGAGAGACGGGTGCCTGGCGAGGACGTATCCGGCCCGGGAATCCTGGCTCGGCCATCTGACAAGCAGAGAGGCGAAGGCGCACGCGAGGCCGGCTGCCGAGGCGTTCTGGCCAGGGAGATGGAGTGGCAGGCATGCCCGAGGCGAAGGACACCGCTGAGAGCGAGCACGGCACTCTGTCGGGCGCCCCCTGGCCGAGTACTCGGCCGAAATGGCCCTCCACCCGGCGGCACTTGGAGCGCCGGAGGGGCAGGGTCCTGCGCCGGATCGACATCAGGCGATTCTGGAGGCGGCCAAGCAGGTGGGCTCCTTGCTGAAGCGGCAAGGCCACTGCTTTGCCGTCGCGGGGAGTGTTGCGGTCCACGCCCATGGCGGGTCGGGCCGGCTTCAGAACGACGCCGACTTCTGCGTGAGACGCGAGGACGCGGATGCCGTCGCGGCGACCTTGACCGAGGCCGGTCTGAGCGTCGTCGAGCCGCCGGAGGACTGGCTGTGGATGGCGAAGTGCCTGGGCCAGGACATCGATCTGCTCTTCGAGCTGGCCCACGAACCGGTGACGTCCGAGGTGCTGGGCCGAGCCGTGGAGCTGCCCGTGGACTCGGTGCACATGCCCGTGCTGGCCGCCACCGATCTGGTGTGGAGCCTGCTGGCGTCGTTCTCCGAGCACCACTGCGACTTCGGCGCCGTGCTGCCCATCGCACGGGCGCTGCGGGAGAAGGTCGACTGGGAGCGGGTGCGCGAAGACTGCGCGGGCGCGCCGATGCCGGAGGCGTTCCTCTACCTGCTGGAGCGCCTGCAGGTGATCGCGCCGGCGAGTGGGACATGAGGAGACGGTCATGGACGCCCAGGGAAGGAAAACGGAGCCGGCGGCGAACCTCGAGTACCGGATCGCCGGCTTGGAGGCGCGCCTCGCGGCGGAGAACTGGGCGAGCTGGGCATGCGCATCGAGATGCACGGGGCGGCCGTGACGGTCCGTGGAACCGTGCCCAGCGCCGACTGCCGCGAGGAACTGCTGCGTGCGGTGGGCCAGGAGCTGGCGGGCCTCGCGGTCCACACGGACATCCTGATCGCCGAGGCCGCGCGCCGCCCGACCACTCGGAGGACCTGACATGATCCGCGTCGCGGCCGTCGGTGACATCCACATGGGCCCGGACAGCCAGGGGCTCCTCAGGCCCGCGTTCGACACCCTGCCCGGCTGCGCCGATCTGCTGCTCCTCGCCGGCGACCTCACCCGGCACGGCACACCGGAGGAGGCACGGGCGGTCGCCGAAGAGCTGACCGGTCTGGCCGTCCCCGTCGTGGCTGTTCTCGGCAACCACGACCACCATGACGAGAAGCCGGAGCAGGTCACCGACATTCTCCGTGGGGCGCGCGTACGGGTCCTGGAGGGTGAGGGAACGGTCGTCGAGGTCGACGGCCTCCGCGTCGGCGTCGCCGGTACCAAGGGGTTCGGGGGCGGGTTCGCGGGACGGTGCGGCAGTGAGTTCGGCGAACCATTGATGAAGGAGTTCGTCCGGTACACGCGCCGCTGCGCGGACGGTCTGCGCGGCAGTCTCGAAGCTCTCGCGCGGGAGGGTTACGCGGTACGGATCGCGCTCATGCACTTCTCCCCGGTCCCGGACACCCTGGCTGGCGAGCCCCCGGAGATCTATCCGTTCCTCGGCAGCTATCTGTTGGCGGAGGCGGTGGACACAGCAGGCGCCGACCTGGTCGTCCACGGGCACGCCCACGCCGGCACGGAACGCGGGATGACCGGCGGAGGCGTGCGTGTACGGAATGTCGCGCAGCCGGTCATCCGCCAGGCCTTCAGCGTCTACCACCTCCGTGCCGGGGACACCTCCGTGCCGGGGACACCTCCGTGCCGGGGACACCTCCGTGCCGGGGACACGTCCGTGCCGGCACAGCCCACCCTCGCTCGTCCAGTCGAGTGAGCCGGCCAACACTCACTTGGAGGCGCCATGGAACCGCAGCACCCCGCCCCGGGACCACTTGCCGCCCCCGTGGCCCTGATCACCGGATCCGACTCCGGGATCGGCCGTGCCACAGCCGTCCGGCTGGCCGAGGCCGGCATGGACATTGGCGTCACCTGGCACAGCGACGAGGAAGGGGCACAGCAGACGGCCTACGAGGTACGCGCGACAGGGCGCCGCGCCGAGATCGAGCAGCTGGACCTCACCCGGCTTCCGGAGGCCGCCGGGGTCGTAGATCGGCTGACCGAGCGGTTGGGCAGGCTCGACGTGCTGGTCAACAACTCGGGGACCGGCACCATGACCCCGTTCCTCGATCTGGATCTCGGCACCGTGCGCGAGGTCGTAGATGTCGATCTGGTGGGGCCCTTCCTGTGCGCTCAGCGCGCCGCCCACCACATGATCGCCCAGGGCGAAGGCGGCCGGATCATCAACGTCACCAGCGTTCACGAGCATCAGCCACGTGTGGGAGCGGCACCGTACTGCGCGGCCAAGGGCGGACTCGGGCTGCTCACCCAGGTCATGGCACTGGAACTGGCCGAACACGGGATCACCGTGAACGCTGTCGCTCCCGGTGAGATCGCCACGCCGATGACCGGCCAGGAGGACACCGACGTCACCGCCGAGCGACGGCCCGGGGTGCCGCTGGGGCGCCCGGGCGATGCCCGGGAGGTCGCGGCAGTGATCGCCTTCCTCGCCGGCCCGGACGCGTCCTACGTCACGGGTGCCTCGTGGGCGGTGGACGGGGGCATGCTGCGGATGGGACCGCAGGCCGGCAGCCATCTCCCCGACGATGCCTGGCGACGGCCCTGAGTCTGCCCGGCAAGGGCTACATGACCGGCCCCACCATCACGATCAAGGCCAGCGGCACGGGTTCGCATCCCTTGTGCTGTGCCAGGTGCCCAGACGCGCCGTGAGGCTGTGGGCGGGACCGCCGCCCGGCGGCGTGTTACTCGTGAGCGCATATCACTTGTCGGTCCTGGCGGCGCTGGTGGCGACGAGTACCCGTTCGAGGTCGCGAAGGCCAGGCCGCCGATGGAAGCGATGCCCCGGCGCTGCCCTTCGCCGACGACCGGAGCCGGCGCACGCAATGGTCACGCATCACTTCCACCGCGCGGCCCAGGCCGACGGACAGAACCTTCTCGGGGACCCATTTACGCGGCGGGCCGGACATGCATGCGTGCTTGTCGCGACCCGCTCGTTCTTGAGGGCATGATCGCATTGTTCGCGAAACTGTCGTCCTTGCGGGCATTGACTTCGGGAGGGCTGTTGTGATGGCAGCCGCGACGCAGGAAGCGCCCACGCAGCGATGCGGATCGGTTGCCCTTTTGGAGGGCTGGGTACTCGGCGTTCATGAAGGCGACGCATCACGCAGTGCACTGCGTGACCGGGGTGAACGCGGCCGGGGGGGGCGATCGGCTCCGTGGCCGTTGGCCTTGGCGTCGCAGGCGAGCTGGTGTGTGGGTGCGCCTGGGCGGTGGGCAGGCACAACGGCATCCCCGGCAGGACGTGAGCAGGCGGGAAAATGAACC
>Ga0307513_10011332_pt1 | contig 11086 bp, 6 predicted proteins | sample 15_EM_MG_FD_202174 | JGI IMG/M metagenome (GOLD analysis project Ga0307513, IMG submission 202174) | Populus trichocarpa ectomycorrhiza microbial communities from riparian zone in the Pacific Northwest, United States - 15_EM | ecosystem: Host-associated > Plants > Roots > Unclassified | place... | reverse complement strand
GCCATACGCGCGTACCTGCGGTTCCACGTCGCGCGCGACCGGGCGAGCGTGTTGCCCAGGCCGATCGACGACGCGTTCTTCGCGTTCGAGGGCCGGATCATGCGCGGCACCCAGGCGCCGGCGCCGCGCTGGAGGCGCTGCCTCGCGATGCTCGACGGCGATCTCGGCGACGACGTCGGCCGGCTGTTCGTCGCGCGCTGGTTCCCGCCGGCCAGCCAGGCGCGCGCCTCCGCCCTGGTCACCAAGATCGTCGCGGCGCTGCGCGCCGAGCTCGCCGCCAACACCTGGCTCGGACCGCAGGCGCGCGACGCCGCGATCAAGAAGCTCGCCAACATGCGGTTCGCGATCGGCTACTCGGATCGCTGGAAGAGCTACGATCGCCTCGAGATCCGCGCCGACGATCCGGTCGGCAACGCGGCCCGCGCCCAGCGGCTCGCCTTCGATCGCAAGCTCGCCAAGCTCGACCACCCGGCCGATCGCGACGAGTTCTTCGCGCTGCCCCAGGAGTTCGACGCGTTCGGCACCAAGGCGCTGGTCTCGGTCGGGTTCACCGCGGGGTTCCTGCAGCCGCCGGTGTTCGACCCCCGGGTCGATGATCCGATCAACTTCGGTGGCTTCGGCGGCGTGATCGGCCACGAGATCACCCACCACTTCGACGACGAAGGCCGCAAGTTCGACATCGACGGCAACCTCGCGCCGTGGTGGACGCCCGAGGACGTCGCCGGCTACCAGGCGCGCGCCCAGTGCTTCGTCGACGAGTACAGCCAGTTTCACATCGACGACGGCAGCCCGGTCGACGGCCAGCTCACGCTGGGCGAGAACATCGCGGACAACAGCGGGCTGCGGCTCGCGTGGGACGCGCTCGCGCCCGCCGCCGGGCCCGCCATCGACGGCTTCACGCCCGCCCAGCGGTTCTTCCTCGGCTGGGCGCAGATCCGCTGCGAGAACCTGACGCCAGAAGCCGCGCGGAACCAGGTCCACCGCGACGAGCACGCGCCCGGCCGGTGGCGGGTCAACGGCGTGGTCCGCAACCTGGCGGAGTTCGCCACCGCGTTCGCCTGCCCGGCCGGCTCGCCGATGGCGCCCGACACCCGCTGCCGCGTCTGGTAGCCGCTCCCACTCGCGTCGAGCGCAGCGCGGACCCGGCGCGCGCTACAGCGCGATCGAGCCCGCCAGCGGGCCGCCGTACGCGCCGATGTCGTGCGGCGAGCCGTCCGGCTCGTGGCCAGCGCTGCAACCGTGATCGATCGCCGGCGAGCCTGCCTGCAGGTGGAAGTCGCTGGCGTCCGGATCGACGAACTTCGGATCGATCTCGATGTTGCCGTCGCGGCCGATCGTGAACCGCGTGTCGTTGTCGTACGGCGAGGCCTGGTTCGCGTCGTTGTCGAAGAACACGTTGCAGCGGATATACCCCGTCTGCACATACTCGAACCGCACGCCGACCTGCGACCGCGCGATCACGTTCTCGATGAGATCGAGGTACGCCGCCTGATTGCCGATCGCGAGCTCGCGATTGCCGAAGAACACGTTGTTCGCCACCAGCGTGCGACTCTGGAAGTGATTGGCCACCAGCCCGCTGCGGTTGCCCAGGAACAGGTTATTGCGGACCACCGCGACCCCGCGCCAGTTCAGCATCACGCCGATATCGTTGTCCGCGAAGATGTTGTTCGAGATCAGCGGCGGCGCGTCCTGGGTCGGGTCTCGCCAGTCGGTCCCGCCGATGAACACGCCGGCGCGGTACCATTCTCCCGAGCACGTGAACGGATCGCGGTTCGCGCAGCCCGGCGGCATCGTCACTCCGCGGAACGTGAACCCCGCCACCACGGCGCCCGGCGCGCTCGTCAGATCGACGAGCGTGTCCGGTCGTTGCTGCGCGTCGAGCACGGTGTGCAGCGCCCCCGCCCCCAGCAAGCAGATGCCAGGCCGCATCTGCACCGCCTCGGTGTACTGGCCGCGCGCCACCGCGACGGTGTCGCCGGGCTGCGCCGCGTCGATCGCCGCCTGGATCGTCGCGTAGTCGGCCGGCACCCGGCGCTGGTGCGACCGCGCCGTCGTGCACGGCGAGCCCATCGACTGCATCGCCATCAGCTTGCCGTCGCCGTCGGTCGCCATCGCCACGAACACGTCGCTCGCCGCGCCGGTCAGCATGATCGGACTGCCGTCGGAGACCTGGGTCAACTCCGTCGGCGCGCTGCCGTCGGTCAGCCGCGTCGTGGTCACCAGCCAGCCCGGCTGCAGCCCGTCCATCACCGCCGAGAATCGTCCGGTCGTCGGGTCGCTCCCGGGCATCGTCCCCGGATCGACCGGCCCGGTCCCCGGATCGGTCTCCGGATCGGCCGCCGGATCGTCCGGCCCCGGATCCGACCTGTCGGGACTCTCCGCACACCCGACCATCGCAACCAGCGCTGCCGCGCCAGCCACGTGCCCCACGTACCTGAACAACCTGCTCATGATTCGTCCCTCCATGCGCACGCACCGAGCAAGCGATGTGCCACGCCCCCGCGCCGCCTGCCTCGCATGCCCTCCGTCGACAACGACGCCCGTCGCGCTCGCCGACCCCGGCGCAAAAAAGGTTCCCGGCACCCCGGAGCGCGACAGCCGCGTCGCGATGCGTGCCGGTCGACCGCTTGTCAGAACGCGGCGTCGAGCGTGACCTCGCCCTCGACGCCCACCTGATACGCCGACACCCGGCGCTCGAAGAAGTTGGTGACCTCCTGGACGTCCTGCAGCGCGAGGAAGCCGAACGGGTTCTTCACGCCGTACTGCTTCGTCATGCCGAGCGTCGCGAGCCGTTGATCCGCGCAGTACTCGAGGTAGGTCCGCAGCTCGCCGACCGACATGCCGGCGACGCCACCGGCGAGCAGGTCCTCGGCGAACTGCGCCTCGCAGTCGATCGCCTCGTCGAGCATCGCGCGGATGTCGCGCTCGAGCCCGGCGTCGAACAGCGCGGGCTCCTCGCGGCGCACCGTCGCGACGACCTCGAACGCGAACGCCATGTGCGCGCTCTCGTCGCGAAACACCCAGTTCGTGCCGCCGGCGAGGCCATGGAGCAGCCCCTTGGCGCGCAGGAAGTAGACGTAGGCGAACGCCCCGAAGAAGAACAGCCCCTCGATGCACGCGGCGAAGGCGATCAGGTTGAGCAAGAACTGCCGGCGATCCGCCTGGGTCTCGAGCCGCTCGAGCCGCTGGACCGAGTCGATCCAGCGCATGCAGAACTCCGCCTTCTTCCGGATCGACGGGATGGTCTCGACCGCCGCGAACGCCTTCTGGCGCTCGGCGTGGTCGGGCACGTAGGTGTCGAGCAGCGTCAGGTAGAACTGGACGTGCAGCGCCTCCTCGTAGAGCTGGCGCGACAGGTACATCCGCGCCTCGGGCGCGTTGAGGTGCTTGTAGAGATTGAGCACGAGGTTGTTCGCGACGATCGAGTCGCCGGTGGCGAAGAACGCGACGAGCCGCTGGATCAAGTGGCGCTCGGCCGGCGTCATCCGGGCGAGATCGGCGACGTCGGTGCCGAAGTCCACCTCCTCCACCGTCCAGGTGTTCTTGATCGCCGCGCGATACATCTCGAAGAACGCCGGATACGCCATCGGCCGCAGCGTCAGGCACATGCCGGGATCCAGGATGCGCGCCGGGCGGGCGCTCGCGACGGCGATCGGCCCGCTGCCCTCGCCGATCACTGGCACGCCTCGCAGCTGCCGGGGTTCTCGAGCGAGCACGCGATCGCCGCGCCGTCCCGGGCGGCGTCGAGCGACGGCGCCAGCTCCGCGGCGGTCTTCGCGATCCGCGTCGCCGGTCGCGATCGCAGGTAGTACGTCGTCTTGAGGCCGCGCTTCCACGCGTGGAAGTACATCGCCGACAGCGCGCCGATGTTCGGGCTCTCGACAAACAGGTTGAGCGACTGGCTCTGATCGATGAACGCGCCGCGGTCGGCGGCCATGTCGATCAGCGACCGCATCGGCACCTCCCACACGGTGCGGAACCGCGCGCGGACGTCCTCGGGCAGCTCGACCATCGCCTGCACCGAGCCCTCGGCGCGCAGCAGCCGGGCGCGCGTCGGCTCGGTCCACAGGCCGAGGCGCTTGAGCTCGTCGACCAGATAGCGATTGATCTGGATGAAGTCGCCCGACAGCGTCTCGCGCTTGAACAGGTTCGAGACCTGCGGCTCGATGCACTCGTAGCAGCCCGCGATCGACGCGATGGTCGCGGTCGGCGCGATCGCGATCATCAGCGAGTTGCGCAGCCCGACCTCGCGGATCTCGGCGCGCAGCCGATCCCAGCGCACCGGATCGGAGGGCGCGACGCCCCACGCATCGAACTGCAGCTCGCCGCGCGCCGCGCGCGTGTCCTCGAACGCCGGGTGCGGGCCCTTGTCGCGCGCGAGCTCGACCGACGCGGTCAGCGCGTGGAAGTAGATCTCCTCGGCGATCCGCTTCGACATCGCGCGCGCGTCCGGCGCGTCGAACGCCCAGCCGAGCTGGAAGAAGACATCTTGCAGGCCCATCACGCCGAGGCCGACCGGGCGCCAGCGCAGGTTCGAGCGCTGCGTCGACGGGATCGGGTAGTAGTTGAGATCGATCACGCGATCGAGCTGCCGGATCGCCGTGCGCACCGTCGCCGCGAGCTTGGCGAAGTCGAACGTGCCCTGGTCGACGTGACGCCCGAGGTTGATCGAGCCCAGGTTGCACACCGCCGCCTCGTCCGCCGACGAGACCTCGATGATCTCGGTGCACAGGTTCGACAGGTGCACGACGCGCCCCGCGACTGCGGTCTGGTTGCACGCGCGGTTCGACGCGTCCTTGAACGTCATCCAGCCGTTGCCGGTCTGCGCGAGCGTCCGCATCATCCGCGCATAGAGGTCGCGCGCCTTCATCGTCTTGGCCGCCAGGCCGGCGGCCTCCGCGGCTTCGTACGCGCGGTCGAACGCCTCGCCCCACAGGTCCGGCAGCGCCGGCACCCGCTTGGGGTCGAACAGGCTCCACGCGCCGTCCGCCTCGACCCGTCGCATGAACAGATCGGGCACCCAGCTCGCGAGGTTCAGGTTGTGGGTCCGGCTCGCGTCATCGCCCGTGCTGTCGCGCAGCTCGAGGAAGGCCTCGACGTCCGCGTGCCAGGGCTCGAGATACACGCACGCCGCGCCCTTGCGCTTGCCGCCCTGGTTGACCGCCGACACCGACGCGTCGAGCGTCTTGAGCCACGGCACGATGCCGTTCGAGTGGCCGTTCGTGCTCTCGATCAGCGAGCCGCGCGATCGCACGCGGTGGTACGCGAGGCCGATGCCGCCCGAGAACTTCGAGAGCAGCGCGACATCGGTGTACTTCTGGTAGATCGACTCGAGGTGATCCGCCGGCGAGTCCAGCAGGAAGCAGCTCGAGAGCTGCTCGTGCGACGTGCCCGCGTTGAACAGCGTCGGCGAGCTCGGCAGGTACTCCAGGGTCGAGAGCAAGCGGTACAGCTCGAGCGTCTCGCTCATCGTCTCGGTCAGCGCGCACGCGATGCGCAGGAAGAACTGCTGCGGCGTCTCGATCACGAGCCGGGTCTCGGGGTGGCGCAGGAGGTAGCGATCGTAGACCGTGCGCAGGCCGAAGTACTCGAACTCGCGATCGCGCTCGGGGACGATCGCGTCGTTGAGCTTGCGGGCGTTCATCGCGACCGTGGCCGCGAGCCGCGCGTTGACCAGCCCGACGCGGTGCCCGGTCGCGATCGACACGCTGAACGCGTGGATCTCCTGGTTGGCGACCTCCTTGCCGATGTACCCGGCGAGCAGCCGGGCCGCGAGGCGACCGTACTGCGGCTCCTCGGTGATCAGCGACGCGGCGGTCTGGATCGACAGCCGATCGAGCTCGCTGGTCGTCGCGCCGTCGTACAGGCCGCTGATCGTCTTGGTCGCGATGCGCATCGCGTCGACCTCGGGCAGCCCGGCGCAGCTGCGATTGACGGCGCGCACGATCTTGTTCAGATCGACCGGCTCGGTCGCGCCGTTGCGCTTGGTGACGCGCATCGTGGTCTGCGGCGCGCTGTCGCCGCGCTCGCGCGCGCGCGCCGTCTGGACGCTGGGGACGCTGGGGACGCCAGGGATGGCAGTCAGGGATTCGGTCGCGTTCGCTTTGGCCTGCATCGGATCCTCCTTCGGGACGTGAAGACACGAAGGGGGAACGGGCGCATGGCTGCGGATGGATGCGCCGCGCGGACAGCCTCCCCCGAGGTGTCGGATGCTTCCACGCGGGCAGGTCTTCGGACTCGCGAGCGCGCCTGTCGGCTCCTACTGTCCACGCTTCCCAACCCGAAGGTCAGTGCTCGATGTGGAGGTCGTTCTCGCTTACCGCTGCGGGGCAGTCCCGGCTTCGCACCGGGTTCCCTTTTCAGCCGACATCGATAGAGGTCTCGAGGTCAGCACCAGCATGGATATGTGTCGTGTGGTGATCGTTCGGTGACGACTCTTGTACGGCTCGGAAGCGTGAGCCGCAACCTTTGAACACTAAATCTGGGGGCTGTCCCACTCCCGACCCGCTACAGGTAGCAGATCTCGGTGGCGCCAGCCGTTGACGGCCGCGCGACTTGGCGCCTATGCTGCCATCGCGTTGGTGCTCCGCGCATCGTGCTCGGAGCTGAAAAGGGAACCCGGTGAAATGCCGGGACTGCCCCGCAGCGGTGATCGAGAACGACCTCCACGCCAAGCACTGGTCGCGAGACCGGGAAGCGGTGGACAGTAGAAACCCGGCGATGCCGGAACGCTCGAGAGTCCGAAGACCTGCCAGCGCCCGGTCGGACAGAAAAACCGCCGGACCACACTGCGCCTCGCGGGAGGTTGGCAAGGTCCGAGCGATGCAATTCCGCGTGCGTGTCGGCCGCCTTCCACGTGGTGCCGGAGGCGCGTCGATGAACCCTGCACGAACCACCACCGAGAGCGCGCTCTCGGCACGTGCGGTCGACGACGTCTCCCAGCGAGCGCCGAGGGGCGCTCGCGAAGGGATCACATGTCAGTACTGGCCACCTGTCTCGGATTTCCACGCATCGGCAGCGACCGCGAATTGAAGAAGGCGCTCGAGCGCTACTGGTCGAAGCAGATCACCGCCGAAGCCCTGTCGGAGTCGGCCCGCGCGCTGCGGGTGCGGCACTGGGCGATCATGAAGGACGCGGGCATCGACCACGTCCCGAGCAACGACTTCTCGCTCTACGATCACGTGCTCGACACCGCCGTCATGCTCGGCGCCATCGCGCCACGGTTCCGCGCGATCGAGGACGCGACCGCGCGCTACTTCGCGATGGCGCGAGGCCTCCAGGATCCCGCCACGCAGACCGACGTCGCCGCGCTCGAGATGACCAAGTGGTTCGACACGAACTATCACTTCCTCGTCCCCGAGCTCGCGTCGGATCAGGCCTTCGTGCTCGACCCGTCGCGGATCCTCGTCGAGATCGATGAAGCGCGCGCGGCCGGCGTCGAGCCCCGCCCGGTCCTGCTCGGCCCGGTCAGCTTCCTCCGGCTGTCGAAGCTCGCGAGCGCGAGCGCCGGCGAGACCACCCTCGCCCTGCTCGACGCGATCTTGCCAGCCTACGAGCGCCTGCTCGGCCTGCTGAGCACGGCGGGCGTGCGCTGGGTCCAGCTCGACGAGCCCTGCCTCGTCACCGATCTCGACGACGAGGCGCGCGCGGCCTACCAGCGCGCGCTGCCTCGCCTCGCGCGCTGGGCAGTCCGGCCGCGCGTGATGCTCGCGACCTACTTCGGCGAGCTCGGAGACAACCAGGGCCTCGCCGTCGACGCAGGCTTCGAGGCGTTGCACATCGACCTGGTGCGCAGCCCCGCGCAGCTCGAGCAGATCCTGGCCGCGCTGGCTCCGGAGGCGATCCTCTCGCTCGGCATCGTCGACGGTCGCAACATCTGGCGCGCGGATCTCGACGCCGCCCACGCGACGGTCCGGCTCGCCGTGCATCGGCTCGGCGCGGATCGCGTCTGGATCGCGCCGTCGTGCTCGTTGCTCCACGCGCCGGTCGATCTCGCACGCGAGCGTGGCCTCGACCCCGAGGTGCGCCCCTGGCTCGCCTTCGCGGTCCAGAAGCTCGGCGAGGTGCGCGCGCTCGCGAACGCGGCGGCGTCCGTCACCCCGAGCGACGACGCGTTCGAGCGCGCCCGCGTCGCGCTGGCGAGCCGCCGCGCGTCCCCCCGCGTGAAGGATCCGACCGTGCGCGCGCGGTCGGCGCAGGTCACCGCGGCGATGCGCGCTCGCACCTCGCCGTTCGCCGACCGGATCGTCGCCCAGCACGCGCGCCTGAACCTGCCGGTGCTCCCGACGACGACGATCGGCTCGTTTCCGCAGACCGGCGACGTTCGCGGCGCGCGCGCCGCGTGGCGGAGCGGCAAGCTCTCGGACGCGGCCTACAACGAGCTGTTGCGCGCGGAGACCGAGCGCTGCATCCGCGCGCAGGAGGCGCTCGGCCTGGACATGCTGGTCCACGGCGAGTTCGAGCGGACCGACATGGTCGAGCACTTTGGCCAGCTGCTGTCCGGCTTCGTGTTCACCGAGCACGGCTGGGTGCAGAGCTATGGCTCGCGGTGCGTGAAGCCGCCGGTGCTGTTCGGTGACGTCTCGCGGCCACAACCGATGACGGTCGCCTGGTCGCGCTACGCGCAGTCGCTGACCTCGCGGCCGGTCAAGGGCATGCTCACCGGCCCCGTCACGATCCTGCAGTGGTCGTTTGTCCGCGACGACCAGCCGCGCAGCGAGACGACCCAGCAGCTCGCGCTCGCGCTGCGCGACGAGGTCGCCGACCTCGAGGCCGCCGGCATCGCGGCGATCCAGGTCGACGAGCCGGCGATCCGCGAGGGCCTGCCGCTGCGCCGGCGCGATCACGAGCGCTACCTGCGCTGGGCCGTGGACGCGTTCCGCCTCGCCACGTCGTCGGTCCGCGACGACACGCAGATCCACACGCACATGTGCTACTCGGAGTTCGGCGACATCCTGGGCGCGATCGGCGAGCTCGACGCCGACGTGCTGTCGATCGAGACCTCGCGCTCGCGCATGGAGCTGTTCACCGACTTCCGCCGCGTCGGCTATCCGAACGAGGTCGGACCCGGCGTCTACGACATCCACTCGCCGCGCGTCCCGACCACCGACGAGATCCACGACCTGCTCACCCGCGCCGCGGCGGTGCTGCCGGCGAGCCGCTTGTGGGTCAACCCCGACTGCGGCCTCAAGACGCGAGGATGGCCCGAGGTCGAGCAAGCGCTCGGACGCATGGTCGAAGCGGCCCGCCAGCTTCGCCGCGAGCTGGCCGAGACCGTCGGATGACGACGCCGCTCGACCCGGCGACGTGCCCGTTGTGCGGGGGCGCCAACGACTGTCAGATCGCCGCGGGCCGGACGACGTGCTGGTGCTTCGAGACGCCAGTCCCGCCGGAGGTCGTCGCGCTGGTCCCGCTCGCGGCGCAAGGCGTCGCGTGCGTCTGCAAGTCCTGCGCGAAGCCGCCCGACGGATCGATCGAGCACGAGCGGAGGCGACGCGCGCTGCGCTGGGCCAAGCGCTGACCGCGCGCGCTCAGACCAGGTGCGCGACCACGACGATCGTCGTGAAGCGCACGATCCGTCCCGCGACGTCGATGGCCACGAAGGTCCGGAAGCGGATGCCGATCACGCCGGCGAGGAACGCGATGAGGACCTGCGGCGGGACCCCGATCGTCGCGCCCAGCGTGATCAGGAGCAGCTCGCTCTTTTCCCAGCGAGCGCCGAGCGCGCGCGCCTTCGCGAGCCGTGCCTCGAGCTTCGCGCGCCGCTTCGCGCCGGCCGCGGCGAGGCCGCGCGCCGACTGATAGACGATCGCGTGCGTGATGGCTTGACCGAGCGCGACGACCACGGAGAGCGCGACGAGCTTCGGCCAGCCGTACGACGACGCCGCGCCCAGCGCGATCAGCGCCGCCTCGCTGCTGGCGAGCGGAAACACCCCCGACAGCATCGCGAACAGCAGCATCGCGACATAGACCCCGCCGAAGCCGTCGAGCGTGACGAGGACCTGCTGCACACCTCGATGTATCACGCGGCGGGGAGGCGATCCGTCTCCGCGGTCGCACGTTGCGCGTGAGGCGATCGCGCCCGTCCTGATGCCGTTCGTGATCGCGGTGCCGAGGTTGGCAGCACGACCGACGTCGTCGCGTTCCGCCGGCCGTCGCCGAGCGACGGGTGGCCATCGCGCCACAGACTTGCATCGCGATGGTCACTGAGAATCGTGACCATCCGAGTCGACCAGTCCTGGCCTCCTGGTCAAATCGGCAGTTTTGCGGCCGTGCTGTAAAGCGAGCTGACGGAACTCCCGACAGGTCGCTATTTGCTGCACGGTTGTAGCTATTTGCTCCACGCGAAATCGATAACAAGCAATTGCTGACTCGAATGACGAGTGTTAATGATAACGCCGTTCCCGACGGAGCGCGGGAGTGTGGCTCGCGTCGGGCGATTCACAACCAACGTGGAGATGGACATGAAGACACTGTTTTCAGCATTACTGGCGTGCGCTTTGGCTGGATGTGCGATGGAGCAGATCGACCCATCCGACGACGAGACGGTTGCGACCGACGAGCAGGAGGTCATTGGTGGAGCCACCGACACCGGCGATCCATGCGTGCTCGGACTGTTCATCCATGCTCCCGGCGCCACCTCGGGCAGCTTGTGCACCTGCACGGTCTGGGCGGCGCGCACCTGCCTCACCGCCGCCCACTGCGTCGATCCGCGCGTCATCGGCGCCGGCCGGGTGATCGACTTCCTCGCCGGCACGCAGGCGGCGGCGACCGGGATCACGGCGTCGAGCACGGCGTTCGATCCGGCCTGGAACCCCAACAACCTGTTCGGTGGACATGATTTCGGCGCCGTCCACACGACCAACCCGCTGCCGTTCCCGGCGTGCGCTCGCGGCGCGGTCAACCTCGGCTTGCCGGCGCGCGTCGTCGGCTACGGCACCAACACCCACGCGAACACGGGCGCCGGCACCAAGCGGACGGTCACGACGAACATCGTCGCTGCCAATAACCTGCTGATCCAGGTTGGCAACTCGAACCAGCAGAGCTGTCACGGCGACTCCGGAGGTCCGGTGTTTCAGGTCATCAA
>Ga0307513_10011331_pt1 | contig 11087 bp, 3 predicted proteins | sample 15_EM_MG_FD_202174 | JGI IMG/M metagenome (GOLD analysis project Ga0307513, IMG submission 202174) | Populus trichocarpa ectomycorrhiza microbial communities from riparian zone in the Pacific Northwest, United States - 15_EM | ecosystem: Host-associated > Plants > Roots > Unclassified | place... | reverse complement strand
CCGGCCTCGCCCTGCACGAACGTACGGCCGCCGGTCGCGCCGAACAGCGCGAAGTTCCCGATGAGCACGTTGCCGCCGGGCTCGGCGCTGCCGCCGCCCGGGGCGCGGACGACGATCCGGCCGCCGCTCTGGCTCTTGCCGACGCCGTCGTTGGCGGTGCCGGTGTGTTCGAGGGTGATGCCGTCGTTGCAGAAGACGCCGTACGACTGTCCGGCGGATCCGGTGGTACGGATGCGGACGGCGCCGTCGACGAGGCGGCGACGGCCTCGGTCGTCGGTCGTGACGGCCGGGACAGCACCGTCGAACCCGTGGCTCTCGTGATTGAGGAGCCGCTCGACGTCGATGGAGAGCTGTCCGCCGACCGACTTGTCGCTGTTGCCGAGGTGGATGCCCTCGACGAGCAGGGACGGCTCGCGCCGGTCGACGAGCGCCGCGCGGACGCGCTCGATGAGGGCGTCGTCGGTGGTGAAGTCCTTCTCCAGGTACTCCGGGTCGGCCACGACCTTCTCGGGCACGTGCGCGAGCAGGCGGCGGACGTCGAGGCGGCCGACGCTCGCCGGGTGGTCGAGGAGTTGGAGCAGATCCGTACGGCCTCGCGCCTCGCGCAGCGACCGCAGTCCCAGCCGGGCGAGGATCTGCCGGACGTCGTGCGCGATGTTGAGGAGGTACTGGGCGAGTGCGCGCGGGTCGCCCTCGAACGCCTCGGAGTTGGTGGTGAGGCCGGCCGGGCACTTCACGTTGCAGTTCTTCGCCATGACGCAGCCGAGCATCATCAGCGCGGTCGTACCGAACTCGAAGCTGTCGCCGCCGAGGAGGGCCGAGGTGACGACGTCGCCGCCGGTCTGGTGCGCGCCGGAGCAGCGCAGGACGACCTTCTGGCGGAGCCCGTTGGCGACGAGCGCCTGGTGGACCTCGGCGACGCCGATCTCCGCCGAGCGTCCGGCGTACTTGAGGCTGGTGACGGCGGCGGCGCCCGTGCCGCCGGTGTTCCCGGCGACGTTGATGACGTCCGCGCCGGCCTTGGCGACACCTACCGCGATGGTGCCGATGCCCTCGGAGGACACCAGCTTGACGATGACGCGGACCCGGGCGGCCTTGCAGTCGTGGATGAGCTGGGCGAGGTCCTCGATGGAGTACGTGTCGTGGTGCGGGGGCGGGGAGATCAGCTCGATGCCGGGGGTGCCGCCACGGGCAGCCGCGATGTCGACCGTCACCTTCGGCGCGGGCAGCTGACCGCCCTCGCCGGGCTTGGCGCCCTGGCCGATCTTGATCTCCAGTTCCTGGAGCATCGGGTCGGCGAGATAGCCCGCCCAGATGCCGAACCGGCCGGACGCGAACTGCTTGATCCGGGAGCCCCTGATGGTGCCGTACCGGGTGTGGTGCTCGCCGCCCTCACCGCTGTTCGACATCGCGCCGACCATGTTCGTGCCGTGCGCGACGGCCTCATGCGCGGTCGCCACGAGCGCGCCGTGGCTCATCGCGCCGGAGGCGAGGGAGCGCGTGATCTCGTGCGCGGGCTGGACCTCGTCGAGCGGGACGCTGTCGGGGGCGCCGTCGAGAAGGGTCAGGAGGTGGGCGGCGGTGCCGGTGGCGGCGACCTCGATGCCGTCGGCGCCCACGGCGAGGGTCGTGACCTCGCCCAGGTGTCCGAGCCCTTCGGCGAGGGCGGCGTGGCGCTCGGCGGCGTCGGGGCCCGGGGAGGTGAGGCGCAGGTGGACGGTGCCCTGCTCGGTGACGGAGGCGACCACACCTCGGACCGTGACGCTCGCGTTGCCGGTCGCCGAGAACCGGCCCAGCTCGCGCGCGAAGTCCTCCGGGGTACGGAGTCCGGTGAGGTCGGCAGGCAGCGCGAGCACGTCACGCAGGGCGGCCGGGCGGCGGGAGCGCTCCTCGTGCGTGGTCCGCAGGAAGGCGCGGTACCCGGGTGTGATCCGGAACGCGTCGATCTCGGCGTCGCTGAGGGCGTCGTACCCGGTGTTGCGGTACGCGGCGTCGGTGATGCCGAAGGCGTCGTCGAGCTGGCCGAGCGTGAGGAGGCGCAGTGCCTCGGGGTCGCCCTCGCGGCCGAACTCGGGGCGTTCCTCGACCATGTCGCCGAAGCCGCGTACGGCCGTGACGCCGAAGGAGTGCCCGGCGCCGTCCGACCGCTCCTTGAACAGGCCGAGCAGCGGGACCTGGCCCTCGGTCTCCACGGTCCGGGCCCGCTCGTGCCAGTCCGTCGCGGCCTGGGCGATCCGGGCGAAGCCGACGCCGCCGACCGGGGCGTCCATGTGCGGGAAGGTCCGCGCGAAGACGTCGTCGCGGGTGTCGAGGTAGTTCGGCTCGAAGAACTCGCCGCCGATGTAGCTCTCGGCGGTGCACAGGCCGACGCGGCCCATGGTCTTGGCGAGGGACTTCTCGGCCGCCTTGCGGAACTTGGCGAGCGCCCGGTCGGTCTCGGTGATCTCACCGGCGGGGGCGGGCGCGCTCGGGAACTTCTCCTCGGCGCGCAGCCGTGCGCTCAGGCTGTAGACGGCGGAGGCGCCGAAACCCAGCGCGGTCGCGACGTGATGGGAGGAGGCCAGCTGGCCGCTCTCCGCCACCATCGAGACGCGCAGGCGCAGCCCGGTCTCGATGAGCCGCTGGTTGACGGCCGCGACGGCGAGGATCACCGGCAGCGGGGCGCGCGTGGAGGAGACGGCCCGGTCGGTGAGGACGGCGATGCCGCCCCCTTCCGAGGCGAACCGCTCGACGTCGTCGCAGAGTCGCGCGAGCGCGGCCCGGAGGGCGTCGGCGTTCGCCGTCTCGTCCCCGACCACCGGCTCGTAGAGCATGGGGAACCGCTCCAGCGGCACGATCCGCTGGTCGCGCAGCCGGACCATGTCGAGATGCCCGAGCACGGGCGAGGAGACGACGAGCTGACGGTCGCCGACGCTGCCCGTGCCGTCGGGCTTGGGGCCGAGGGCGACCCGCATGCTCATGCCGTCGGCCTCGCGGATGCTGTCCAGCGGCGGGTTCGTGACCTGGGCGAAGCGCTGCGAGAAGTACTTCGCCATGCCGCCCTCGGTGTCGCTGAGCGCGTTGATGGCGTTGCCGTAGCCCATGGCGGAGATCCGCTCCGACCCGGTGTTGAGCATCGGGTCGAGCATGAACCGGAAGCTCTCCTGGTTCAGCGCGTACGCCACGTAGCGGCCCGCGAGGGACAGGTCGCCGTCGTAGCCGAGGGTCGTCGTGCCCCGGTAGTAGTCGGGGGCGGGCAGGTCGTCGAGGTTCACCCGAGCCGCGTCGAGCAGTTCGCTGTACGGGCGGCGCGCGGCGAGCGCGTCCAGCACCTCGCGGGTACGCATCCGGCGGCCGGTGCGGTGGTCGACGACGAGCATGCCGCCGGCCTCGATACGGCCCCGGTGCACGACCTCGTCGTCGGGGAACGCGACCTGCCCGGCCTCCGAGGCGACCATCAGGTACTCGGCGGTCTCGACGGTACGCAGAGGACGGAGCCCGAGCCGGTCGAGGCGCGCACCGACGACGTCCCCGTCGCTGAAGATGAGGGCGGCGGGGCCGTCGTTCTTCTCCTCGTACAGGGAGAAGTACTCCAGCATGTCCCGCACACCGTCGGGCAGGGTGCGGTCGTTCTCCCAGGCGGGCGGCATGAGCGTCACGACGGCCTCGACGAGGTCCAGGCCGTCGTCGAAGACCCGGCTCTGGAGGGTCTGGTCGAGCCGGCTGGAGTCGGACTGCCCCGGCGGACGCACGATGCTCCGCGTCCGGGCCCGTGCCAAGGCCTCATCGCTCAGCCGGTTCTTGCGGTCGGTGTTCAGCTCGCCGTTGTGCGCCATGAGCCGGAACGGCTGCGCCATGGTCGGGTGCGGCTCGGTGTTCGTGGAGAACCGGGTGTGGAAGTACAGCGACCGTACGGAGTGCCGGGGGTCGAGGAGGTCGCAGAAGTAGGGGATGACCTCGCCGGAGTTCAGCCGCCCCTTGAGCACCTGCGTCCGCGCGCTCAGCGACAGCACGTACAGCCCGGCGTACCGGTCCGTGTCGTCGGCGTAGGCGACGGCTTCTACGGCGAGCAGGGCGCGGTTGGCGGCGGTGTCGACGTCGGCGCGCTGCCACTCGTCCGGGGCCCGGAACACCCACTGCACGACGGGGAGTTGGTACTGCTCGGCGGCGGGCCGGGCGACGGAGTGGTCGACGGGAACGTCCCGGACCAGCACGACCTCGAAGCCCTGCTCGGCGATGCAGCGTCCGACGAGGTCGACGGCGGCGTCACGCCGTGCCGTGTCGGTCGGCACGAAGCAGTTGGCGACGCCGAAGTGCCCGGCGCGCAGGGTCTCGCCGGTGATCGCGCCGAAGAACTCCGCCGACAGGTCGATGCTCACGCCCGCGCCGTCACCGACGCCCTCGGCGGACGCGCCGCCGCGGTGCGGGATGGCGCGGAGCGCTTCGTCGCCCTTGCGGATGACGTCGTGGCTCGGCGTCCCGTCGAGGCGGGTGATGAAGCCGACGCCGCAGTCACTGTGGTCGCGGGCAGGGTCGTACAGACCGAAGGCGGGCTGGTTCAAGTGCGGGTCCTATGAGCGGGTTCCGGCTGCGGGTACCTTCCAGGCCCTTAAGGCGCTGGGGGAGGACGGCCAGGCTGCGTCGGTGAAGCGCTCGCCGCGGGCCGACCGGGGTGACGGCCGAGTCCCTGGATGATGCAAGTAGGTACGGTAAGGGTTACCTAACTTCCATCGCAAGGGCGTGTTCTGCACATATGCCCTGCGGCACCGTATCCCACACTCCGCCCCAGCCCTATCTCGCAGCTCACACCCGCTACCGTTACTAGCACGTGCAAGTTACGGTGATCACCGGCCCGCACCGAACCCCACTCCCCGCACGCACCCCATGGAGCCCACATGATCCGTACGTCCTTCAACGACGGCTGGCAGACCCGCCCCAAGGTGAACCCCTTCGCCGAACTGTCCGGCACGAAGGTCCCCTTCCGGCCGGTCACGCTGCCGCACGACGCGATGATCGAGCGGGAGCGCGCGGCCCCGGGCGGTGAGGTCACGATGGAGGGCGGCGCGGGCGCCTACTTCCCGGGCGGTGTGTACGAGTACCGCAAGACCTTCGCCGTCCCCGAGGAGCACCGGGGCAAGCGAATCTTCGTCGAGTTCGAGGGCGTCTACCGCGATGCCGTGGTGTTCATCAACGGGGACTACGCCGGACAACGCCCGTTCGGCTACTCGCACTTCCGCATCGACGCCGACCGTTTCCTGCGCTACGGCGACGACAGCGCCAACGAGATCCGCGTCGAGGCCCGCGCCCACCGTGACTCGCGCTGGTACACCGGCGCGGGCATCTACCGCGACACCTGGCTGCTGGTCGGCGAGGTGGTCCGGATCGCGCCCGACGGGCTCCGGGTCACCACCCCGGACATCGATGCGCAGCGGGCGGTGGTGGAGGTCGCGACGCTGGTCGAGAACGACTCGATCGCGATCCGTACGGTCGATGTCGTCACGGAGATCCGCGCCGCCGACGGAAGCACCGTCGCGCGCGACACCTCGAAGATCACGGTGCTGCCGGGCGAGCCCGCGACCGTACGCCAACGCCTGTACGTCCGTTCTCCGTTGCTGTGGAGTACGGACACGCCCTCCCTGTATGCCGCCACCGTCACTCTGAATGACCTGGACGCCGAGACGGTCACCTTCGGCATCCGTTCCCTCCGACTCGACCCCGAGCACGGGCTGCGGATCAACGGCGGGACGGTCAAACTGCGCGGCGCCTGCGTCCACCACGACAACGGCGTGCTGGGCGCGGCCACCTTCGCCCGCGCCGAGGAACGCCGGGTCCAACTCCTCAAGGACGCCGGGTTCAACGCGATCCGCATGTCCCACAACCCCATGAGCAAGGCGATGCTGGACGCCTGCGACCGCCTCGGCATGCTGGTGGTGGACGAGGCGTTCGACGTCTGGACCTCCGGCAAGAGCGAGTTCGACTACAGCCTGAACTTCCCGGAGTGGTGGGAACGCGACATCGAGGCGATGGTCGCCAAGGACGTCAACCACCCCAGCGTCATCATGTACTCGATCGGCAACGAGATCCCCGAGACCGGCTCGCCCTTCGGCGCCGCCTGGGGCCGCAAACTCGCCGAGAAGGTCCGCTCGTTGGACGACACACGCTATGTCACCAACGCGGTGAACGGCATGTTGGCCGTCATGTCCGAACTGGGCAAGCTGCGCGGCCAGTCACAGCAGAAAGCAGAACAGGAGGGAGAACAGGAGGTCGGCGCAGGCGAGAGCGAGGAGAAGGGCATCAACACCTTGATGGCCGACGCGGGCGACATGATGAACGCGATCAGCGCCTCCGGCCTCGTCACCGAGAAGACGGCCGAGTCCTTCGCCGTGCTCGACGTCGCCGGCTTGAACTACGCCGAGGCCCGCTACACCCTCGACATGGACCTCTTCCCGAACCGGATCATCCTCGGCACCGAAACCTTCCCCACCCGCATCGACGGCAACTGGCGCCTGGTCAGGCAACACGGCCACGTCATAGGCGACTTCACCTGGACCGGCTGGGACTACCTCGGCGAGGTCGGCATCGGCCGCCCCCAGTACCTCACCCCCGACGCACCCCGCCCCGCCCACACCGCGCCCTACCCCTACCTGGTCGCGGGCTGCGGCGACCTCGACATCACCGGACACCGCCGACCCGCCTCCTACTACCGCGAGATCGTCTTCGGCCTGCGCACCCGGCCCTACATCGCGGTCCGACGCCCCGAACACCAAGGCAAGACCTGGGCGGGCACACCCTGGGCCTGGAGCGACAGCCTCGCCTCCTGGACCTGGCCCGGCTCCGAAGGCAACCCGATCACGATCGAGGTCTACGGCGACGCCGAAGAGGTCGAACTCCTCGTCAACGGACGCTCATTGGGACGCCACCCAGTCGGCGAGGACCACCGCTTCCGCACCGAGTTCGACACGACGTACGAGCCCGGCGAACTCCTCGTGATCGCCTACCGCGACGGCACGGAGACCGGCCGCCACACCCTGCGCTCCGCGACCGGCCCGACAGAACTGCGCGCAACAGCCGACCGCCCGGCCATCACCGCGAAGGGCGGCGACCTCGCGTACGTCACCCTCACTCTGACCGACCCGAACGGCACCCTCCACACCGCGACCGACCGCCCCGTACGCCTCGAAGTCACCGGCACGGGCGTCCTGTTGGGCTTCGGCAGCGCGGACCCGGTCTCCGAGGAGCGCTTCGACGCGCCCGAGCGCCGCACCTACGAGGGCCGCGCACTCGCCGTCCTCCGCCCGACCGGCCCCGGCAAGATCCACCTGACGGCCACGGCACCGGAGTGCGCCCCGGTCGACGTGGTCGTCACCGTGGAGTAGACCCGTCCGGATAGCACGTGCAAGTAACATGCGTGAGGAAACATGACGCGCGACAAAAACGACTCGTGAGCGAGAAGAAGAGAAGGAAGAGCGGAGAGGCACTGTGAGTGCGACGGGGCGGAAGCGGGTCACGGCGGCGGACGTTGCCCGGTCGCTGGGCCTCTCGCGGGCGACCGTGGGATTCGTCCTGAACGACACCCCGGGGCAGACGATCCCGGAGACCACCCGCCGACGCGTGCTCTCCGAGGCGGCGCGCATGGGCTACCGCCCGCACCGGGCAGCGCAGACGCTGCGGCGCGGCAGCAGCAAGGTGATCCTGTTCGTCCTGCCGGACTGGGCGGCCGGTCTCCCCATGCAGCAGCACCTGGACGAGGCCGCGCTCGCGCTGGACGAGGCCGGGTACTCCCTGGTCACCTGCACGCGGTACGCCGCAGGCCGGGCACGCCCCCTGTGGGAACTGCTCACCCCGGACGTCGTCCTCGGCTTCAGCCCCTTCGACGCCGACGAGCTGGCCTCGATGCGCGCCGCCGGCATCACCAGGATCGTCCCCGCCCCCGAGCACCCGACGACGCTGGACGACTGGCCCGCGCTCGCCGCGGGAACCGCCCTCCAGATCGATCACCTGCACGAACAGGGCCATCGCCGGATCGCCTTCGCGGCCCCCGCCGACCCCCACACGTCCCTGCTCGACCACCGCGTACACACGGCCCAGCAGGCCGCCGCCCGACTCGGCCTCGCCCCGCTCGACGTCCGCCCGGCGGACCACCGCGACGGCTCCGCCCACGAGGCGGTCCGCCATTGGCACGCCCAGGGCATCACCGCTGTCGCCGCGTACAACGACGACAGCGCGGCGGCCGTGGTGAGCGCGGCGATCCGGGCGGGCATGTCCGTCCCCGACGACCTGGCGGTGATCGGCCACGACGACACTCCCCTGGCCGCCCTGTTCGTCCCGTCCATCTCCAGCGTACGAATCGACATCGTCAGCCTCAGCCGCCACTTCGCCGCCCTCGCCCTCCACGAGGCCGACGACCGCCCACTTCCGCCACGGGACACCGCTACCGACATGGTGGTGATCGCGCGGGAGTCGACGGGGGGCAGTGCCGATGAGTCATAGGAAACAGATCTCCACGCGAGGGCGCCGCCACAACCACAAACCGGCAGCGGATCATGGCGTTGCCAGGAAGTAGTCGGGCAGGGTGGCCACTTCGGGCTCGACGACAACAAGGCCATACGTGGCTTCCCTTCGGGACACGACGACGCGCTTGACCAGCCCGCAGTCACCGATCGGGAACGTCAACGGCCGTACCCACAGGAGGTACGGAACAGTGGGAACCCTCAAAGGAATTGCCCAGGGATTCGGTCGTCGGATGCACGGTCAGTTTTCGTCAGGTTGATCTCCATGCCGTACTCGGTGTGCCACACGCATTTGGCCATCCGTCCGGCACAGAAACAGCCACTGACACTCCAACAGAATGCCCAAGGCGCCAAGAAGCATCAACCACAACAGCAGTCGACTGCTCCACGGCCAATCGTTCGGGAATACCCGGTAGACGCCCCCGCATCCGCGTCGTGATCCCTGGCAAGCAGCTCCCGAGCATCACGAGTATCGGATCCATGGGTTGGACTGGTGACACCACTCAGGACAGGTAACTCCTGCTGGCGCTCTACTACTCGAACCTGCTCGCCGTCTCCCGGGAAGCCCCGCCACAAGCCTTCGGCCTCTCCAAGGACGGTGACGACATCACGTTCGACGCCAATGACGTCGTATGGCGGCTCATCGGCGACCGCTCGGCCGCAGCGAAGCGGGTCAAGGAGATCACGAACAGCTTCCAGACCCGACCTGGGCCGCAGAGAGCCGCCTCTGCCTCGGTGACTGCCCTCAGCGGGAAAATCGACAAGGCAATCGAACTCCACCACGCCATTCCTGAGTACGAGACCCCTCGCCGGCACGAGGCCCCCCTTGCCCTCAACAGCTTTCGGCGACTGTCCGCAGATATCAATCGGGGGCACAACCGCGAAGTCATCGACGCGTGTCCCCACTGCGACCACCACGGCCTCAAGGAAACCGTTCGTCCCGGGACCGGGGCACCGGCCAGAAGCCAGTGATCCAGATGGCGACGAGGACCAAGCCCTCCCCATGCGGACCAAGCAGATACGAAAGACGCACACTCCGCGCCGGTGTCCGCCCGTTTCACGGTGTCCGATCCCGCACAAAACCGCAGTTCAGGAGCCCTTGGCCACCGGCTCAAGAATCGCCACGCACTCCACATGATGAGTCATCGGGAACAAATCAAAAGCCCGCAGCGTCCGCACCCGATACCCCCCCTCCCGGAAGTACCCCAAATCCCGAGCCAACGCCGCCGGATCGCAAGCCACATACGCGATCTTCCGCGCCCCCAGCTTCACCAGCTGCTCGACCGTCTTCCGCCCCGCCCCCGCCCGCGGCGGATCCAGGACGATCAGATCCACCTCGGTGATGCCCGTGCGCGGCAGGACCGCCTCGACCTTGCCCTGTTCGATGCGGACGCGGTCGAAGGCGGCGAGGTTGTGACGGGCGTCCTCGACCGCGCGCTTGCCCGACTCGATGCCGAGGACCGCGCCCTTCTCGCCGATGCGGTCGGCGAGGGCGCCCGCGAACAGGCCGACACCGCAGTACAGGTCGAGGGCCATGTCGCCCTTGCGCGGGAGCAGGCCCTGCATGACCGCCTTCATCAGGGTGTCCGCCGCCATCGGGTGGACCTGCCAGAAGCCGCCGCTGCCGACCCGGTACGTACGGCCGTCGGCACGCTCGCGCACGAACGCGCGACCGTGGACGCGGTGGATGCCGCCGTCGTGCTCCTCGACGCGCATGACGGAGACGGGCTTGTCCAGCTCTACGAGGGGCAGGCGGGCGCCCGGCCGAGGCTCCAGGATGACCATGCGGTCCTGGGACCCCGTCGCGGCGATCGCGTCGACGGACTCCATCCCTGACCAGTCGCGCTCCTCGATGCCCAGCTCGCTGACGCCCGGCGCCGCGATCATGCAGTGCTCGATCGGCTCGACCTCGTGCGAACGGTGGCGCCGCAGACCGGCGTTGCCGTCCACGTCCACCGCGTGCTGCACCCTCGTACGCCACTGAGGCACCTCACCCGGCGGCAGCTTGTCGCCCTCGGCCGGCATCACGGTGCCGTCCCAGCCGGCCTCCTCCGGGGTCAGCCCGGCGAGCCGCTTCAGCTGCTCGGCGACGACCTCGCCCTTGAGTCGGCGCTGGGCGCCCGGCTTGGCGTGCTGCCAGTCGCAGCCGCCGCAGCGGCCGGGGCCGGCGTAGGGGCAGGGGGCGTCGACGCGGTCCTTGGACGCCGTCAGGATCTCCACCGCGTCCGCGCGCAGGAACCGCGCCCCTTCCTCACCCTCCGTCACCCGGGCCACGACCCGCTCACCGGGCAGCGTGTGCCGTACGAAGAGGACCTGCCCCTCCTCCGTACGGGCGATGCAGTGGCCGCCATGGGCGACGGGACCGACCTCGACCTCGTACTCCAGCCCCACCAGCGATTTCTTCGGTTCTGCCTGCATGGTGGGGTGACTCCAAGGGAGAGAAGGGGGGAGGGATGGCCGAGAGGAAACGGAAACGGCCGGACAACAGCCCACCAGTCTACGTGGACCCCGCCCGACCGCTCACCACAAGCCCGAACCCGCACCCGGCCCCTGACCCGTCGGCTCAGCTCCTCGTGCTCAGCTCCCCGTGCTCAGTTC
>Ga0307513_10011330_pt1 | contig 11088 bp, 7 predicted proteins | sample 15_EM_MG_FD_202174 | JGI IMG/M metagenome (GOLD analysis project Ga0307513, IMG submission 202174) | Populus trichocarpa ectomycorrhiza microbial communities from riparian zone in the Pacific Northwest, United States - 15_EM | ecosystem: Host-associated > Plants > Roots > Unclassified | place... | reverse complement strand
TCAGGCCCAGCTTCCAGCCGACGAAGCGCTCCCCCGCGTCGAGCTTGGCGGCCACGAACGCCTGCTGGGCCTCGTACGCCGTGGCGACGGACATGTCCGGATAGCTGTCGCTGAGCTGCGCGATGCCCTTCCGGCTGCGCTCCGCGTCGAGCAGCACATCGGCGATCTCCTGGGCTGTCGGGCGCTGTGCCGATGATTCGCTCGCAAGCTCGCTCATGCCGCCGCTCCCTTCGAGAACCGGACGGTGACGGCACCCAGGTGCGCGAACTCGGCCCGGAACACATCACCGGGTTCGACCGGGACCATCGAGTGGACCGCTCCCGGCAACACGACATCGCCTGCCTTCAACCCCTCGCCGAAGGCACCGAGCGTGTTGGCCAGCCAGGCGACGCAGCGGGCCGGGTTTCCCAGCGCGGCCGCCCCCGCCCCGGTGTCGATCATCTCGGCGCCCCGGGAGACGACGACGCCGAGCAGGCGCAGGTCCAGGTCTTCCACGCGGCGCATCCGGCCGCCGAGCACGATCAGCCCGGACGACGCGTTGTCGGCGACCGTGTCGACCAGCTTGATCTTCCAGTCGGCAACCCGGCTGTCGACGACCTCGACGGCCGGCAGAGCGCCGGCGATCGCGGCCAGCGCGCCCGCCGTCGTGACGCCGGGCCCGGCGAGATCGCGCTCCATGACGAACGCGAGCTCGGCCTCGACGCGCGGCTGCACCAGGCGAGCGAGATCGATCAGGTCGCCGTCCTCGACGACCATCTCGTCGGTGAGCACCCCGAAGTCGGGCTCGGCCACGCCGAGCAGGCGCTGCATGGGCAGCGAGGTGAGGCCGACCTTGCGGCCGATGATCCGCTGGCCGGCGGCGACACGGCGCTCGATGTTGATCGACTGGATCGCGTAGGCGTCCTCGAGCACCAGGTCGGGATGGCGGGTGGTCAGCGGAGCGACGGGCTCGGCCGATCGGTCGGCCTCCCACAGCTGGTCGGCGAGCTCCTGGTGCAGGGACACGCCGATCAGCCTCACCGCCGTGGCCGGGACGGGGCAACGGCATCGGCCACTGCTTCCGTGCAGTGGGAACGCTCAGACCGACGTGGCGTCCGCCAGCGCGGCCCGGAGCTGTTTGCGGGAGGTCACGCCGAGCTTCTGGAAGGCGTTGCGCAGGTGGTACTCGATCGTCTTGATGCTCACCACCAGCTCGTCGGCGACCTCGCGGTTGCTGCGGCCCTGCGCGGCGAGCTGGGCCACGACCTGCTCCTGCGAGGTCAGCTCGGCCCGATCGCGCACCCGGCGCCGGGTGGGGTGCAGGCCGGAGGCGGCGAGCTCCTTCGCGCACCGCTCGGCGTACGGGCGCGCGCCGAGCGCGGTGAAGCGCCCCTCCGCGGCGCCGAGCAGGTCGGCGGCCCGGCGACGGTGCCCGGCCCGGCGCAGGACACTGCCCGCGGCCAGCTCGATCCGGGCCCGTTCGAACGGGGCGGGCAGCGTGTCCGTGATCGCCAGTGCGCGCTCGAACGCCGCCTCGGCGGCGTCGGGCCGCCCGAGTGCCGCCTCGACCCGCCCGCGGGAGCGCGCGAGCCGGGCCATCGCCGAACGGCGTTGCCGATCGGCCGCCCGCTCCTCGTGCGCGACGAGGAACTCGTCGGCCTCCGCGGCCCGGCCGGTGGCCACCAGCGCGTCGGCGTAGAGGTCCTGCCACGGCCAGAAGCCCGGCTCGTCGGCGGCATCGCGGTAGGCGAAGCGCGACACCGGCTCGAGCGCCGCGACGACTGCTGGCGCGTCGCCGCGGGCCTCCCCGATCCGGGCTCCCGACATCCCGACGGCGACGAGCGAGCGCTCGTAGCCAGCAGTCCCACCGGACGTCATCGCCCGCAGGTAGGTCTGCGCCGTCTCCCAGTCGCCGCGCGCGGCCGGTACCAGCACGGCGATGCCGACGACGGCCGCCTGCATGAAGCCGAAGTCGGACTCGAGGTTGATCGCGACCGCGCGTTCGGCGTGGACCAGCGCGTTGTCCCACTCCCCCGCAACCCACTCCGCGCGGGCGAGGTAGGCGAACCCGAAGGCCGCCGTGTTGAGGATGCCCAGCTGCGACGCGGTGGTGGCCGCCGACGACAGATCGGCACGGGCACCGTCGAGATCGTCCTCGACCAGGCGCAGGACCCCGCGGGCCGAGCGCGGGTTGAGCCACAGGTGATCGGGACGGTCCCGGGCGGCGTCGCCCGCCTCCACGGCGGCGGCGGTCCGGCCGGCGTAGCCCAGCCCGTGCACCAGGTAGGTCTGGGCTACCGCGTGGATCGCCGAGGCGGGCGAGGTGCTGGCCAGCGCCCGCTCGCACCACTGCACCGTGCCCGCCGCGTCGAGCCTGCCGTAGTGGTGGATCGCGATGGTCGTCGCGATCATCGCGACGGCATCGGGATCGGTGGTGTCGTCGACGCGGGACCAGGCCGACTCGAGCAGCGCCTGAGCCGTCCCGGGATCGTCCTCCGCGATGGCCAGGGACCCGAGCACGGCGTCGCGCAGGGCACCCGGCTCGAAGGTGCCCACCTCGCGGGCGAACGTCGCGGCGGTGGCCGCGTCGCCCCGCAGCAGCGTCCAGACCACGGCCTGCAGACAGCGCCGCTGGGCGGCCGCGTCGCCGGGGCTGAGCCTGCTGGCCTCGACCAGGTGCGCCGACGCGCTCTGCCAGTGGCCCCGTTCGGCTTCGGCATCGGCGAAGCGCGTGAGATCGGCGGCCAGTGCCTCGTCGGGTTCGGCGGTGGCGGCAACACGATGGCGCAGCGCCTCGACCTCGAACTCGACCAGCTCGGCGGCCCGGGTGTGCAACGCGTGGCGGCGGGCCGGCCCGATCGCCGTGTGCACAGCGGCGCGCACGAGCGGATGCGCGAACGACAGGGTCCAGGGAGTCCGGGTCTCGTCGGCCTGCAGCAGGTCGCGCCGCCCTGCCTCGTCCACCGCGTCGAGCGGCCGGTCGATCTCGGCGAGCGTGGCGGCCAGCGGCAACGGGCAGTGCGGGCCGAGTACGGCGGCTGCCTCCACCAGCCTGCGGGTGGCGTCGGCGCAGCCGGTGAACCGGTCCTGGACCAGCAGTCGGAACGAGCGGGGCGAGGGCAGCGGCTGCTGCTCGATGCCCCACCGCGACGGCGGGAACTCCTCCAGCAGGGCCCGCGCGTAGAGCGGGTTGCCCTGGGTCCCGTAGCGCAGCCGCTGAGCCGCCTGCAGCCCGAAGTCGGCGATGCCTAGCTCTTCGGCCAGGTCGCGCAGGTCCTCCTCGTCGAGACCACGGACCCGCAGCACACTGCCGCGGTGTCCGGTGACCAGCCTGCGCAGGCTCTCCGGCAGCTCGACGACGGCTTCGCCGCGCACCACGAGCAAGGTCAGCACCCGGTCTGCGACCAGGCGGCGCAGCGCGAAGATCAACGCCTGCAGCGACGGGCGATCGGCCCAGTGCGCGTCGTCCACGACGAGGATGACGGGTCGGCCGTCGAGCAGGTCGAGCAGTTCGAGCAGCCGGATCCCGATGGTGACCGGGTCCTGCACGGAGCCGGGGTCGAGTGCGGCCAGTAGTGGCGCTCCGGCCGGGCCGGCCGAACGCGCGAGCTGCTCGACCACCCCGTGGGCGAACAGCTGCTCGGTCTCCTCGCCGCTGGCACGGACCACGACCGGGCCGGTGTCGTCCGCGGTGCCGGCCTCGAGGAACTGCTCGACGAGCGCGGTCTTGCCGATCCCGGGAGGCCCCTCGATCTGCACGACGTGCGGTGCGCCGGCGATCACCTCGGCCAGGCGCGCCCGGAGCAGCGCCATCTCCGGCTGCCTGCCGACGAACGGGCCCATGGGTCCTCCGGTCGACGCGCGGCCGCCGGCCAGGAGCAGGCCGCAGGTGGTCGAGGGAGAACGACCCTACCGCCGCAGCGCCCGTCCGCCACTCGTGTGCTGACAGACCCGGTCCCGGCCGGCCGGCGGCGTGGCGCCCGGCGGCACCGGCACGTCCAGCACAGTGCGGTGCAGCGCCTCCCCGACCGGCGTGCTCACCAGCACCTCGTACCAGTAGGCCGCCACCTCACGCACCATGTCCGGGTCGTCGATCTCCAGCACGGCCACGCCGCTCGTGTCGGTGTGCTCGACGGCCACGGCGTTGAGCACACCCACCCCGACACCGGCACGGGCCAGCGCCACCACCGACTGCGGCGAGTCGACGGTGGCGCGCGGCCGCACCGCCAGCCCCCGCTCGGCGAGCAGCGTCAGCACCTCCGGGTCGGAGTCCCGGGCGCTGCCGCCCATGACGAGCGGCTGCCCGACGAGCGCCGCAGGTGGCACCGCACTCGCGCGCACCGCGAACTCGTGGCCGGGGTGCACGAGTACCCGCAGCGGCTCCCGCCACAGCAGCTTCTCCTGCATGCCGGGGGCCAGCGGGTGGTCAAGGGTGGGCAGCACCGCGACGACCACACCCTCGGCCGAGAACCGCTGCTCGACGTCGTGGCGGCTCTGCTCGGAGATCGTGAGCCGCACCCCGGGGTGGCGGGGCAGCAACTCGGCCAGCACGGTCGGGAACACCGCCGCGCCGATGCACGGCGTGGTGAGCACGGTCAGCGACTCGCTGTCCATGGCCCGCAGGGCGCCGATCGCCGAGCGGGCCGACCCGACGCCGGCCACGATCTCGCGGGCGTGCCGGACGAACACCCGACCCGCCGTCGTCAGCACGGCCGGTCGCCGGTTGCGGTCGATCAGCTGGATGCCGAGATCGCGTTCCAGGCCCGCGATGTGTGCGCTGACCCGGGACTGGGACCGGTGCACCTGCTCGGACGCGGCCGTGAACCCGCCACGGTCGACCACCGCGAGGAAGGTTTCCAGCCAGTCCAGCTCCACGCGTGCCACACTCCTCGCCCGCACTGGGGTTCGCACCAGGGTCGAACCCCAGGGTTCGACCAGCACTCCCCGTCGACCTGCTCGGCCATGCGGGTTCCGGATGCTGTCCCGTGTTTCGCGCTCTGGTGCTTGGGCACGTCCAGCGTGTTGTGTCGACGTGACACCAATCACTGGGACGGACCTCGGTTGCGGCTCAGCCGACGAGGGGAGGGAGCGGGAATGGCCGGGAACTCGACCGAATCAGGACGCTCCGTCACCAGCAAGATCACCTCGATCCTCATGACGTTCACCGAGGGCAGCGAGCACTCGCTCACCGAGATCGCCCGTCTCGCCGGCCTGCCGATCTCCACCGCGCACCGCCTCGCCACGGAGCTCGCCTCCTGGCGGCTGCTGGAGCGCACCGACGCGGGGCACTACCGCGCCGGGTTGCCCCTGCGCATGATCGGCACCGGCGACGCCTCCCCGCCCAGCATCCAGGAGCGGGCGCCCTGCGTCCTGGAGGACCTCTCGGCAGCGACGCGGCGCCGCGTCCGGCTCGGAGTGCTGCAGGAGCTCGAGGTGGCCTACATCGAGAAGCAGCCCGGGGCACGCCCCGTGACCGCGTTCACCCCGGCCGCGACCCTGCCCACGCACCCGACCGCGCTCGGGCGGGCCCTCCTCGCGTTCTCCCCCACCGGCGTCGTCGAGATGACGATCATGCGTGGGCTGCGGCCCTACACCCAGCACACCGTCACCTCGCCGGACCGCTTCCGGCGGGCGCTGGCCGTCACCCGGCTCACCCGCGTGGCCGTCACGCGGTGGGAGCTGGAGGTGGGCACCTGCGGGGTCGCGATGCCGGTGTTCGGCCACGGCGGCGAGGTGGTCGCCGCGATCGAGCTGACCGTGCGCGACCTGGGCAAGGATCTGCAGCCGGTGATGGCCGCGCTCGCCATCGCGACCCGGAGCCTGTCGCGGGAGCTGGCGGGCGACAGCGGCCCGCCCGAGGTGGCCCCCGAGGTGGCCCCAGAGGTGGTCGCTGTGCCCCTACCCCGCCGTCCCGTGCACGAGGACGTGGCCCGCGCCTGCATCCGGGCCGCGGTCGATCAGGTCCGCACGTAGGTGCCGGGGCCGTCGCCGAGGACGGGGTGCGCCTTGCTCCCCGTCCTCGGAGCGGCCCGCATGGGCCCGGAGGTCTCGTCCGACCAGCGGGCCCAGTCCTCCCACCACGAGCCGCTGTGGCGCTTCGCCAGCGACCGCCACGCCGCGCCCGTCGCCGGCGCGTCCGCACCGTCGGCCTGATCGACGAGCATGTGCCATGCCTTCGGTCCCGGCGGGCTCACGATGCCGGCGATGTGCCCGCCGCTGCCGAGCACGAACCGGGTGGGCCCGCTGAGCAGCCCGACCGACCGGTACGCCGACTCCCACGGCACGATGTGGTCGTTGATCGCACTCACGATGTATGTCGGCGACTTGATCGTGCCGAGGTCGACGCGCCCGCCCCCGATCTCCAGCTCCCCGGCCGCGAGCTTGTTCTCGATGTAGAAGTTGCGCAGGTAGAACGCGTGCATGGCCGCGGGCATCCGGGTGCTGTCGGCGTTCCAGGCGAGGATGTCGAACTTCGGCGGGTCCTGGCCCATCAACCAGTTCGACACCACGTAGTTGAAGATCAGGTCGTTCGCCCGCAGCACGTCGAAGGTGCCGGCCATCGACGAGCCGGGCAGGGTGCCCTCCTTGCGCATCGTGGCTTCCAGCTTGTCGACCGTCCGCCGGTCGGTGAACGTGCCCAGCACCCCGGGATCGGTGTAGTCGAGCATCGTGTTGAGCAGCGTGAGCGTCCCGATCCGGTCGTCGCCGGCCTGCGTCAGGTAGGCGGCGGTGATCGCGGTCATGGCACCGCCGAGGCAGAGCCCGACGATGTCGATCTTCTCGGCACCGGTGATCTCGCCGATGACGTCCAGGGCGGCGCGCGGCCCGTTGACCAGGTAGTCGTCCATCGTCGTGCCCGACATGTCCTGCGACGGGTTGAGGTAGCTGATCGCGAAGACCGTGCGGCCGTGCTGCACCGCCCACTCGATGAAGCTGCGGTCGGGCGCCAGGTCCATCACGTAGTACTTGTTGATCCAGGGCGGGCTGCACAGCAGCGGCGCGGCGTGCACCTCCAGGGTCTGCGGCTCGTACTGCAGCAGCTCCATCAGGTCGTTGCGGTAGACGACCTTCGCCGGCGTGCACGCGAGGTTGCGCCCGACCTCGAACGCGGAGGAGTCGACCTGGCGCGGGCGCCCGCCGTTGTGCAGCATGTCGTCGACCGCGTTGCGGGTGCCCTTGACCAGGCTCATACCGGCCGTGTCGAAGGCCCGCTTGAGCGCAGCAGGGTTGAGCGCGAGCTGGTTGGTGGGCGCCATCGCGTCGAGGATCAGGTCGACGATGAGCGTCGCCTTGCGGGCGGTGTCGGCGTCCAGGGCCGCCGCGCCCACGACGTCGCGGGCGAATCGCGACGCCGCGAGGTAGGCGAGCCGGACCGAGTAGAACGCGGGGTTGGTGCTCCAGGCGGGGTCGGCGAAGCGCCGGTCCTTCGGATCGACGGGAACGGGCGGCTCGACCTCGCTGCCCAGCCATCGGGCGGTGGTCACGAGCGGGATCCTGGCCAGATCACCCGCGAGGCGGACGGCCGCGGTCACGGTCGCCCCCGGGCTCGTCATGCTCGCCCGCACCGCCTGGCGCAACGCGTCGCCGAGACCGGCCGAATCGGCGTCGGCGAACAGGCCCGACTCGGGGCCGAGCACCCCAGCTGCGCGCTCGGCGAGCTCAGCGGGGTCGAAGGAGCGAGGATCGAACGAGGGCCGTGTGTCCGCCATCGGTCCATCGTGGGTGGCCGGGGCACCGGATCGAAGGCCGTCCCGCTGGCCGGAACCCGGCACCGGAGCCGACCGGCGGCGGGGACCGTGGCGGGGTGGACGTCCGACTGATCTCCGCCGACGGCGTGCAGCGCCGCGATCCGGGGGAGCTGGCGGCGCTGCTGGCCGGCCCGGGGATCGTGTGGGTGGACGTCCCCGTCTGGGACGAGGGGTGCGCCGAGCTGCTGACGAAGCACTTCGACCTGCATCCGCGGGCGGCCACCGACTGCGCGCAGCGCAACCCGGTGCCGAAGGTGCACGTCTATCCCGGGCACGTGTTCGTGGTGCTGCACGCTCCCGAACGCGGCGCCCGCGGGCACGTGCACTACCTGGAGCTGGACCAGTTCGTCGGGCCCGACTACCTCGTCACCGTGCACGGCCCGGCCAACACATCGGTTCCGGTCGGCGCCACCACCGCCGAGACCGACTCCGTGGCGCGCCGGCTGGAGAGCGGACGGCTGCACCCTGCGACGGCAGCAGAGCTGTCGTTCGCGGTCGTGACGGCGCTGGCCAACCGGCTGCGCACCTACCTCACCGATCTCACCGAGGAGGTGTGGCGGCTCGAGCAGACGGTCACCGCCGGGCACCTCGGGGATCCCGAGCAGTTCCTCGAGGAGCTGTTCCAGGTGCGGCACGGGCTGCTCACGGTCCGCACGATGAGCGCGCTGAGCCGCGAGGTCTACGGCCGGATGGCGACGCTGCCGGCGGTGCCGGGCACAGCGCAGACGGCCGACGCCGAGGACCAGTTCCGCCGGGTCGCGGCGATGGCCGACAGCCAGCGCGAGTATCTCCAGGGCGTGATCGAGTTCTACCAGACCCGCACCAACACCAAGATGACGATCGCCGCCGAGCGGCTGGCCGTCATCGCCGCGGTGACGTTGCCGGTCACGGCGATCTCGTCGGTCGTGGGCATGAACGTGATCGTCAACGACACGACCCAGGTCAGCGAGCTCGCGCTCCTGCTGACCGGGATGGCGATCATGTCGGCCGCGCTGCTGGTCTGGGCGCGGCGCAAGGGCTGGTGGTAGCGGCCCCCACTGGCCGGGAACCGGGTGCTCGGCGGCCGCGCAGCGGGGAGCATCGGTCCATGTCCGTGACCACGCGCTCGTCCACCCCGAGGGCAGCCCGACCGGCCGGCACCATGCGCACCGCGCTCGCCACGGTCTGCATCTCCGGCACGCTCGAGGACAAGCTCGCGGCCGCGGCCGCCGCGGGGTTCGACGGCATCGAGGTGTTCGAACCCGATCTGGTGGCCGCACCGTGGTCGCCCGCCGACATCCGGGCCCGCTGCGCCGACCTCGGCCTCTCGATCGACCTCTACCAGCCCTTCCGCGACTTCGACGACGTCCGACCCGAGCAGGTCACGGCGAACCTGCGCCGTGCTGAACGCAAGTTCGAGGTGATGGAGCAGCTGGGCACCGACCAGGTGCTGGTCTGCTCCGCCGCCTCCCCGCACGCCGTCGACGACGATGCACGGATCGCCGAGCAGCTCCACCAGCTCGCGGAGGCGGCGGCCCGGCGCGGCATGCGGATCTCCTACGAGGCGCTGGCCTGGGGCACCTACGTCAACACCTACGAGCGATCGTGGGACATCGTGGCCATGGCCGACCACCCGGCACTCGGCCTGTGCCTCGACAGCTTCCACATCCTGTCGCGGGGCTCGGATCCCGCGGGGATCCGCGAGATCCCGGCCGACAAGCTGTTCTTCCTGCAGCTCGCCGACGCCCCGCACCTGGACATGGACGTGCTGCAGTGGAGCCGCCACCACCGGCTCTTCCCCGGCCAGGGCACGTTCGACCTGCCGGCCTTCCTCGGCCACGTCCTCGCCGCGGGCTACACGGGCCCGTTGTCGCTCGAAGTGTTCAACGACGTCTTCCGCCAGTCCGACCCCGCCCGCACGGCCGTCGACGCGCTGCGCTCGCTGCTCGCCCTGCAGGAGCAGGTGCCCGCCGCGGGGCCGGCCACGTTGCCGCCGAACCCGCAGCTGGCCGGGTTCGCCTTCACCGAGCTCGCCGTCGACGCCGCGAGCGGATCGGCCGTCACCAGCACGCTGACGGCACTCGGGTTCGTCCATTCCGCACAGCACCGGTCGAAGCCGGTGGAGCTGTGGAGCCAGGGCGCGGCGACGGTGCTGGTCAACTCCGCACCCGGGGCGGAAGGAGCCGCCATCGCCGTGCTGGGCATGGAGACCGGCGACCCCGCCGCGGCGGCACGGCGGGCCGAGGCACTGCTCGCCCCGACGCTGCACCACGCGCACGGGCCCGGCGAGGCCGACCTGGCCGCGGTCGAGGCACCGGACGGCACGGAGATCGTGTTCTGCCACACCGGCGCCACCGACAGCTGGACCGCCGACTTCACGCCCTCTGGCAATGCCGATCGGGAGCCGGTGCCGGGCGCCGTCACCGGTATCGACCACGTCGCGCTCACCCAGCCCTACGACCAGTTCGACGAGGCCGCGCTGTTCTACCGGGCCCTCCTCGGGCTCGGCACCCAGCACGCGTCGGAGGTGGCGGCGCCGTTCGGGCTGGTCCGCAACCGGGCGGTCAGCGACCCCGACCTGAGTGTGCGGGTGTGCCTGAGCGTCTCGGTCCTGCGCCGCGGCGGGTGGGGGCCGAGGCTGCGCGACCCCCAACACGTCGCATTCACCAGCTCCGACGTGCTGGCGCTGGCCCGCCACGCCCGCGCGGCCGGCGCGCCGATCCTCGCGATCCCCGACAACTACTACGACGACCTAGACGCCCGGCTGGCCCCACCGACGGAGCTGCTGACGCAGCTGCGCACCCTCGGGGTGCTGCTCGATCGCGACGCCCACGGCGAGTTCCTGCACTTCTACACCGAGGTGCTGGGCGGGCGGCTGTTCGTCGAGGTCGTGCAGCGGATCGGCGGCTACGAGGGATACGGCGAGGTCAACGGGCCGATCAGGATGGCCGCGCACCGCCGCCTGCGAGCGACCCCGTGAGCCGCAGACCGCGGAGCCGGCGGCCGGCCACCGTGCGGCGCGAGCCACCGTCAACGCTGCGGACGCCGCCCCCGAGCGGCGACGAGCTCCTGCCGCCGTGGGATCGCGGACCCGTCCGCGCCTACGTGCGCGACGTCGTCGACAGCCGTCGACACCTGACCGGGCTGTTCATGCCGGCCTTCGCGATGGCGCTCATCACCATCGCCGGCCCGGCGTCGGAGCTCGCCGACGTGCTGCGTACCGTCAGCCTCACCGTGCTCGCGGTGATGGCGGCGGAGGTGCTGGTGAGGGGCCTCGCGATCACCCGAATGGCTCGCGCGGAGTTCCCGGACCTGCAGGTCAACGCGGTGTCCACGACGAACTACGCGTTCATGCGGATGCACCGCCCACGGTCGATGCGCC
>Ga0307513_10011329_pt1 | contig 11089 bp, 12 predicted proteins | sample 15_EM_MG_FD_202174 | JGI IMG/M metagenome (GOLD analysis project Ga0307513, IMG submission 202174) | Populus trichocarpa ectomycorrhiza microbial communities from riparian zone in the Pacific Northwest, United States - 15_EM | ecosystem: Host-associated > Plants > Roots > Unclassified | place... | reverse complement strand
CGGATCTCGAGGAGATCAACGCGGAATTCGAAACCGCCGACGTCGCGCTGGTCATCGGCGCGAACGACGTGGTGAACCCGGTCGCGCGCACCGACAAGTCCAGCCCCATCTACGGCATGCCGATCCTCAATGCCGACAAGGCGAAGAACGTCATCGTCATCAAGCGCGGCCAGGGCGCGGGATTCTCCGGCATCGAAAACGGCCTGTTCTTCCTCGACAACACGCGCATGTTGTACGGCGACGGGCAGAAGGCCGTGGGTGAACTCGTAAACGGCATCAAGGCCGCGGGTTGATGGTGGGTGCCGGGTGAGGAAAGTGGGGAGTGCGCGCCGTCCAGCGTCTCCCTGCTGACTTACCTCACGCACTCCCCACTTTCCTCACCCGGCACCTATTCGCGGTGCTTGGCGAATGACATCTTGTCGAGCACGCCTAACAACACGGCGGAAAACACGAAGGTCATGTGCAGGATCACGTACCACATGATCTGGTCGTTAGAGAGTGCGTCTTCGCCCTTTTTGCCGACCTGCATGAAGACGCGCAGCAGATGGATCGACGAGATCGCGACGATGCTGACCGCCACTTTGAGCTTGAGGGTTCCGGAATCCATCTTCCCGAGCCAGCCCAGCGTGTCCGTGCCTTTGGCATCGATGGTCGACACGAAATTCTCGTAGCCCGAGAACATCACCATCACGATGAGACTGCCCACCAGCGAGATGTCGATCAACGCGAGCACCTTGAGCACGAGGTCGGCTTCGTCTTTCACAAGCACTTCCGCGATGAGGTGATAGGCCTCCTGGAAGAACTTGACGCCGAGCGCCAGCAATGCGAGCGAAAGGCCGAGGAAAATCGGCGCCAGTATCCAGCGCGATGAGAACAACGCTTTCTCGGTGACTGCTTCCAGTTTGGATCCCACGTGTACTCCGAAGGTATGAGGCCGCGCGTATTGTAGCCACAGAATGGCGCTTGGTAGTCTGCCAGCCCTTTCGCGGAGGTTTGCCCATGATCACCAAACGAGACCTCGCCACGGCTGTTATTGCCATGAGCATCACGCTGGCCTGCGTGTCGATGGCCGACGAGCCGGGCAAGGTCCTGGACTCCACGGCGTGGCTTTGGAGCGACCTCCCGGCGAAGAAGACCGACGTCGGCGAACTGCGCTCCGTGGTGCGTCAGCCCACGCGCACGCTCGACGAACTCGAGATGCACATCACGACGCTGAACCCGCACACCGCCTCGCACCCGCCGCACACGCATCCCAACGAAGAGATGGTCATCGTCAAGGATGGCACGCTGCAGGCGCACGTCAACGGCAAGGAGATCGTGGTTCCGGCCGGAGGCGTGTTGTTCTACGCGTCGATGCAGCCGCACGCGGTGCAGAACATCGGCGACACGACCGCCACGTATTACGTGATCAACTGGGCCAGCCCCGGCAGCAAGACGAAGAAGATTCCGCCCACCCCCGCGCCGTCGACGGCGCAGTAGTTAGCGAGGCGGCGGCGGCGGCCGGTGCTCCTGCCGCTGCCGGCGGCGCTCCAGCATTCTCTGCCGCTCTTCGGGGCTCGCGTTCTGCCAGCGCTCGCGCAGCCGCTGGCGTTGTTCGGGCGTAAGCTTCTTGAACCGGTGATAGTTGTCGCGCACCCGCGCCTGCTGGTCGGGGGAAAGCTCGCGGTATTTGTGCCAGCGCTTGCGGGCCAATTCCTTTTGCTCGGGCGACAGTTCTTTCCAGCGCGCGTATCTCTTCTGCGCCTTCTCGCGCTGCTCGGGCGTCATCGCCAGCCAACGCCGCGTACCGCGCAACAGGCGCTGCTGCTGTTCGGCGGGCATCGAATTCCACTTCTCGCTGTAGCGGCCGAGCGCCTTCTGCTCGTCGGGCGACAAAGACGCCCACGCCGCGGGCGCGGCGGCATTCACCGCGGGAGGCGCTTCTGCACGCGCCCGGCCAGCCGTGGCCAGGTGCATGCCGACCGCGAACATCGCAGCCAGCGCGGCTCGCCGGGTGTGACGGGTGTTACTCACTCTTGTCGTCCTTATTGACGTCCTTCTGGGGTGCCTTGGCCTTCTGCGCCGCGAGCTTGTCGATGTCGGTCCTGGCAAGAAAATCCGAAAAGTCTTCGTCCTGCGATTCGTCGTTGACCTCATCTATGCCGCCGAGGAACTCGAGCAGGTCGTCATCGGGTTCGGCCGGCTTCGGGTCGCTCACGTCTCCACCTCGCCCGCTGCCCATTCGTAGAACTCGAGATCGTCGCCCTCATCCACGAAATCCGGCGCGTCCGAATCGGCGAGCAGCTCCATGTCTTCGCCGGGGCTGGCCGCCGGCGAGTCCGCGGGATTCGACCACATGACCACGGCGAGCACGGCGACTGCGGCCGCCGCGCCGGCCGGCACGTACGAACGCCACCAGTGACGTGCCGGTTGTTCGAGCTGCGCCAGTGCGGCGTGGCGCGCCTGTGTGAGGCGCGAACGCGTGCGCCCGTCGAGGCGCGCAACGCTTTCCTCGAGAACTTCCTGCGTGCGTTTTTCGAAATCCGTCGGATCCGTCATACCTTGCCCCTAGAACACTTCGCCCAGTTTCGAGCGCAGGTTTTCCAGCGCGCGGAAGTAGTGCGTCTTCACGCTGCCTTCGGAGCAGCCCATGGCGCTCGCCGTTTCGTTCACGTCGAGCCCTTCGAAATTGCGCAGCAGGAACGCCTGCTGCTGGCGCGGCGGCAACCCCGCCACCGCCGTCTCCAGCACACCGATGGCCTCGTCGAGCTCGAGCCGCTTCGCGGGCCCGGCGTCATGGCTGGGTGCCTGCGCAATCGGATCGAACTCCTCGTCGTCGTCCGCATCCCGTACCGGGAGCCACGCCATGATCCGGCCGCGTACCGTCCGACGCCGCTGCATGTCGCGAATGCCGTTCGCGAGGATGCGATAGAACAACGGCCGCCATTCCTCGACCGGCCGCGCGGCGTAGGACTGGACCAGCTTCATCATGGCGTCCTGCACCGCGTCGAGCGCGTCATCGTCATTGCGCAAGCCCAACTGCGCGATCTTGAACGCGCGCTTCTCGACGCTGGACAGAAATTGATCGAGGGCGCGGCTCGTCGTCATTAATTCCTGGTCCCGACTCCGCTCGGCCCCGAAAATAGAGGAAATAACGGGCGTGTTATAAACGCCCCCGAGCGTAACAAACGCGGTCATAGGGGGTGTAACGCGCTCACCGACCGAGGGTTGACCGGGTTGAACCGCGTGTTGCGATTCCGTGAATCAGGAACTTACGAACACTCCCGGAGAAACTTTGTCATGTGTGCGCATTGGGGCACGCAATCTAACAACTCGCTTTCTGTAAGTACCTGTTTTGCTTGAATTCGCTCACATGTGGTCACGATTCGATCAGCGAAACACGAAACTGCAGAAACTAGGCATTTTTGTAGGTTTCAACCCACACCATCCACAGACTTATCCACACGCATTGTGGAAAACTTTGCACGTGACATTTTGACGACCGCGACCATCCTGCGCGTCGCACTCGATACGCCGTTGCGGCGGCTCTTCGATTACCTCCCGCAACGCGATTCCGCCCACAGTGCGGAGCCAGGGATGCGTGTGCGAGTCCCCTTCGGCCGCCAGCGTCTCATCGGTGTCGTGCGTTCGCTTGCGTCTTCCTCGGAAGTGCCACCGGAAAAACTCAAGGCGGTGCTCGACGTCATCGACGCAACGCCGGTCATCGACGCGCAGGTGATGGAGCTGCTCGAGTGGGCCGCGCAGTACTACCACCACCCGCTGGGTGAAGTGATCGCGGCGGCGCTGCCCAAACTCGCGCGTGAGGGCGCCGCGTCGCGTGCACTGACCGAACGCTGGTTCGCGACGGATGCGGGTCTCGCCGCACTCGAGGCCGGCGAATTGAAGCGCGCGCCGCGGCAGCGCGAGTTGCTCGAAGCCGTGCGCGCGCCGGATGGCGTCACCAGCGATAGGCTCGCAGCGGCGTTCGCCGACTGGCGCGCGCCCATGCGCGCGCTGGTGGCGCGCGGCTTCGTCTCGTCGGCCGAAGATGCCGACACCCCACCGCCCGAAGCAATCGGAGCCGACCTGCTGCGCGGCACCGGACCGGCATTGAGCGAGGAACAAGCCACGGCGGTTCACACCATTGATGCCGCGCACGGCCGGTTCGCGCCCTTTCTGCTGTATGGCATCACCGGCAGTGGCAAGACCGAGGTGTATTTGCACACGGTCGAGCAAACCCTGCGACGCAGCCAGCGCGCGCTGGTGCTGGTGCCGGAGATCGGCCTCACACCGCAGCTCGTCGGGCGTTTCCGGGAGCGCTTCGCCGCCCCGGTTGCCTTGCTGCATTCCGCGTTGACCGACACCGAGCGCCTCGCCGCCTGGCGTCAATGCGTGTCCGGCGAGGCACGCATCGTGCTCGGCACACGATCCGCGGTGTTCGCGCCGATCCAGAGTCTTGGACTCATCATCGTCGACGAGGAACACGACGCCTCGTTCAAGCAGCACGAGAGCGGCTTCCGGTATTCGGCGCGCGACCTCGCCATCCTGCGCGCGCAGCGCGCCGGCGCGTCGGTCGTGCTCGGTTCCGCGACGCCTTCTCTCGAAACGCTGCAGAACGTGCTGAGCGGAAGATTCACGCGCCTGTCGCTGCCGCGCCGCGCCGGCCAGGCGATGCCGCCACGCGCCGCCGTCATCGACCTGCGCGCACATGCGGTGCGGGCCGGGATCGCCACACCGGCGGTGGAAGCCATGCAGCGCCATCTCGCCGATGACGGACAAGTGCTGGTGTACATCAACCGGCGCGGCTACTCGCCTACGCTCGCCTGTTCGGCCTGCGGATGGATTGCACCCTGCCGCGACTGCGATGCCCGGTTGACCGTGCACTTGGGCGCAGCGCGCCTGCGCTGCCACCATTGCGGCGCCGACGCGCCTTTGCCGGAAAAATGTCCGCAGTGCGGCTACGGCGTCAAACACGTCGGCCAGGGCACGGAACGCGTCGAGGAGACGCTGACGAAGTTGTTTCCGGCGATGCCCATCGCGCGGCTCGACCGCGACGTGGTGCGCAAGCGCGGCGATCTCGAATCGGTGGTCGGTCGAATTGCCAGCGGCGAGGCCCGGATCCTGGTCGGCACGCAGATGGTGACCAAGGGGCACGATTTTCCGAACGTCACGCTGGTGGTGGTGCTGAATGCGGACCAGGGTTTGTTCAGCACCGATTTTCGCGCGCCCGAACGCGTGGCGCAGACCATCATCCAGGTTGCCGGCCGAGCGGGCCGCGGCACGAAACCCGGCGAAGTGCTGATCCAGACCGAGTATCCGGATCATCCACTGCTGCAAAGCCTGCTCAACGAAGGCTACGACGGCTTCGCGCGTGCCGCGCTCGCCGAACGCGAGGCGGCGAACTGGCCGCCATTCGCCCACGTGGCCGCGTTGCGCGCATCGGCAACCGCGCTGGCGCCGGCGATCGAGTTCCTGCAGAGCGCGCGTCAGCTCGCGGGACGCGTCCGGGATCTCAAGTTGTTAGGCCCGGCGCCGGCGGCCATGACCAAACGGGCGGCGCGTTATCACGCCCAATTGCTGATCGAGGCGCGCGACCGTGCGCCATTGCATCGAATGCTGACGGAGTGGCTGCCCCGCGTGGAGGCGCTCAAGACGCCCCGTGACCTGCGCTGGTCGCTGGACATCGATCCGCTCGAACTCTTTTAGCAGGCTACGGAGTTTTCCAGCCGGAGAGCTGTGCGCTCTTCTCGGCGTCCGCATCCAGCGCCGCGCCGATACCGCGTGCTTCGATTGCGCGAAGAATCGCCGGCGCCACGACTGAGCTCGCCTGCTGCATGTCTCCCGCGGGAATCGCCGATGAATCGGTGACCGGCACTTGCCATTCCGGGCCGACACGGCACGCAAGGCCGGCGGTTTTCGTGGCGCGAAGCACGAAGCTGCGGCAGTAGTTGCCGTCATGCGCCTTGAAGGTGAGACCGATCAGTACCGGCTCTTCCCCGCGCTGCTCACTCGCAAGCTGGGTGTCCAGTGCGCGCGCGAGTTCGCCATGCGCCAGCAGCGCGTCTTCGCCCGCGACCAATGGCGCGCCGTCACCGGGCACCAGCAATCGCCATGAGATCAGCGCGCCCAGAAAGAGGCTCGCTGCCATCGCCGCCCACTCGCGCGCGCGCCAGGGCGCGGCCGGCGCGCGCGCCGCACGTGCGGGAAATTGCAGTACGTTGCCGCGACCCGCGGCGGATTCCGCCGCCGCACCGCGCGCGGCGCGCGCCAGGCGGTCGGGAACGGGTTCACTCAGCACCTTGGCGAACGCGCCGGCGACCTTGTCGCGCAGCGCGCGATGATGCTCGACACGGCTCGCCAGCGCCGGATCAATCTCGACGGCGGCGGCAATTTCAGCCCGCAGCTTCGCGTCGAGCTCGCCGTCCACGTAGGCCATCAGGATTTCGTCGCCGTACATCACGGGGGATTTCCGTTGCCGGCGAGTGCCGTGGCGAGCGCGGTACGCCCGCGCGCGAGCCGGCTGGTGAGAGTGCCCAAGGGAATCTCCAGCACTTCGGCCGCCTCCTGGTACGACAGGCCTTCGACCAGCACCAGCGCGATCGCCAGCCGCTGCTCTTCGGGTAGTTTGCTCATCGCCTCCGACACCGACCACAGCTCCATACTGCTATCGACCGGGGAAACCGCCGGATGTTCGCCGCTGTCTTCCGGCAAGGCGACCTCGCCGCGCCTGCGCCGCGTGCGCAGGTTGTCTATCCATGCGTTTTTCATGATGCCGAACATCCAGCTCGCGAGATTCGCGCCGGGCTTGAATTGCCCGAGATGGCGCCAGGCGCGCTCGACGCCCGACTGCACCAGATCGTCGGCGTCGTGCTGATTGCGCGACAACGAGCGCGCGAAGCGGCGCAGCCGCGGCAGCAGCTCGACGATGCGTTCACCGATTTCCTCCGACGTACTAGTCATGCTTTCATATTGGATGATACGTCTGGAGAGGTGATTTTCTTCCGTGCGCATCCGAACCTTCATTTTCGCGGCTTTGCTGTCGCTGTCAGCCTCGGCGCAGTTGCCAAACGTGCAACTGCCGGCCCCGCAGCTGCCACCCGTGCGGCTGCCGGGTGCGGTGTTGCCGGAAGCCACGCGCGCGCTCGGCGGCAAGGTGCGCGAACTCACTGGCGCGCGCGCGCTGCGGGCCGAACGGCTCCTCAACGACCATCGCGCGTCGCTCGATCGCGATCCGCGCGGGGATCTGGTGGTGCGGGCGGAGGTCGTGGCGATCGACATCACGGCCGACGCGCTCGCGGGGGCGCAAAAAGCGCAGTTCGTCGTGTTGCGTAGCGAGGAACTCGCCGATCTCGGTGTGAAGATCACGGTGCTGCAGACACCGCAGGGAATGAGCGCGAGTCGGGGACTCAAGCGCCTTCGCAAACTCGATCCCGAGGGCACTTACGACTACAACCACGTGTACCTCGATAGCGGCGAGGCCGGCACTGCCGCGACCGCGAAGGGGGTTGTCGAGCCGGGACACTCCTTCAGAGGGACTGGCCGCGTAGGTCTCATCGATGGCGGTGTCGACGAAAACCACGAAGCGTTCGCCCACATTCGCATTCATCACAACGGCTGCGACGGCAAGGCGGTGCCGAGTCCACACGGCACGGCCGTCGCGTACCTGCTGGCCAGTCGCGACGGCATCGGCGAGATATTCGCCGCGGATGTCTATTGCGGTGAGGCTTTCGGTGGCGCGGTCGACACGGTGTCCTCGGCCTTAGGCTGGATGGCGCGCGAGCGAGTCGCCGTCATCAACGTGAGCCTGGTCGGTCCGCGCAACAAGCTCATGGAGCGTGTCGTAAAGGCGCTCGTGGCCCGCGGCCACGTGATCGTCGCCGCGGTTGGCAATGACGGGCCCGCCGCACCGCCGCTGTATCCGGCGTCCTATGACGGCGTGATCGGCGTGACCGCCGTCGATGAGAAACATCGTGTGTTGATTGAAGCCTGCCGTGGCAAGCAGGTCGACTTCGCGGCGCTGGGCGCGGATATAAACGCCGCTGCCGGCGCGCCCAATGTTTATGTGCCCGTGCGTGGCACTTCGTTCGCCGCGCCGATCATCGCGAAGTTGTTCGCCACGGAGCTCGAATCACCCGATCCGGCACAGGCCCGGAACGCCATCGCAAAGTGGACTGGGATCGCGAACGACCTCGGCAAGCCCGGACGCGATGACGTTTATGGCGAAGGCGAACTCGGCGACTTGCGCGACCCTGCCCTGGGCAGCCGCTATAAGTAGAGTGTATTAAGTTAAATAAAAATCCGTCGGGGCCAGGGAAGTAATCGACCACCCGACGCGTAGTACCTCCCGAGAGCTGCGGATGTTCCGCGGCACGCAAATCAGCAACTCAGGAGCAATGACATGAACTTCAAACACTTGATCAAGCCGGTCGCGGTGCTCGCGCTGTTCTGCGGCGCCCCGGTGCTGCAGGCACAGATTCTCGGTGGCGGCGCGGGTGGCGGCCTTGGCGGTTCATTGGGCGGCACGCTCGGTAACGGCATGGGTTCGATCGGTGGCATGGGCCAGGGCAGCGCCAACGGTACGCTCGGCGGCAGCCTCGAACGGACCGGCGAGCTGCGACGTCACGCCACGGGCGCCGTCGAGCGCACGCGGGAAACGACGGGCCACGTGCGGGATCGCGTTGCAACGACGCGCGACACCGCGCAGGGCGCTGCTTCCGGCGCGATGTCATCGACCAATGCAACGGTCTCCGGCGCGGCCAGCGGCGCTGCGAGCGCAGCGACGAACGGGATCGCGGGAAGTGCCAACACCGCGGGCGACGTGGCGGGTACTGCGAACGGTTCGCTATCAGGTGTCAGCGGTGCGGCCAACGGCAATATGGCCGGTGATCTCACCGGATCGCTCGACGGCGTGAAGGATGCAGCGCCGCAGGCGCCAATGCCTTCCGCGCCGGGCACGCCGGATGCACCGGCTGCGCTCCCGTCACTACCCACGCTGCCGAGCGGTGACCAGCGCGCCTCCGCGAATGGCAGCGGGACGGGCAGCCTCGCCGGAACGCTGGACTCGGCTCGCGACGTCGCGCCGCCGACCACTCCGGACGCGCCAGTCAGTGAGCAGAAGCCCAAGCCGCGCGCTTCGGCCAACGCCAATGGATCGGGTTCATTGACAGGTGCGCTCGACAAGACCGCAACGGCTGAGTCCACGCAGCCGCACAACTTCGCCTCACCGGTGAAGGCCAGCGCGAATGCGAACGGCAATGCCAACGCGGACGCGACGGTGAGCACTCACCAGCCGTAAAAGGCAGGCGCAAAAAAAGCGGCGGGGCCTTTCGGGTCCCGCCGCCTTCGCTTTTGAGGCCTGCGAGTCAGCCCAACAATCAGCTTTGCGGTTGCGGCGGCCGGTGGCCCGGTGATCCGTGCTTGAGCTCATCTTTGCTCAGCAAGCCATTCTTGTCCGTATCCAGCGTGCTGAAGCGCTCCGCCGTGCGCGGCATTTTCGACTGCGCTTCATCGAGCGAAATCTGGCCATCGCCATTGGCATCCGCTTCCTTGAAACGCGCTTCCATCTTTTCTTTCATGTCGCCGTACCTGGCGTTGCGCGTGTCGCGCGCCTGCTTCATTTCTTCCTGCGTGAGGTAGCCGTCCTTGTTCAGGTCGAGCTTGTCGAACCATTCCGCGGAACGCTCGGCGCCGGAACTGGTGGCTTCGGCGCGTGACACGCGTCCATCGCCATCTTTGTCCGCTTGCATGCCATGCGGCGCGTCGGATTTCGGCGGATCGCCCGCATAGGCGGTACCGGCGAGCAGCGCCGCCAGGCCGAGAGCGCAGGTGGATAAGGTGATCTTCATCGGGGGACTCCTTGGGGAAATGAGACCTGCATGAGGATTAACGCCTTCGCCGGCGATTGGTTTACAGGCGGGGGTTTACAGGTTCCAGACTTGTTAAGATCGCGCCGGCTTTATCGAGTTCCAGACAGGTTCCCCCCGTGAAATCCGAGCTAGAACGCCTGCTGCGCGAGGCGTTGCGATCACTTGTTCCCGCAGTATTGTCCGAGGCGGCCGACCCCGCCCAGGTGGTGGTCGAGCGCGCGCGCGACACGCAGCACGGCGACTTCCAGAGCAACATCGCCATGCGCATCGCCAAGGCGGCGCGCAAGAACCCACGCGAACTGGCGCAGGCGCTGGTGGCCGCGCTGCCAAAAAGCGCGCTGGTCTCGAGCGCGGAGGTGGCCGGCGCCGGATTCATCAATTTCCGCCTGGCGAAAGACGCGTGGTTCACGCCGCTCAAGAGTGTGGCGGCGCTGGGCACGGCCTACGGGCGCAGCAACGTGGGCGCCGGACGCAAGGTGATGATCGAATTCGTCTCGGCCAATCCCACTGGCCCCATGCACGTGGGCCACGGCCGCGGCGCCGCCTACGGCGCAACACTGGGCAACCTGCTCGAAGCCACCGGGCACACGCTCTATCGCGAGTACTACATCAACGACGCAGGCCGGCAGATCGACATCCTGGCGGTCAGCGTCTATCTGCGATATCTCGAGCTGTGTGGTGAAAGCGTCGCATTCCCGTCGAACGGTTATCGCGCCGAATACATCCTGCCAATCGCGAAGGCGTTGCACGAGAAGCGCGGCGATGCGCTCGAGCGGCCCGCGGCGGACATCGCCCATGGCGCGCCACCCGACGCCAATTCTCCGGTTCCTGGCGGCGACAAGGACAAGCACATCGATGGACTCATCGAGAATGCGCGTCGCGCCCTGGGCGCGAATGAATTCGATTTCATCGTCCTGTTCGCCCGCGACGCGATGATGGCCGACATCCGCAACGATCTCGAAGAGTTCGGCGTGCGCTTCGATCGCTGGTACTCCGAACGCGAGCTGAACCACAGCGGCGCCATCGAGAAGGCCCTCGACGCGTTGCGCGCGAGCGGCCACATGTACGTCAAGGATGGGGCCACCTGGTTCAAGTCCACGGATTTCGGCGATGACGAAGATCGCGTGGTCATTCGCGAGAACGGTGTCGGCACCTATTTCGCCGCGGACATCGCCTATCACTTCGACAAGCGGCAGCGCGGCCACGACCTGCTGATCGACGTCTGGGGTGCGGATCACCACGGC
>Ga0307513_10011328_pt1 | contig 11090 bp, 8 predicted proteins | sample 15_EM_MG_FD_202174 | JGI IMG/M metagenome (GOLD analysis project Ga0307513, IMG submission 202174) | Populus trichocarpa ectomycorrhiza microbial communities from riparian zone in the Pacific Northwest, United States - 15_EM | ecosystem: Host-associated > Plants > Roots > Unclassified | place... | reverse complement strand
CCCATTATTCTCCCATGCCGAGTGGCACTGTCGACGATAGTCTACGATTAGGCTCCTCTGTCAGGTGTACCTTAATCATGGCCGGCCAGAGCATATACATTTACATGGTTGCAAGCTTAGACTGAGCCTAACCGTTGGCACGGAGGACGAACCACGTTCCTCGGACTCACCCCGCGCGCGTGGAAACCCTTCGATGTCACTACGGATTGTGGCATGAACTATCCAGCTGGGGAGAGTGGTTACAAGGGTTGTGAACCCAACCCATCGTGAGATCGGAATCTCCGACTGAATTGGACTAAATAATTCCTCAGCAATTGGATCCTAGGTAATAGGCGTACGCCAGAATGACTGTATGACAGCTAGCAAGCGTTTCGAAACGCCATACAAAGCATCGGCCACAACCTAACTGAACGAACCTGTCCAGCGTGTTTTGTGCAAATAGACAGCAGTCAGCAGCATACTCGTCACCCCTGTATATTGTTTCCGGAGTGCGTATGTAGCTGGACGGTGGAATCGCCGAGATGAAGGAGCCTCGATGAGATTAAGGGGGAATCGTGGCGCTGAGTACCCCCGATTAGGGTTCCAATGACCCTGGATATGCCTTGCGTTTTGGGCGCCTTGGTGCAATAGAGTTTTCTTCAATCTGCCGCGAAGCGCGCCTGTTTCGAAGGTGTTCTTTGAGGAATATGCTCAGTCGAGAGGGACAGCAGCACTTATTCTACTCAGGACTTACTTGGAGACTCGTTTTGAGAAATTTCTACCTCGGTTCTGGTCTTCTTCGAGGAGCGCAGGGCTGCAGAACCGGGAACTGAGATTAGACAGACTGACGATGTTCCGGTGGCGGAACTCACTATAAGACGAGTCCTTATATGGGTGTGGAGATCGTACTGGTAATTTAACGTCTTGAGATCGTAGGCGCCGGGCGTTGAGCGGAGGCGGCGTCAATGTTGAGACAGGGGCAGGCACTCCATCTGATTCTGGTATGAACCTATGGGAAGTCGGAGTCTTTTCCTTGTGCCCGTCAATTGGTGGCAAAGGAACCCAATTTGTTCGTGGGCTTGGTGTTGCAACGGAGTGCGCCTCTGAACCATCGGACACGGCAGATCCACCGGTGGGAATAGGAGAGACGAGAGTGCAGGCAGCATAAGTAAGAATGTGCAAGTAACCCATGCGCGGATGGTACATCGGAACGACTTTAACGCCCTTAACATGGCGAGGAGGGTGGCTACGCTCAGCGTCTTTGAGCGGGGTGCTTGACGATGCAGTACAATCACGCTCGTGAGTGCTTGAAACAGAGGCCATCGAATATACGATAGTTGAGGTGGTCAGCAGGTGGGAAGGGGATGAAGTTTTCTAAGTTGGCAGACACACACACAGGAGCGCCTTTAAAGCGTGGCCAAGGCGCCTCCTAGGACACGGCTCTAGGAGGCTCCCGCTGAATTGAATCGGAAGACACAACCCCTACTGAGACTGTGCCGCAACCGCGCCTGACTCAATAATACACGGCCACTCAAGGTCTGTGGAATGTCGCGCACTGCTAGTTTCTAGTCCTGGCATCAAGGTTACCCAAGCATCTAGATTGACTGTAAAACGTAAGAACCGTGCAGAACCTGAAGCGCAGAGAAGAGAGTCAATCGTAAAGCTAGTATTAGGAGACGCTCTTCGAGGATGACAGGAGGCCGAAGGCAGGAGAACCGACGACCCCCTCACGAGGTGGGAAAAGGAGGCAAAATATCGTAAACAATGTCTGAGAAAAGGGGTTGTTGGAGGGAGAAGACAACGCCGGGGTCATTTTGTATGTTGCGGACAAATTAAGCACGAAGCAAATAGTTACTGCGCAAGGAATGCAGACAATCCAGCCCCAGAAACCTTTCCGGGTGCCTTCGCCTCAACAGCCTGAAGAAGATTGATGACATGAGCCTTGTTTTCTTCTCCGATCTCAACGTCCGAGTTGGGGTCAAGCAGATGGGTGAATATGGGGAGCAAGGTATCGACGTAGTTCATTGCATAGTCGGGATTGCTTTGGAAGAGATGGAAGATGGCACGGAGGATGGGCCGGTATTCCAGGCGATCAGCTTGCAGAGGAAGGGCACTGAAGAGGACGGGCAAGACTCGATCGAGAGGAAGGGCGGCCATATTTTTGAGAATCAAGCGAGCCACAGCTCCAGCAGCGTTGTCACGACCATGCAATTCAGGGCGGGATGCGGCAGCAGGGATTTGGAAGAATGGTTGCAAGGCTTGGAGAATGGAGAGGTATTGACTACTCATGTCGGTGTCGGTGTTCTCGACCAAGACACCGAGGGCGAATGCAGAGTTTGAACGGACTTCCGCATCGTCATCGTGCAGCGACTTGATGAAAAGAGTAAACAGAGGCTATTATTGCACATGCATCAGTATCACGCTAGAAAGAGATGATTATAGTAACTGACCTCTGTGAATGGAGTAATTCCACCCTTCATGTTGGTAATGATTTCGCCAAGCGTACCGATTGTGACGGTTCTCTCATTCCGCGACTGCTTCTCTCCATAATACCGGTTGAGGAGAGGCAGGAAGGTGCCAAAGGCTTGCCCGAACTCCGGTCCTAACACGCTGGCCAACGCCGAAACAAGGTCCATGCAGCTCGAAATGAGCATACCATCGAGTTCGGCTAGTTCCTCCGGACTTCCAACCGATTCATCCTCCTCGTCATCGGGGTCCACTTGGCACAGCGACTTGCCCTCCAGGATACGAGCGGCATGAGTACAGAGAGTATCGAGATCTGTCGTAAAGGTCAGTAGTGGAGGATATGAGATGGATAGAAACGCACATGGAATAGCCATTCCCGGGCCAACCCTCACAAAGGACTCTGCGAGCTCTTGGCAGAGGGTAGAGGCAACAGACCTGGGGATGAGTATCAGTAACATTCTTCATAGCTGCAGTGGTAAGGTAAGAAAATCAGAGGAAAAAATGGTTTGGTGGCCTCATTTGCGCTTAGCATCGGAGTGAGCTGAGTTATGGTTCTTCATCCTGTGGAGAAGATGGCATCTAGTACACAAGAAATCTACTGACCGATCGTCCTCTGTATCAAAGACTTCCAAGAGTTCAGGCATTACATGCTGCAAGAGCTTCTGGACATTCTGTACGAGAGGAACGGACTAAATGGCAATCAGCAAAAGCCTCGCCAGAGCGAAACCGTGTCACAGACCTGGCTGAAGCCGGCGGTCCATTGCGGTGGATCTCCAATTTCGTAGAAGGTCACGATAAATTTGATGAGAGTGGTGATAGCTGATTTGCGAATACCCTCGTAGTAATGATTGACCGACTTGACCACTGCGATAGTGCAAGGCTCGATGTAAGTCAGGAAGTGACCCTTGGTGGCAACAAAGAGGTCTCCAAGAGTGTCGACTGCAATCTCCTTCTCGATGGCGATCGCCGAATTGACCTTCATGAGTTGCCCTGTGTCTATGCCGTCAATATCGATGATGCGCTCTGATGGAATTTGGATGGCATTGTCGCTGCTTGTGCCCGCGTCACTATTCAATAATCCCGGGAGGTCTGCAGGGTGCTAGTCTCAGTTCCGGTATCGGGAAGAGTTAGGAAACGAACCAAGAGCGAGCTCTTCTCCGATCTCGTCCTGGGCAATACTTTGAAGGAATGCAGGAACTACACTCCCTAGGTATGGAGCAAATCCGTCGCCATACAATCGGGCCATGACACCGAAGAAGAGGAACGCGCACTCCCTCAACCTGGAGCTGGAGCTAGTCACGCACGAGTATGCGTTCTTCATCAAATCCTCGAAGTATGGGCGGAAGGCCTCAGCACCAACAGCCTCGGCAAATGTTCCACAAGCGTCCATTGCAATACCACGGAGCTCCTCTTCGTCACCCTCGCCAGTGAGCTGGAGGAATGGAACCATCCGCTGTATTGTACCCTGGAAGTAGGGCAGAAACTTGGGACCAGATGCGTGGGCAGCCGAACCAATAGCACCGACAACGACAGCCTTGACTTTCAGAGGGGCGGAATCGAGGAGACCGGAGAAGTGATTCATGAGGTCTACGATGTAGCCGTCGATCGCACCGTCACCCAAATGCTCGAGTAAGCCGTCGAGAGCCGTACAGGCAGCCTCTTGGGTAACAGGATCGTGGACGAGTTTGAGCAGCGACTGTTGGAAAGAAGACCGAGTTAAGTTGGTGAACCACGGATATCATAGGAGGACATACAGGAACGAGGATGTCGTGTTTCTCGATGCAGGACTCCTCGAGCCATTCAGTAATACACCCGAGGCAAGTGCATGCGGCCTTCCTAACAGATGGATCTTCGTCCTTGAAACCGTTGAGTACGAAGGGCCACAGTTCGTCCATGTGCGGGCGCATAAACTCGGAGCATCCTTCCACGACAACGCCCAATGCTAGGAGGGCGGCACGCCGCTGGTTTGGATCGGTCTTATTGTTGAAATATTGGTGGACAATTAGAGACAGAGTAGGGAAGACTTGAGCAGGTGGAAGGGATGTGGCAAGAGAATCCACTGCACGGACGGCCAACTGATCGACTAGTTAGCTACTACCCATGTCTAGAAATTGGTAGAGTCACCTTGGAGGGTGTTTCATCGTCTTCATCGTCACCTTCTGGCTCGGTAATGATGGGCATTAGAGATTCGAGCAGAGGTTTTCCAAGTCCGAGAGACTGGATCTTGTTCTTCTTACTGCGATCCCGGGTCAGCAAGGGCCCCATTCAACTTTTAGGAAAACATACTATTTGGTTGTCATAATGAGAGCATTCAAGGCCATAGCCCGGTACTCGTCGCTTGTATCCCTCCTCCCACTGGTGGTGGCCAAGAAGTTGACCAACTCCGGAACGTGCTTTGAAAGAAGAGGTGCTTCCTGGAAATAACACTAAGTATTTGCTATGGCGGAGGTTACGGATACTAACAAGGATGAGGAAAGTCGATAACGCATCGAACACATGGCGTGAGCCATCTTCATTGCCTGCCTCCACGCACTGACTGATTACCAAAAGGATATTGGGAATCAACGCCTGGAAGCGAAGCTGTGGATAATTCGAGTTAGTATGGAGTTTAAGGGAAGATCCCCAAGTACGCACAATTTCTGCCTTATCCTCCAAATCAATGTATCCAGCAAGCACCCCCAAACCACGGACGGTCACAATTCGGACGTCCAGGCTCTGCGGATCTTGCAACAAGGTCGCATATAGCTGCAAGAACGCCTCGACTTGGTTTTGCAAGCCCTCAACAACAACCTCAAGGATCGAGAATAAAATGAAAGCACCAATCTCGCGATGGCGGCTTTCCATCGACCTGCATGCAGTTTCAACAAAAGGAAGGAGGCCATTCCACTGGCCGTGAGGCATTTCGATCGCGGCGATTGCAGATATCACCCGAGCAATAGAGTGTCGCACAATTGATCTGTCATTGCGAGAGAAGAATATCAGCATCTTGTCAAGCCTTGCACTGAACCGATGGGCGTACTCTGGCTCCACCAAGACGTGCTGGAGCGACTTTTCCTTGATTTGGTCTCGGATAGGGTCGGGGACTTGTGTCCATGGCGAGGCGGCGTCGTTGGTAATGAGTTTTCGCATTTCCACAGAGGCCATCTGCCGGATCTGCCGAATTGGGTTCAGGGTTCCCGTGGTCAAAAGTATCCTAAAAGGACAGGCAGAACACACATTCTTGTCAGGAGAGGATATGCTGATTTCGAAAAGAGCAGGGATGCTCTCCGGGTTTTTGTACTGCTTTTTGAGTGCATCTGTAGCCTATTGCGGAGCGCAAGGGCCAAAAAAATTGGCGATGGGAATCGGAGCAGAATCGGCACCACAAATTAGCGTCGATCACAAGGGAACCGAGAGATAAAATGCACAGACCGCTTGGAGAGCCGCCGTGTCCGGTAGTTGTGTCTGCTGGAGCAGAGCGAGCATTTGCTCTACGAGCGTCTGCGGTAAGCGGTCAACGCGTCGTCCGAGTCGCTTACTTACAGACTGGAAATACAACTCACTGCCATGTTGAAGTAATGTACAAGGCGAAGCGGCCACGGACGGTGGGAAGGGATGGCGGGAGAGTGGAAGGCTTGTTCTACAGTTTTGGTTCAGTTTATGTCTATGTGGGACCCCCGCCACCTCGCCACCGACCGACTTAACGAGGCATCTAAACAAGTAATAGGAGTCATGCACGGATTCCAGATTCCATGAAGAACCGACAGAGCTTTAGCCTGGTATTGGACCTCTTGCAATCTACTGCAATATTTGATTTGCATGATCGACTTTATTTACCTCTCGTAGCATGAGCAATCAGCATCTGTACTAGTTGCTTCAGTCAAGGCTCATCTGGTAAGCAGCCCATTCACCAATAGCTACAGGATGCCCCACAGAGTCTTTGTCTACCCTTATTCTTCGAATTTGAAATAGCCCAAACCAAGTAAAATGTTGAGATTATTACATCACAAGTGACCTTTAAGCTTTGGATAAGTTTAATCTGAGGTAAACACCTGTTGAAGCCATCGTTCTCGTTGGAGAGTCATTTTCTTGGTTCACAAATGACTCAAATGCTTATAAATGAATTTTTATGGACTACTCATGGTCGAAGCAAATGGTGGTAAGCGTAGATACAGCCAAGAGCACCGACACTTTATGTGGTGCGCATGGAAGGGTTAAATCCGCTAGAGGACGATATTGATCGGTGTAGAGGAAGGGAAGAAAGAGAAAGTGTATTGTACATATCGAGAAATATACTTTAGTCCTTTTCTCACACCAAGAATGAGACCATATGAACCATTGGGAATACTCCACAAGTCTACAAAAGGACAGGCTTGCTACATCTCCAAGCGAGTAAGAATAAAGTGAGCCAGGCCGAGCGAAGCAAGAATGAGAGGAGAGGGTCACGACACATCTAAAAGAGCCCAGAATTGTGGAACAGAGACGAAAACACGATTTAAGACGAGTGAATACTCCAGGTTCACCGCCCCACATCAAGCGGCTAACCGACAGGCAAGACCAAAACGTCGAGACAACTACAAGGGGAGGAATGGGTAGGTATATAAGGGATATAGGTTTCTGAGAGCAATAGATGCGTGGGGTAATGTCTGGAATGGGAATCAAACTATGCGGGGGATCCATTACGAGACGCGCGATCGGAAAGCAAATCGAAATCATCGTGCTAATGTTGAGGCTTGTCGATGGGCTTACAGTCATGACCCTCAATCAAGGCCCAATGAGTAAAACCAGACACGAGGGAAACCAAGCGATAGCCAAATTTATGGTGGTGATTGCGGAAGCATCCGTCTGGGAAGGAGCTTCGTGTTCAGGCCCTCTTGCTCAGACCTCGTCGACGATTCCAGTCCAAGGTTGATAGCCTGGGGTGTAGCACTGCTACCATCGAATGAAATACCCTTTGCCCTTCGCCGTTCCCGCAACCCTCTCATGCTATCTGCGAAGGTTGCGTCCATACTTCTTAGGCGTTCATCAAGATCGTTCTGAGTGGCAACGATAGGACCAGGGTTTAACAATACCCTCGCAACACCTCCAAGAGAGGAAGGATTTCGGTCCGCACCGTGACCACCATCTGCCCCTTCTTCCAGACCTAAGTCAGGGAGCGGAACAACATTCATCAGGGGACTTCGCCGCCGTTCAAAAGCACCCGAAGAACGCCGTCTCGGAGGGCTTGGTCTACCTCCTGGGCTACCACCAGGATTCACAAGTGAAAGGCCGCTGGAGTCTGAAGATGACCCTGCACCGGGCAGTATGGGTTCACGAATCCCTGAACCGGTTCCACTTGTCGATCCCCGCCTCGAGTGAACCGTCGACGGCAGTGGTCCGGCTTTGTCGATCGCATTGATGAAGTCCGAAAGATTCTCTTCATCCTCGGTTGGTCCAAGCATAACATTCTGCGAGGCGCTCATCAGCATATGAACAAGGGGATAGGATGTAGATGCTCTTACGAGGCTCCTATTCCTTGGCGTAGGAATCTCTGTGAGGTTCGGTTGCGGTGCAGACACTATCCTTGCGGTGCCACTTCCGGACGTCTCTGTGCCTAACGACGAAGAGGTAGAACTAGAATATCGATGGCCAAAGGAGCTCGAGAATCGTTTCGTTGGCGTAGGCTTGTTGGAGACGTTTGAGGTTGGCGAAGGTGGAACAAGCGGGACACTCCGAGGAGCAGACGTTGACAGTGGTGCAAACGGAGGTGGCTGGGTCGGGAACTGAATTCCTCCTGCAGAAGTGGGAGAAGATGCGAGTCGAGTGTTGAAACTCGGTCCAGTCGAAGAGACCGGTGGAATCGACTGAGGTCTGGAAAGCGTGCCACTTGGGGTGCCCGCCCCTCCAGCAGTTAACAACGGCGAACCCCGGAGCAACGGTCCAGATGTAGGCGATCCGAGAGACCCAGGCACGTATGTTGGAGACTTGAACAGCGGTCCTCGCGTGATCGATGTCCTCGAGTCCGGCCGACCTGTGCTTCCAACGCCAACGGCACTTCCGCCACTCTCAGGTAGATTAGATGATGTTGAAGAGACTGAAGACATAGGTCGTTCGCTGCTTATGCCTGACAGATTCGAACTGTCTCTCCTAACGCGGCTTGGTGTCCCTCTACCACTGGAAGTTGCGAACGGCAATTCGACACGCAACTGAGCAAACCGGGGGCTATTATTACTTGGGCTAGTGCCTAAAGCCAGCCCTCCGGGTCCTGTCGACTTGTCCGACCCTGAGCCCGTGGAACTGGTGATGTTCGGAGTACGAATGGGCAAGGGCATGGGTTGGGCTGCACTGCTCGCAGTAGGGAACGATACTGTTCGACTATGTCCCTGACCCGCGGGACTCTGTTGGTACCGTTGCAGAGATGAAGACGGTGGAACCACCTGTGTCTGGGGTCGCGAGGAACCACGGAGCCCACCTGTTGACGAAGGTGAACCAGCGGCCGAGTCACGTGCACGGTGCCGAAGAACGGTCGGGGTAAATGCGACGGATTCTTCCTCACCCGTGGGGTCAACCAGTTGCTCCCGTTGCTCCTTGGCGTCCTGAGAGAAGAAACGGGAAGACAGGACAGATTCTAGGGTGACAATGGCCAGGTTTGGGGAAGTCAGATAGCGCACAGAGGCGCGTAAAGCCCCTAAAGGAGTCGAGAGCGCAGGAAAGGCATGCACTGCCGTGAGGGCGGGCGTGGCATGGGTAGGGGACAATGGAGTATCGAAGCAGAGAACACCCGCTAAATCTGTTGATATTCTGACTTCGAGGCCTAAGCTCTGTGATGTCCCTGAGAGCGTCCGGAGCCGCTTGTGGAGTTTGGACGCAGGCAGAGTGCGGGTAAGGGTGTACAGGGAACGGAACAGAGAAATAGTGTGTTTATATACCGCAGCGAGCGATACCTCCTGTGAGTCAGACGAAGACGTGGACGAGATGCTTGCCGCCGAGGGTGCAGATGGGGAGAGGATGGAAAGGACCCAGGACTCGAGAAGGACGCCCTGAGGCGTCGGATCGATGCGCACTCTTGAACTACCTGCCCCCTGTAGTACTACAACTTGATTGCTCCGGAGCTCAGGTATGGTCAATACTACATGGAGCGTAAGGGTGGTTTGCTGCGCGTGGGTTGATATCTGGCGGTATTGCCGCAAAACATCCCGATACATATCGCTATCTGGTGTTTCTAGATTAAACTAAGTGGTATATCAGCAGCATTTTAGGAGAACGCAGACAAGCCACACACCCATCTGTCGACTTTGCCACTGCGAGGACCATCCTCGTAGGGGTTCGTGGCGCGAGCGTTGAGGATCACAAGAAAGAACTTATGGAAGGAGCGATATGTAATCTTGTCTGCGTTATGAAGAGTGTGGTGAATGGGCTGTGAGACAAGCACGGGTGTGTGTGGACGTGAATCATCGTGATGCGACATATGCCGAGGTTCGTAAATATAGCGGCTGTATTGCCACTCGAGGTGTAGTTCCGGGCCGTCGTTATGTGGTGCGAGTCATACAAACGCGAACAAGCTCAGCGCACGTCGCGGAAACTCGTGGAGGAGAGCGATGAACGTAGACTTCCTGCCTCACGGACACCAAAAGCGTGCCGTCGCTGTTGTGAACAATGAGCGCGAGCAAAATCCGAGGTTGGGGAGGAGACCAAGCTTGGCATCGACTCTGAACTGAGCCCGTGACTTGACTCCTGCCACTGCGATTGTACAGCGCGAAGAGCCTAATCAGACCACCTGTAATCATCCGCCTCTAGCCGTATTTCCGCACAGGGCGGCTCTTACGACCCCACGGCCAGCCGCTTCAGCACCCGAAAATGGAAAGCTGCCTGTGGCGGCGCCGGCGACTTCGTCTGTGCCTATCTTTGCGGTAAAGAGATCATCTGGACCGTCTTCGTTTCAATTTCACCCTTCCTGTCTACAACGGACTCATTGACACAAGGGGAGGTCACGACACCAGCAAGCGGCGAACGGCCGAATAGACCCATAGGCACTACCAGTATCATATGAATGGCTCCAATGTCCTTCCAACCACTTGGCAGCCCGCCGTCCATCACGCTTCTCGCCAGCATCCACAGGATGGCGCAAAACTCGCCAAAGATGGTGAACAATCACCTGTTTTGTGGGTTCGCAGATAGCTGTGAAAACCTGGTTCCTTCCAGTGGCAATAACCCAGCGCCCTTCGACAAGCACCGCGCTTCGCAGTCCCAAGTGCCAGCGATCAGAGCGACGCTCTTCATGAACTTCGACTCCCTATTTGGGTAAACCATTGGGCTTCAATCTTCTGTCTTGACTACTCTACTAACACCGATCACGATAGCCAAATGTCAGAATCCTGGACATGGAAGGGTCTTCACTAACGATCAGCCACCAAGGAACCGCATTATGCAAACACAAACAATTTGATGTCTTAAATACCGATATGTACAATGGTTCACCACCGCAATCACAGTAAACCGCAGTTGAGAAATGGTGGCCGCGTGGGAGGAAGGCAAAAATTAGGAAGAAGCAACGGGCGGGGTAACCGCATTGATACAAGGACACCCCCTCATAACAGAGGAGCAAAGGAACATGCACATTCCCATAGGGGTGGCCTTTCTTGCGTGTCCGCAACTTGCATCTGACGCAGGAGCGAACCTGACACAAA
>Ga0307513_10011327_pt1 | contig 11090 bp, 8 predicted proteins | sample 15_EM_MG_FD_202174 | JGI IMG/M metagenome (GOLD analysis project Ga0307513, IMG submission 202174) | Populus trichocarpa ectomycorrhiza microbial communities from riparian zone in the Pacific Northwest, United States - 15_EM | ecosystem: Host-associated > Plants > Roots > Unclassified | place... | reverse complement strand
GTCTAACAGTCAGATTGAGAATTATGATTATTGTCGTAAAACTAGACAATTATGCTAGAATTTGAATTTCCTTGTTCAACCATTTCTTGGGTCATATTAGCGTACACGTTTTCAAGAAGAAAAAAAATTAAATAATGTAGAGATTAACCTAAAGTGACTTGATAAATTTGATAAGTTCAAAGACAATCTGGAAAACAAAAAAAAAAATAGTTTGACTCAAAAAAATTTCAAGATGACATCTTTTTTTTTAAAAAAATATTGAGATGACAATATATTGGATCGACTCGGGTCAACCTAGGTTAACATGTAAAATCGATGACCCGTCATGAGAGTGTGATAACATTATAGAAAACAAATCAAAAAATATTTCGAAGCTCATTTCTCAATCAACTCAATGTTTAAGGAAGGAATTGAAAAAGAAAATCAATTATGAAAAGGATAAAAAATGGCATGTGTTAAACCTTGGTTAACTTGTCAAACATAGATAATAAGACTAGTATAACTCAATAGAAAACAAATCATAACAACTTATAAAACCCAATTCCTAATCAATCACTTGTTGAACAATTAAATTGAAAAAAATCAATTAAAAAGGACAAAAAAAACTCAAGTCAACTCGGGTTAACTCGTTTAACCTGTGACTTGAGCTATGAGACTATGATAACCTTATAGAAAGCAAACCAAAAACAAACTATGAAGCTTAATTTCAAATCAACCTAATATTTGAGAATGAAATTGAAAAAAAAATCAATTACAAAAAAGGATAAAAAAATCTAGTCAACTAGGTTAACCCACAAAAGCCATAACCCAAGTCATGAAATTGAGATAATCTCATTGAAAATAAATCAAAATAAATTACGAAGCTAAATCCCCAATAAATTCAATGTTAAAAGATGAAATTGAAAAAAAAAACTATTTTTTTTTAAAGTAATGTTCTATAGAACAATATTTAGTGAGCAAGGACCAATGATTACCCCTCCTCAATTAGTGTTTGCTAACTAGTTATGGACCCACGCTATGTTATGTGATCAAATTGTTTTGAGTAAAAAATGATGTTCAGGTACCGCAAACACATTTTAAAGCATGAAGATAATTTTGCAACTTAGATCATAGACCTGATTGGGTCAAATAGGTTAGTTTTATTTTAATTAAATGACATAAAAAATAGGCAAAGACAACAAATGGACCAAAGTAAAAAAAAAAAAAAAAGTGATCATGATAACCTGAGAAAAAAACATTTTAAAAAATTTTGTTCAGGTGCCACAAAAATGTTTTAAAGCATTAAAAAATATATGTGTCTGGGGTCATAAACCTAATTAGGTCAAATAAGTTTGTTTTAGTTTGGTTAGATGATATAAAAATAGGCAATAACAATAGATGAACCAAATTAAAAAAATGATCATGATAACTAGGGTAAAAAATGTTTTTTCAAAAGATGATAAACGATATAGCTCAATTCACAGTTCATTAAATACAAAATGATGGAATTGAGAAAAGAAAGTACTAAAAAAATCAGCTCGATTCAATTCGAGTTTCATAACAAACCTATAACTCGGGTAATAAAGGCTAAACAAACTTGGGTTAGCCTATCAAATCCGCAACCCAGACCATGAAATCAAAATAACTTTATAAAAAAAAAACGAAGAAAAACACCTATGTTAACTTTTCAAATTCATGACCCTGAGTCATTAGATCGAAAACACCCTATTTGAAAATCCATAAAGCCCCTACCAATCAAATATTGAAAGCTGAAATTGGAAAAAGAATCTCAATTAAATAAAAGGATCCAAAACAAAAATAAGAGTTAAAAGAATGAGAATCAAAATTAAAATAAAAAATATATTTTATTTTTTTATTGAAGGGTGAAATTGAAAAGAAAAATTAATTCAACCAAAAGACAAAAAAAAAAAAAACAATCAAAAGAATGAGGATCAAAATTTGAATAAAAAATAAAAAAAAATTATTTTATTTGAAGGGTACAATTAAAAAGAAAAATCAATTAAATAAAAGTACAAAAAAATAAAAAGAATGAGGAACTAAATTGAAAAAAATAACATATCACAAATTGAGATTGAATTATGAAATTCAAAACAAATCAAAATTTTATAAAGAAGCCAAGAATAAAAAATAGAAATCAAAAGAATAAGGACTAATTTTGACATCTTAATAAATCAAAGGACAACTCTATAATTTCGCATGGCCAGTATGATTTTCGAGGGAAAGAAAAAGAAAAGTGAGAAGAGAAGAAAAAAAAGGCTATTGTTATCTCACCACCACCCCAACGCTGCCACATAATATCCCAAAAAAAAAAGAGGATACCATGACACCTCCAGTAATAAAATGAAAGACGGTGTTTGGCCACTAGGAGGCTCCGCACGTGGTGCTCGAAAGGTGCTTACGCATCCTACACGTTTGTGTATGCAACAAACACGCCAATCATTTTTTTTTTAATAATATTTATATTTATTAAAATAAAAAATTACCCTTAAGATAACCTAATAATAACAAAAAGAACCAGTTTGAAAATACTAAAAAGCCTTGGATGCTAGTATACAAAATTTTGATTCCAAGGGTATTTTGGTCGTTTCACTATGTTTTTAAAATGCAAAAATACTTATTTGTCCATAATCAATTTAGTAATGACTAATTGACATCGTGAAAAGATCTCAATGCTCTCAACAGTAAATTCAATCATTTTTTTTGTGAGTAGAGCAACATCGTTATTACACTGTTCCAGTGAACAGTACTTACGAGTCTACATGAACAATGTTTTCCAAGTACTATTAGTTTTGATTAATTGTTCCCGTAAAGATACTGGCAATATGTTCTCATACAATTGATATGGGATGAGTTCATTGCAAAAATGTTAATAGAAAAGAGAATAAAATATTATAGTGAGTAATATTGCTATAGGTTATCACTAGATAGGTTCCCAAGCTATGTCGCGGGTTGGGTCGAATTTTTTCTAATATAAAAAAAAAATGTCTGGACGATGATAACATTTTTAAAAGAGAGAGAAAAATTTAGATCTCAAGTCATTGATTTGAATGAGTTCAATAATCTAGCTTTATTTAATATTAAAAAAAGCCAATGATAATAAAAAGCCAAAAACAGAATGTCAATGACTAATTGAAAAAAATTAACGCTTGCCAATATTATGAAAACATACCTTTTCAATATTTTTAAAATGTCTCAATGATTTTATTTAATAACAAAGCAAAAATTGAATGAGAATGAGATAACCTCAAAGAGAAAAATGAAAGAAATCCAAAGCTCAATTACTAGTAAATCAAATGTTGAAAGAAGAATTAAAAAAAAAATAACTTGAGTCAACATGTCAAATTTACAACTTTGTCGCGAGGCTGAGATAACCTCACATAGAAAAAATTGAATAAAATAATGGAGGTCAGCTCTCAAGCAAACTAAATGATAAAAGGTGAAACTGAAAAAATCAATATAAAGAAAAACATCAAGAAAAAAGCTTGAGTTAACCCAAGTTAACTTGATTGATATGTAATCCAGGATATGAGATCATGATAACTCTATAGAAAAGAAAGCAAAAACAATCATGAAGCACAAGACCGAATTACCTAATGTTGAAGGATGAATTTGAAAAAAAATTATTTTTTAAAAAATAAACTAAAAAAGATGAAAGTTAAATTGAGCTAATTTTTAAAACATGTAACCCAGATAATGAGACCGAGATTACTCAAAAAACAAAAACATGAAAAAATCACGAAGTAAAATTCCTAATCATTCAAAATAAAAAAATAATAAAAAATAGGACCAAATATAGCATAAAAACTAAATAAAAAAAATAATGAGGGACTAAATTAAGAAATAATATAAATCAAGAGAATGATAAAAATAACAAAAAAAAATAGCAATCAAAAGAATGGGAACCAAATTGGATAAAAAAAATTAAATAAAATTAAATGTTAAGGGATAAAATTAAAAAAAATGATAAAAAAAAACAATAAAAAGAATAAGAGCCGAATTAGATAGAAAATTAAATGGAATAAAATGTTTTGTAATGAAATTAAAAAAATCAACTTAAAAAAAACATAAAATACAAAACAAATAGTAATTAAAAAAATAAAAACCAAATTTAAACAAATACAAAATAATATGATACATTTAATTTTTAGAAGGGATGTCATGGAATATGAGGGGAGGAGAGAGGATGGCATGACCCCTACCGCGGCTCCACTGTGACCACTTGTATATATATATAAAAAAAAACTCAAACTCCCAAGCTTACGCTCATGCATGAACATGGAACATGTGGCATTCTCTTCTCTCCCTCCCTGGAGATTCATTGTTCTTCTTCTTCCAGTAAACACGCACCATCCCTTCATGTGTTAGTACCTTACTTTTTCCCACATTCCTTCATCAAGCTTCATTAAACGCTATCATCATCTTTGGAGTTCATCCAAGTTGGTACCCTCTATTTGAAACTTGCATCAGTCTCATTTCATTTGGTGGACTGTGGGATCCAGTAATTTTATAGGTGTAATTTCTATCAATTTTGTTAATTTTCACATTATATATTATTTAATAATAAAAAGACAAATGTGATAGATTATGTGATTTTGATATAAAAATCATATAACACAGCTATCAAATTGAAAAATTGTTAACATACAAGTGAAATTGAAATGTTTTAACAAATACATGATGCAAAGATATCAGGCCTTGCTTTTTAATAACAAGACATCAGCCTCTAAAAATAGATACTTGGTTTGATTATCTTGTTGTTGATCCCATTCTATATGCATTCAGTTAATGTTATTAAAATTACAAGTTGACTTTGTAAAACTCAATCTTATACAGAGACAATCCGTGTAGGTCATTGGAAAAAAAACATCGATGAACTCATTGACTATAAGGACTTGGTCTTATTGTGAAACTTCCTTTTCTGCATCCACCACATATGCTAGATAGCACTGTACTTCTTTCCATGTCATTCGCCTCAAGATGGCTAGTAGCATAATTAATAAAGATGTAATCTTGTCTCTCTAAACCGATTTCTTTATTTAAATCAAACACTACTTTTGTACCCCAACAATTCACTGAATCTTTTTGCTTTGCCAACCAATTTATTTCCACAATCACATCAAAATCAACCATATCTAAGACACTTAAGATCTTCTATAAAGATTTTATCTCCAATATCTATTCCACAATCCGGATACACATACTCCATCAATATTGATTCATCTAAGGCAGTAGAGATTGAAATAAAGAATTCTAATAGAGTTGGTTGCCTATATAATCTCAGGGAAAATACAGGGATATAAATGAATAGGTTGTACTCGTATCAAACAATAACTTGGCTTCAAACGAGTAAACAAGAAGAATACTTGAAACAATTGTGTTGGATACCTAAGCATCATGCTAAGTCAAGGCAAAAACTCTGGCATACCTCTATCCCTATTGTATCTGGCCTTTATCACCTACATCCTAGCCTTTATAACCACGACCACCAAAACCTCTACCACCATGAGCCACAGATTGGCTTGTCGATGGTGCTTGAATAGGAGACTGAATTGATACATATGCTCTCAAAGCTTATATCTGTCTCCTACGACACTCCCAAATCTTATGACCTATCTAGCCACTACCAAAACAAGACCTAATCCTCCAATAGCACTATGTACTAGTATGGCCTCCTCCACAATGCTGACATGAAGAATTGTCCCCTGATGGAACAAATAAGCTACGAGGTGCAAACTGAACTGAACTCTAACTATAGCTCTGAGCACCACTACTGTCATTTTGACTGCCTAAGTTGCTGGCAAAAGATCTCTATCTAAAAATTCTCAAAACCTATAAGCCCTGACGACCACTCCATCTTTTAAACGGACCTACACTCGATCCCTACTGTCTAAAAACTGACCCTCTTTTCTAGGCCTTTTAGACTAGCCTATAGCCATATCCTTTAATTCTCATGCTTCAATCAACCTAGTGCTAAGAAGTGGGATGGAAACACCTAAGACACCATCACCATATACATCAAGGATTTAATTAAGTTCTCTAATGAACCTCTTCACTCTCCACTCCTCAATGGATATAAGATGTGTATAATACCTTATCAACTGAGTAAACTTCAAACCATACTCATCCATTATTATGATCTCTTGAGATAGCCTCTCAAACTCATAAACTCGAGCATCCTTAACACTTTGAGGAAGAAATCTGTCCAAGAACATAGTTCTAAACTCGTTCCTAGCCTTGCTCTCTTCCTAAACTCAAACCAAGAGATGGCTACTTCTCCCTCCAACCCGAATGATGCCAAACTCATGGCTCGATGGTCTGTACTCCCCAAAGCTTCACACCGCCACCATATGTCATCTAGAAACCTTTGAGAATCCTTTAAGCTGTCTGTCCCAGTAAAGGTAGGAAATGCTAACTTCATAAATTCATTCAATGACACATTGACTCCTTGAACAATTTGGGATGATGATACATCTTTATCCTTTCTTTGATCTCTTTCCATATTACACTCTATCTAGGTCTGCAAAGCCTGGCTAAGCTATTTAATTTTATAAGGGATTTGGGGTTAACTACTCCTCCACCTATTTCATCAACCATATTCTCCTTTTTTAACTCTTGAGGATCCTCCTCTACTGGTGGAGGTACCTCCTCAACATGTTAAAATACAAGTACACTACCCCAAGGTTGTTAAAATCGCAATTTTAACACGGCACGGAAAATGCAAAACAAACTCGGATCGTAAAATCGTAAAATCGTAAGGAATTTTAAAATACATTAAAAAAATTCATGCTTCAAATAAAAATTCATACATAATTCAAGCACCTTAAAATACATGCTTCAAATAAAAATTCATACATAGTTGAAGCATCTTAAAATACATGGTTCAAATAAAAATTCATATATAATTTAAATAACTTTTCATTAACTAATAATTAACAAATTTAAAACAAACAATCTGCTGGTTTGTCATGTAAACTAAAACCAGCTTCATCGCGATTTCTTCATTTTGTATGAACCTAAATAAACAATTCAAATTTATAAGATTTTTATCAAATATTATAACATTTAAAATAATATATATATATATATATATATATATATTTAAAATTTTATTTTTTATATCAACACATTAAAAAATCTAAAAATATCAAAATTAAATTAATTTTAAAAAAATTAATTTTTTTAAAAACAACAGGTAAACCGCTAAAACAAATATAAAACAATGTTATATTCTAAAAAAATAGAGTAAATTGCAATCTACAACTCTCTCTTACTGTCAAGATCTACACTCAATTTAATCTAACTAAACTGCAGCCCAAATTATTTCGAGTTGATACTTCACAGAGATTCATCGAACAACATGTTAGAAGGGGTAAGTTGCCCAACATGATAGAACAAGGTAGAAGAGACATGAAAAATGACAGGAGCCGTCTAGCTTACGCAAAAATTAATTTAAAATAACAAGGAAACAGTAACATTGAACAAGTACATGCTGTTTCATTGTTTCTCGTGCTACACGTACACTGCACCGCACCAAATGCTAATAGACAGTCGGCACCGCCAATAGTTAGTCGACATTTGTAATAGCAATTGCAATTTATTTTCTGCGTGTAAAATCATTAAATCGGTGGTAAAAAGGTGATTTTACGCGATTTCACCTGATTTTAATGATTTTACTCGATTTAATCTGATTTTACTTATTTTCGAGTTTTATAAACGATTTAGCATGTAAAGCCTACATTGACTCGTAAAATCGTACGATTTTACGAGTTAAATCATGATTTTAACAACCTTACACTACCCCTTCTCATATACCTTGTAGTCCTTAATTGTACAATAAAGATGTCATCCTGATTGTACCTACTCTAATAGTACCAACTAATTTTTTTATTCCCCAACTTTTCCTATAAAAAGTGAGAGCACTTAAGTCATGCTAGAACAATAACATGATAATTATCATAGAATTATAAGAAAACATATATATCACAAAGTTCAAACAGTTGAAGAAGACATGCTTGATGAGAATTCAAAAACCCAAGGACAACAAACAAGACGATATAGATCCAATGTTTCATGCATTACAAAATTAATTATATTACTATTTCTTTGACCTACAACTTTGATACTAAGTTTTTCATGACTCGATTTTTGGATCCATGACTAGCACACAGGCAAGGTCCCCCTTCAGGTTTCCATACCTCTATGAACCAAGACTTACATACAAAATTTTACCATTTAAACAAACTAGAGATCTATACAGCTTTCGATACCATAATTAAAGTCCATAATATAAATCAACATCTTAATACATAACTTAATACAAATATTATAATTGTGGTGCTCTAACAAGATATAACAAAATAATATTAATTACAATAAAAGAGCAGGTTCTAAAGTCCAACAAAGGTGACCTCTTAGAAAAACTTTATGCTTGAAAATGATAAATAACAAGAGGGTGATTTCAACAACTCGGTGAGTAAATAACATTCAATATACACATACGAGGTAATAAGGCAAAGAGAAACATATACAAATTTGACTTTAAGCTTTTACAAGAAAGTTTCATAAACAAGCCATAACAAGGAATATTATAAGGTAAGGCTTGTCAAAAAATCAAAATGCAATGAGCATGCGGCTCCAAACTGTGGGATGATCAGTTCACACATGTTAGTGACTACCTCGACCAGCTAAAGTTTAAATATAATGTGTACAAAACTAACACTACTTTATTAGCATGGGTATTCTAACTAGCATATCAAGAGATCATATCATAATCAAACAAATATAATTATATCTTAATATCAATCAAATGAGGAGCTATCAAATCAGATATACACATAACTCATATCTAGAATTTAGATTAAAAAAAATTATCATATTTTATAATAATAAATGATATATATATATATATATATATATATTTGCGCGCATGATCCATTTTATACTAACAATTTAAATATTTGTATTATTTCTCATGCATATGGAATATTATTCACTCACCTGACTGAAACGTAAAACAAACATGGAAGCATGTGCCAAAAAAAATCATATTGATGTCTTGCAAGTAGAATATCAAGATTATCTGAACACAAAAGAGAACATACTAAAAACAGACTCGAAAAAAATGTACAATATATATAATACACTGAACTTAGGGTCTAACCCATAACCCTATACGTTTAGAAACTAAAATGTAATTATAAACCGGAAATGATTAACCTGATCAATCCCAAACATATCCTAAAATGATTGAACCTAAAAGAATTGATTATATCTAACTACATAATCAACCATTCTAGTGGTTCAACCCAACCAATCGATCGAAATCCAACACACCAACTGGTCTACCAGTTTAACCTAATTGGTCTACTAAATTTAACACACCAACCGGTCTACTGAATTTAGTGACCAACCGGTTTCCTAATTCAACCCAACCTGTCGACTAATTGGATAGGAATTCCAGACCAGTTTCACTTAAAATGGCAGATTCAGAACAATCCAACACACCCAGTCACAACTCCATATTCGTGTAGACAAAGCCATGGTTGTGGCACTTCCCTAGCACTACTCAAATTAAGTATATATAAATTGAATATAAAAGATGTTAACCAAGACCACGACGAACTTTGCTATCTGAAAGTCGAAAATTGTTTATTTTCCAGAAGGGTAAACTTCCCGAGTTCTTGGAAATACATGAGAAACACATTTAGCAAACGTTCTATAGTTTACTTTAACTTGCACAATCAAAAGAACATCACAAAGTAAAAACTAAGTAGTTTAGTGCAAGTAGATTTGATTCAGGGACCAACACTTCGGTGAAACTGTCACAGACTTTCATCATTCCACAGGCAAAGGACAAGGACCATATGGAATGGGAATCAAGTTAAGATAATGTTTTTTCTTAACTGTTCCCCCAAAAGCCTCATTCATGTCAAGATCTTCTAAAGCTGCTCCACTGGAAAGTTTCCAATCGAAATGGTATAGCAGCCGTGCAAGCAGAAGCTCAGCATTACCTATACCGAACAGCATGCCAGGGCACATCCTCTTTCCAGCACCAAATGGGATAAATTCAAAATTTGTACCCTTGTAATCAATTGAACTATCTTGGAATCTCTCTGGATAGAATTTCTCTGCTTCAGTCCAATCATTAGAATCCCTACCAATAGCCCACGCATTGATTATTACTTTACTTTTAGCTTGTATGACATATCCATTAATCTCGCATGTCTTGCTGCATTCCCTTGGAATCAAAGAAATGGGTGGATGTAGTCTCAGGGTTTCTTTGATGATCAGCTTCAAGAATTTCAGATTTTGAAGACCTGTTTCATCAACATTCTCTGAATCACTAAAGACTTGCCTCACTTCTTCTTGTGCCTTTTTCATTACCCTTGGATTTTTCAACATTTCTGACATTGACCATTCCAAAAGTGTTGATGTTGTTTCACTCCCAGCACCAAACATTTCCTGTAACAAGACTTGCGAGTTAGGGAACTGATCATATCTTTCTTAATTAGTGCATAGAAATCATATATCAATTCAACTTGGAGAGATAATTGTTTTCTTGATTATGAATCTCTAATTGTTTAACCTTGGTGTGTGTGAATTGGGATCAGTATTGATCGTTTAACTAATTGGTCCCTTCTCCAGCGCCTTTTTTGAAGGCATTGGAAAGGCACGATTTTCTACATCAACCGGTCCAACTATTGTGTCATGATGGCCGTGATCTCCAAGATCCAGCCACCTCTTTAGCAGGATTCGACCATGCCTCAGGTCACTGAATTGATTTGTTTCAAACATCCAGTTCAATGACGGGCTGGTGTCTTTAAAGACACCGGAGAAGGCACAACATATAGACTAGAATTTGAGTTCGAATACCTTACACAAATTAGATCAGACGTTCTTGAATTTAAGTAGTATCAACAGTTAAAGGTCGATTTATTTAGCATCAGGTGTGCAGGCATATATTTAAAACATGTGTGAAATGTGAAGCATAAACAGATTTATATATGTACTAACCACGATGATTGCTTTGATGCTGTCTGTTGTTAAAGGAAATTCAAGGTTTCCTTGATTCTGTAGATTTAGAAGAACAT
>Ga0307513_10011326_pt1 | contig 11090 bp, 9 predicted proteins | sample 15_EM_MG_FD_202174 | JGI IMG/M metagenome (GOLD analysis project Ga0307513, IMG submission 202174) | Populus trichocarpa ectomycorrhiza microbial communities from riparian zone in the Pacific Northwest, United States - 15_EM | ecosystem: Host-associated > Plants > Roots > Unclassified | place... | reverse complement strand
TGCCAGAGATTGAGGATACCGTCCGACGGCTCCAGGAGATTCTCACTTCCCTTTTCTCCAACGACATGCAAATAAAGGAATTCGCGCTGCGTCACCACGACCTTAGTCTCTCAAATATCATGGTTGATCACACAACACTGGAGATAACCGGGATCGTCGATTGGGAGTGTATTGCCACTGTACCGGCTTGGGAAGACACCTATCCTCAAATGCTACAGGGAGAAGATATGGAGGAACGACCAGAGCCTTTGGAATTTGGGGATACTGATGAGTGCTGCGTCGAGACATGGGAGATGTGGGAGAATACGGAGCTGAGAAAGACCTTTGATCAGGCTGCGGGTTCGGGTAGCAATGATAACAATGGATGGGATAAGCGTGGCGTCAGAGAGCAACTTGATTTGCTTGAATTTTCGCCTAAGATGGTGAAGGACTGGATTATTGAGTATGAGAAGCGAGAGCATGTGCAATGCTGTTGAGCATTGGCCTTTGTACTATAGTTTCATACAATTTCCGGTTGGTGAGCTCTTGGAGCCGTCACTTATCTACAGTGAAAGGAATGATATTATCGGGCGGTTTTTTTCAATGACGATAAGTGTTATTCTCCATTTTTTTGTGATCCCTCAGGGGTTTCTGGCCCATGGAATTGCCTCAGGTGAGTCTAGAAAGTATTGCCAGACAGTTCTGAGCGACAAATTCACGTGAGGTCACCTCTGCGGGGATAGGGACTCTCGAGTACTCGGGTACAGTATGGTCATTAAGGGCGGAAAAAAAGATCGGCAAGATCATGTGGGGTAGTTAGGAGACAGTTTGCATCAGTGGAAAAATTCTGTGCTTGGCAGGCACCTGAAATCTGGATTGAAGGAGTTGGTATCTTCGAGTATCAGTATACAGCCCAATCTCTTCATTTCTATAAGTCCCCTAAAAGAACCATTCAAGAGCCCTTGATTCCTTCTCCCTTGGCCTCACCTTAGCCTTATACAATTTTAACAAAAATCCATAGATTTAGAATAACAGCCAAATACAGAGTGAAACTACTCCAGATTAATTGTACCATGTAACACCCCAATTTTTCCACTACCCCTTATCGATCTTCACTCTAAATCTTTGTTTTGCCACCCAAAGTTTTCCACCCTTTATGACCATGCCCGAGTACACGCGAAGTGGTGGAGTGAATCCGAACACCCGCTCCGGACCTGCTCATCTTTCCCTCAACACCCTATTCCCCCCTCTCTCTCCCCCTGCTGCTCCAGCCCCTGCCTGCTCTTATGATACAACTACCACTACCACACCTCCTTCTCCTCCTCTTATTCATTACCACTGCGAAAGCTCTTACGTGCGATTACTGTACTTTACCGGTACTTAACAAACCTCATCCTCTGCACTCCTTATCATTCCTTCAGCACACCCCCCCACCTCCGTTTCCTCGAGCAGCAGCCAGTCTTCTTCCTTATCTTCGACCGCACTTCCTCCTCCATCGTCCAAGTTTTCCTTCGTCTTGCTTGCTCACTATCCTCGATTCCTCCACCTCTCCTACGATCTTCACTGCCGTTACCGCTCTCACAATGCTCCTTCCTCCCCCAGACCGCCGCGAGTTGACCCCTGCTCTGCCGTCTGCTACCCAAACCGAAACAGATCCTTCGGTGCAAACATCGATCTGTCCAGTGAGAATTCCAGATGGCACGCTCAGACTTCGTGGCGGCCCAGTCGAGAACAGACGAGTGAGATGGGACGCTGATGTTATTGACAATGAAGGCATGGGGAAGAAGAAGTCAAAAGGTTCGTTCCACTGTTTCGCCACAAATCATCATACTGTTGTCTTGTTTTGCATGTCCAAAATCAATACTATAATTATGGGAGTTCTGAACATAAACTAACGCCTTCCTCTGATAGTATTCTGTATTTACCGCCGTCCCCGAGCATAAGACGAGTCCTCAAGTGACGGGAATGACTCTTCCTCCGACGAAGATAGCGAGAACGAAGGCCATGGCCATACACACAGCAAAAATTGTGGACATGGTCCTAAGAGAAGCGCAAAGGGGAAGTCAAGGGACAGCGAGCGAGCTCCTAGTCCGAACGCATACGAGAAAATGCCAAAGCCAGCAAGGAAGAAGCCAGCAAACTGAATTCTGGCTCGGGTATCAAAGACAACAACCTGTCAGGCAAAATCAAGCGAGACGGGTGGTGGGATATGTATTTGCGGATAGAAAGTGCTCGGGCAAAAAAAAAAAAGAGAGAATCATACGATATCTCTAATTCTTTTAGGGCCAAATTTTTTTTTTCTCTTCTCATATCCATATTTTTCATTTTCTTTTCATGATCCCCTTCAATTCATATTTCGTATTTTTTGTTCTCATGTTCTGGAGTAATTCTTAAAGGCGCATTATTATGGATGCATTCATTTAACCTTCTTGCGCTCATTTCATCCCTTGGTTGTCAAAAGCATACCTTTCTACTCGTTGTATTTTCATTTCCCTTGCTCGGCTTTGGGTCTAGCAGATCTGCTTCAGTTTCTGTTTCATTGCCTCCCTTCCTCATGCGGCTTAGAACCCATGCCCTCTGACCGTGACGATCGCACGTGACGTTGTATTACCGAAAAATATCAACTCTCGAATTGTAACATATAAATCGATCGGCCAACAAGCAACTCCTCCTTCTCACTTTCACAGCCGACCACCCCAACCACCTTGGATACTCAAAACCTCCAAGGGACATCACCGCCTTCTATATCTACTACCAGCTCTGCAAAGGAATCTCCGCCATGTCTGACCAGCAAGTCGATACCGACCAATCTCCCGCCACTTCACAAATCGGCCTCCACCCATCTCCTTCCACCTCCCAACCCAGTGTCTACCCAACTCCCCCCATCTCCCAATCTTCCTCACAGGTTCCATCGCCTAGTAGACCACGCGACATGCACTATTATCTTACCGAGGGATTAGCAGGGGCAGTGCATAGAAAATTCGTTGATAACCGCACATTCGCGGGAGCGATCAAGGCGCAAATGAATGCATTGAAGAAGATACGTAATGGACAGTACCTTATATTTTCATCCGTAACCGAGTCACAACTCGCCGAAATTCAACGACTGAGGGACACCCGCTACAAGGGACTCCGCTTCTTCTACCTCAACGAGCCGGAAACTTTGATAGTCAAACCCATGACGATCGGTGGTATCCACGAGCAAGCGACGAGCCAATTTGCTCGAATGTTGTTGAAGAAGGCAGCGAGAATTGGGCCCCAACTGGAGGAAGATCTGATTGATATGAGAGGGACGACCTACTCTGGGAGCGAGGGCAGAAAAGAGGCGGATTCCGCCTTCAGGCCAGAATCATCCCGCCCCACAAGAGCACATTGGCCGACCCTCGTCGTGGAAACCGGTGTATCGCAATCGCTCGGTCAATTACAAGGGGCCGCACGATGGTGGCTCACCGACTCGAGGGGCAATGTTAACATCGTGCTTCTTTTTTCGATCGATGAAGAAAATCGGAAAATTTTAATTGAGCAATGGGAAGGTTCCCGCCCCGCGGTCACTACCCGCTCTCAGTCCAATAATCCCACTGTGACCCCGATACGCACCGGCTTTTTTGACATCCCTCCCTTCAACCTCTCCGAAACCTCCCTCATTCCCCAGGTCGTTCCCCCCCCCGAACCAGCCGCTTTGGCCCCGGTCGACCCACTTGAACCCGCCGCTGTAGTCCCGGCCGACCCCGCCGCCATCAGCGAAGCTATAAAATTGAATTTCGCAAAACTCTTCGATCGTGTACCACTGAACGAGAGCGAAATTGACATCGTCTTCACCCCTCTCGATCTCGCCCAGTGGAAGCATGACCTCTGGCGGTTTGAGCCTGCGATAGACGGAACTGTCAACCCACCCGCAGTCACAGCATAGAGGCTTTAAGGGGCACCACAATTGGTCTGGTTCGTTTCTTGTGGAAATAAGTGCTTGTTTCTTTCTACCTCCTTCCGCTTGCGGAACTTAAAAGCTTGCATCGTTCACAGAGTGGCTGCTTTTTTTTTGTTTTCACAAGATTATTTTTTTTGATTTGGCTTAGACACCGCTTTTTAATCACGTCTTGCCTGGTCTCGCGCATTATCCAAAATGAACATGGGTTCTTCTTGGTTCATTAGGAGTATTTACTTGTCTGTCTTCCTCTGCTCTTTTTTCTTTCCTTTGCTCCCTCTATTTCTACCGGGTATGGAAGGGTTTTCCTAAAGGGCTGGTGCTACCCAATTTTTTTCACTAGAACCCAGGGTAGTTCTGGCGGGTAATAGCATGTTCTCAATGGTTTCTTTTTTTCTTTTTCTTTCCTCCCCATCATAGTGGATAACAAGTCATAGGTTCTCACTCGTGTAAATAAATTGTGTCAATGACTGTTGGATATTATGGGTATTCGCCGAAGCTTAGTCATCGGTTACGGAACCCGCTTGTCTTGTTTGCTCTCTGTTCTGTTTCGCTTCTATTTCTTCTCTCCTCTCAACTTCTTTCTGCATACAAAAAGCCAATGAAACGGTTCTCAGCACAACCGTCATTTGACCTTTAATTTCTCTCTCACATTCCGTGAAGTTCCACCTGCACTATACTCACCCGATAAACGCCAAGACACCCCACCTTCCGCATTTGGCCACGATATTGCCCCCCACCTTCCGGATTCAACGTCACCCCAAAATTGGCGATCTAATCAATCAAATGGCAACGGTCAGTTAGGTTCCAACCCCAGCGAGCCAACAAAAGGCCGGCCAGATAAGCACCACCCATGAATCACCTTCCAAAATAGCTCTATCGGTAGATAAAAACCCATCCTTTAACGCCAGTTCGTAATTGGAGTCCTTGAACGTAGGTTGTTTTGCCAATATCTTGTGAACATTTTCTCCGCTGAAATTCGCAACCCTGTCTCCAGTGTGACCATCGTATACGCCAAAGAAACTTATTCTGCCCTCGGAGCCAGCCTTGGTCGGGTCAAGAACTGCTGCATGAGCACCTTCCATAACGACGCGCCATCCTTGCATAGACGATATGCCATAGGCCAAACGATTGTCTTCACCACTCTCTGATATCAATCCGATTTGACAAGAACACAAACTTTGCGTCAGAAACTAGGGCTTTCTTCCATCCTTTCATCGTCATGAACCACAATGGCTAGAAGCATCCCCATTTCCATGCAGCACGTACCTTATTCACCATAAGCGCTGAAAAGGAGCACACCCATGATAACGTTCTGTTAGATCTGACGTGGGAAAAGTAGTCTACTTCGAAAGTTATTAGTAAATAAGAAAAATTGTGGGAACTTCGAAAGGATTAAGCCTCAATAGACCAAGCTGTAGGTTTTATCGGAGAAGCAAATCGGGGGACGAAGCAGGAGGTTGTCCCGAGCGGGGGAGGCAGGAAGGGAGAAAAAGGAAGAAAAAACATAATGCCAGGAAAGAGGGGGGGGAATGAGAATACAAACAGTGTTGAGTATGATATTTCTAAACTGAGTGGCCCACCTGTGTTGATGTTGGTGATTGGAAGGTTTGAAAGGAAGGGGTGGGGATGGTTGGCGGGGGAGGAGAAGAGAGAAGAAAAGGCTTTGAGTATGATACTCATGGCAAGTTTGTGACTGGGCACCACAATCCCCGAACCCTCGCTTGCTCTCACCTGAGGACGACGTTGAGCTGTCGGGCACTCTCATAAAAGTGCCCAAGGTTACGGTTCTTGATTTGCGATCGTATCGCCACAGCCATTGGGCCATTCGATCGATTGCGCTCGGGTGTCTGGATTATTCCGTGGGTTTAATAAATTATTTAACAGCAGCTTGGAAGCATTCCAATACATGAACTCTATCTAACGGCATTACAGTCATGGGCAAGCCAACCCCCCTTTATGAACCCCCCAATAATGTTGTACTCTAGGCTTCACTTCTGGCTCGGTGGCTTCCGCCCTATGGAAAAACAATTTTGTCCATCACTCGCAGCAAGAGGGGGAATAATCGCGGATATCATCGGGGCACCAGGAGATAAAAGAATCACTGTTTTGACAAACCGCTACACCTTACAGATCTATCTCGATGAGAATCTAAAATCTCAGTCAGGAACAAGGCGGTTAGATTTGGGAGACGATATCTGAATAGAAGATCTCCACGGAATCTATCCCATTCAAACGCATATTGTCGACAGAGAGCAGGAGAGCAGGAGAGTCAACCATCAGAACTGCCGTGTTTCTGGCACCCTATGAATCAATTCATCTGCCTTCTGGGACCAACTCGAGGATTTCCCTATGCGCCATTTCGAGTCAAATATTGTGCTTCAGGGTTATCACTCTTATGAATTCTATTAAAAGTAGCCCTAAACAACCCAATAGATGCGGCCTTAAACGTACATGGAAGAACACGTTCGAACCGCCCAGATGTCAAAAAGGAAATCTATTTTTTGTCGTAACCGTGTGAAAGTGACCAGTTATCCTTGGTGTTCTTCCGGTTGCCTGGAGTTCGCATGGCAGTTTTAACTCACATTGGAGATTTCTGTAGCACTTTCAGCTGGCCATTGAACACGGTCATGGATTCGTGGAGGTAATGATCAATCATGAGGGTTTTAAGCCGCGGAGTGGAGCTTCTCGAGTGAAGACACTGAGTTTTTATTAAGCGGTGAAGAAGTTCATGATTTCTTCCATTGAGTATTTAGGAAGGAAGGAATGTAGTTTCCAAAAATAAATGTCAGAACACAAAGGTTTTGCTAAGAACAGTGCCCCGAGGGTATGGTCAAGAGGATTGGAAACATTGAGTAGCGAGCTGTGAGACAAGGATTAGGGACGTCCATTGATTTGCAAAGGTGGCTGGTGGAAAAAGGGAGACGTTATAATAATTCGGCCTGATACAATCGAATAAAATCTCTAGATTCGTGGGTGATCACTCGGTCCAACTGCTCGGTGTCGATGGCATCATAATATTGAGACTAAAAAAGGAGAAGGAATCCGGCTTTTGAATACAACAACTATTTCAAGAGGCTCTTGCAAATGAACATATTGAACCGCATACTGCACGTTGATCATCTACATGGTCAAGTACGAGATGCCTACTCCTTCAAACCGGATTTCGGGTGTTCCCTCGGACAAGAATATTTCCACCAATGTAGCCGATCCCGCAACTACGATACCTGTTCCCACCCAATCTTTTTTTCCCACTGGTTTGCCCCCCCAACTCACCGCTTGGGTGTGGCTTGATAATTTTTCTTTTATCATAGCGTTGGTGCAAACTACCCGATTTTCGCTAAAGGGCAGATCTAAACACAACCCTTTTGCTCAAGCGCTGGAGTACAGCCATTGCATTTAAGAACTGTTCTCGAGACTGGAAGTTGAGCCGCTGAGCACTAACGCGCATATTGAGGGGTTAGTGCCGTTGCTATGGTGATAAGCACGTTCAACGGCAGCAGCAAAACATCCCTTTCCCTTGCCTTCGGGTGTATAGAGATGTGATGATGATCGCTAAGGTGGTGACTTATTATGGGCGGGTGCTCTCTCCCACGGTATGTGCACTGTGTTCGGCTGTGTCGATAATCATCGGAAAAGAGGATCCCCAAGGCGCCTTCATCTTTTAGGACACGCTGGGTAGAAATTTTCTGTCGTGCCCAACTTCCATGCCACTCCCGTGGGTTTTCACCTCCTCACAAGCATTTACTATGATGGACCAAGTGGCCGAGAGTGTGTAGAAGCCCTCGAGAGGCCCAACTGACCTCGGGCAACCTAGGGAGAATATCTGTGTGAGATGCGTGATGGGATGAAAGAGTGGCTCATTTGTGTTACCGGTCGGGGATGTGCAGGTGAGGTTCTCTATTGGGGATTTCTGGCTCCAGGGGCGGCTACAAAAATAAGGGGCAACAGTTTATGGCTAGTGTACGAGTACTCACACGCGTCCACACTTTTGTGCTCCCCCATCTGTTATAGTATCGTAGCGACATTGTATCCGTGCCTTCTGAGACTACCGGTATCCCTTGGCCGGTGTGAAATTTGGTTCCAGGAACCCTAAGGCCAGATCAAGCAACAGGCACCTGAACTTGGCCAGAAAAACTCGTTTTCCGTCTTTTTAATGCTCAAATGATTCATCATGCTTAACGAGTCCAAATTTCCTCAGCAAATCACAGAGCTCAAATCATTCCAGGACAGGCTTAGCGTGCCTGGAACCATTTTTGACGGTTCCAGACTGCCTAAGCGGTATTGCAAGTAAAGATCTACTACTGGGATTATCATGCCATTATTGGAGAATTTCTTGTGCGTCACTTCGGAAGACTATGGCATTTTTTTTCTTAGCCGAATAAATCACTGTGGGTGGCTTTGATGCTAGGCGATGGTGATTTGCCTAGAGCGCTTGGCTTTTGGTGAGGATTTGACTTTGACTGGCAACCGCAATAATCATGTAGTCAGTGGGAGAGCTTCTATCATTTTGAGTATCATAGAAAAGCCTGGTATACGTTAGCTTGAAACCCACGGCATTATCACTCCCGTTGGTGTTTGTGGTTTTCACCAAAAAATGGGTTTGCAGCGCCAGCCGCCTAGGCTGCCGTAGTTTATGGAACTAACATGACTTATTCAGCCGCGGCCAATTGCAAGTTTTCGTGGGGTGGTAGGCAGAGATTTGTATGTACAAGTTTGTGCATGAGACTCGGTCTAGCGCTAGAGTGCCGGTATTAGCCTTGGTGTTGATGGTGTCCGCAAGAAGGCAAAGTACCTGTATCATGACATGTATGGGTTTTGTGACTAAGGTACGGGACTAAGAAGCGTACTAGACGCAGAAGCGAATCAGTTTATCTGTATATTTTGGACGAATTCCAGTGCGGAAATCCTGAGAAAATAAAATCACAAATTTGGCTTGAAACAGAGCCTACTTGTAACTTCACTTACTCCGGTGCCGATACCATCATTTCTATCTTCCTGACCAACACAATGCTTCCTTTCTCATCAACAGGTTTCAACAGGCCTGCCTCTCGTACGGTAGCATCACCGCTAGGCCAAGATGGGCTCGCACGTGGAGCTCCCCCTAGTGGCCCGGTGTGGCGTAATGCCAATATCTACGCTTCTGACCGTCAAGATAATCTAATTGGAGGCCTCTGGATCGCGAAAGGTATTACCAATGCCAATCTCTATTCGATGTTGGAGATTTTCTGTACCTTTGGCGATACTTTCAACCTACACCACTCCAGAGGGCAATTGGTTGAGAGGGACCAGCACCCACTTCAGCCAGGTGATTACTTGATTGTCACGAATGGTAGGCCCGCTCTATGCTTGAGCCATTGAGCACCACTAACGCAGGATAGGCCCCATCACTGTCACCCGTGAACTCCCTCTGCTCCGTACTAGTCCGAGCTCTTTGCAAGCTGGAATTTGCTCTCCATCATTTCGTGATGCCTTACGTGAGCGAGATCGGCGCTGCGTCCTAACGAATAGGCCAGCAAGCATGGCTATCTATGGTAACTGGACTTCCTTTGAAGCAACTCACATATTTCCCATGGCATATGAGGAGAAGTGGAACGATCTCGGCTGCCATAATTGGATCACCGTCCCGCCAGCTAATAAGTCCGACGGATCCATCAACTCTCCCCAGAATGGGATATTACTTGGTCTTAGTGAATATCACCTTTTCACTTCTTATCAGGTGTCAATTGATCCAGATGTATGAATTACTCCATCTTAAAGTCTTCACAGCTAATAAACATGTAGGATAATTATAAGATTGTCTGCTTCACACCTGATACCGCTGGCTTTAAACTCGCTGGTCGTCATCTCGATCAGCAATTCCTGGAGGATCCCCTCCGCCCGGTCGATCAAGTTTTGCGCTGGCATTTTCGGCAGGCAGTGCTTATCAATGTGAGAGGGGCTGGCGAGTCTCCTGTTGGGATGCATTTCCCTCACCCAAGCTGTCTAGATGATTACTAGTCAGAATGCTAGTGTTTGGGCTTTTTGGCCGGCTTAATGTAAAGTGGGGAAGGCAAGTGATGTGTACCTAGCGCGCTACAGCATCTTAGACAATGAGGGTTACTGCCGCTGCTTTTTTCATAAGTTCCTCCACACAGCGTGTGACCTTAGGGATATTTCCCTTGTGATATGAAGAAATAAAACCAGCCAAAATGTGAGCCATGGTGACTGTGAAGTATATGGTGCGAACTTCGAAATTCCGATATTTTCGCTTCTATACAGGAGCCACTGAGCTAGCGAAAAAGAATAGGTTCGTCTAAGTGAGAGAAAAGCGAATGATATGAACGAAAGCTGTACTGAAAGGAAACACAGGGTATAGGGTTTCTTATAGAAAGAGTACCAGCAAAAATCAGTGAGACCGACAAGGAAATGACAGAAGGAAGTGTAGGAAATCCACCGCTGTCTCGCACCTCAAACAACACGGATACTAATTGAGTGTCATAGTTGATAGCTAGAGCTAGTTTGTTCCATCTCCAACATTTTATGTTTCTACTATACAAGCCAAACGCACATAAGAGTTTTCCAAACACTGAATGGTTCCGGTGAGGACCCGAGACAGTAGGTCCAGCCATAGTAGGTTTCAACGGTTACAGTGTCATCTGAAAGAGGTGGAATGTACCCGGGAGGGTCATTAAAAGTCGGAAAAATAACCCTTGTCTCCACAGAGATTCGTATCCTTTCGTTCGTACGCCGAATTTCACGGAAAATTAGTGTGCCGTAGCGCAGAGAGCGACACAGGATTAACCATTCTCGCAACACACCGGTAACACACCATGCCATAAACGAAAGACTAAACAAACAAACCAAACCCAAAAGAAATGCCCATTCCTAAGATATCCCTCGAGCTATTGAGATATTAGAACTAACTCATTTTCGTAAATGCGATAGGAAATACCATGCTCACTGCGAAGAGTGTAGTGCTCAAAATATCACAAAACCAGTACCACTCAGTATGGCCGTGATGTAGATAAGAAAATTCGGTGTATATTGTCTCCCAATTACCCAAATGAATTAGTGTCTAATATCGCCACCTTCCAGTTTTCACCCCCCAACACTCTTAGTAATCCTTCCCAGCGACCTTTCTGCTAATAGCTAACACCTTATTCAGCCGAGTTTAGTGCTGCACTAGCTTCCTTCCGTGAATACGAAC
>Ga0307513_10011325_pt1 | contig 11091 bp, 5 predicted proteins | sample 15_EM_MG_FD_202174 | JGI IMG/M metagenome (GOLD analysis project Ga0307513, IMG submission 202174) | Populus trichocarpa ectomycorrhiza microbial communities from riparian zone in the Pacific Northwest, United States - 15_EM | ecosystem: Host-associated > Plants > Roots > Unclassified | place... | reverse complement strand
TATTCACATAACAAAGCTAATAAAATTTTGATAAACTTTAGAGATTCATATACTTTTCGAAAGCTTGGAGGATTTGTCTTGATTTTGGTGCTCCCATATAAGATATATAAATAAAAAAAAAATTAAGAGAGTATTAACTACTATAATAGGTAGATGAAAATAACATTAAAAAAACAAAAAGTATAAGCAACTTAGAATTTTATAGAATAGAATCACCATACAAAAACTCTAATTTAAATTTTATTATTGAACAACAGTTTACGCACAAAATATATTTTTTTATTTTATCCAATTCTTTACTAAAATACAAGTTAGAAAACCTTATTTATACTATTTCTAGATCTATCTTGAAGCAAAAAAATAATAATTATTATTGATTTATTCTAGGGATTCCTAAACTAAATAAAAAGAATAAAAAGAATAATTATAAAAAAGCCTCATGTAGTTTATTAATTTTTTTATAATTTTATTTTTTATTCTTTCAAAAATTATATTTTACGTCCTAAAGTTTATAAGTTCATGACATTTTATATTTTCATTCTGACACATAAAAAAAATTAAAGTAAAATGTCATATTATTTACATGATTATCAATTATCATTATATTTTAATTAATAATTAAAAGCATTTTTATTAAGTATTATATTTTTCCATTAAATTAAAAAATAATAATAACCCTCCCCCACCACCCTCACCTTTTTCTCCTTTCTCTTGAATTGCTGGAGATTTTATATGACTTCTCCCAGAATTTTCTTGCACATGGTTTAATTACGGGGAACAACCATTGAATAAACACCACCACAGCCGTACCCACTGGAAAATTACATTTATTCTCAATTTCTAAATCCCATCCTCATCCTTAAATTTCCAAATAATTTCTTTAAGAGCTAGAAGTTACAAATGATAACTTACACCTGAACGGGTTAATAGGTCTTCTTACATCTTTGTTGCCTAGTATAATTAGTAAATTATTCTAAAAAAAAAAAAAAACTCTTCGAGCAAAGAGCATTTTAGGTTTTTTGAATTTTTTATACTATAATGACTTTAATGTCCTTCAAAATTAAAATAAAAGGAATATTTTCATCATTTTTTTATGATATTTTTTCGTTATTCATGTGTAGGAACACGCGGTAGCAAGTGGATATCGCTCGTGCCTTCTAAGTGGCGTGTGTGGCGCCGTAAAATTTCTAAACGACACCTTTCGAAGCAGCGTTTGATATGTTGCATTGCCCCTATCACGGTGGTGGGGTTCATGGCACTAAAAGATTAGCGATTGAGCTCCACCCACGTGTTTTTTTTCCCTCTCTTTCTTGTCTTCCCTCCTAGAAAAACATAATGCCAATTGAAAAAAAAAAAAAAAAAGTCTGGTTATTTGTTTATTGAATCAAATTAGATCCTTATTTTTTTGATTGCAATGTATTTGGTATTGAATCTTTTATTGGATTATTTTTTTTTTCAATTTCATCTCTTAACATTTGATTTTTATATCAAATTTGGTTCTTCTTTTTTTATTGTTTTTTTTATCCTTTTCTTAATTGAAATTATTTTTCAATTTCATTCCTTATGATTTGATTTGATTTGATTTGATTTGACTTGACTTTTGGGTCAAATTTGGTCCTCATTCTTTTGAAGTCTATATTTTTTATCCCTTTTTTAAAAAACAATTATCCCTAATTATTTTGGTTGGTTGAGAATTTGATATTTTTTTTTTTAGGTTTGCCTTTTATGCTGTAATTTGACCTCGTGATTGGTGTTATAAGTTTTGAAGATTAGACCAGGTTGGCTTCACTTCAGTAGTTTTTATGTCCTTTTAAAAAATTTAATTTCATCTCTCATCATTGGGTTCATTGGAAATTGGTATTCATTAATTTTTTTTAGTTTTCTTTTTATAGAGTTATCCAAATATTATGTCCTAGGTCATGGATTCAGTAAGTTCATCAAAGTTGACGCGAGCTTTTATTTCATTATTTTTTATTTTGTTTTTTAATTTTTAATTTTTCCTTTCAATATTATATTAGTTTTAGAATTGAGCCTTGTGATTTTATTCAATCTGTTTTTTACAGGGTTATCCAAGTCTTACGACTAGGTTATAGATTTGGTTTGATTTTTGCTCAAGCCGGATGATAAAAAATTATCATGTTCAGTTCCTTCAGAAGATATATTTTTAAGAATTCATCTATGTGTTAGCTTAGACAGACTCGAGTCAATTTCTTTTTTGATTTTTTTAAATTGTTTTCTTTTCAATTTCACCATTTTTCATTTTATTTGCTACGAGTCAAGATTCATTTTTTTTTTCAATGCAATTATCTCATTCTCATTTAATTTTTAATTTGTTAACAAATAATATCATTGAGATATTTTAGTAGTATTGTAAAGATATATTTCTATAATATTGACAAGTGTTATCTTTTTTATTAAATCGTTTTTTTTTGCTATTGATATTTTATTTTCTAATTATATTATAAAATTAAATGACCTTATTGGACCAATTCAAGTCAATGACTAGAATCTTTTTTTTTTCTTTTTTTTTTAGAATGTTTATATTATCTTGGTATCTTTTTTACATTGAAAAAAAAAAAAGATGGCTTGCGACGTAGCGTGAGCCATCTATCTAGTCACCAACTTTTATACTTCCCTTGATAATGGTCCTTTTATGTTTGATTTTCGTTCTCCTTTTTGATCCAACAGCTGGGGGTTACAGAACAAGAACAAGAAAGTTCACATAGCAATCTGAAAGATATATTTTCCTCCAATAATTCATCTAATTTTGTTTTGTACATTTATTGTTTAGACACATAGAGACCACTTGAGGGGAGGGTGGCACAGGTGCCAATTTAGACATTTTTAATATATGTTTATATGTTTTTGCCTTGTGGACTGCCATGTTTTCTATTTATGATGAGAGGAAGAAAAGTATTTTGCAATTTGAAATAACTCTCTCCCCCTCTCAACCCCTCTCATTCTACATGGTTAGGTATTAAGGTTTAGGCTTTTGGAGTTCGCCGAAGTAAGAAAATTTGAGTATTTGAAGATAACTTTACAAGTTATGGGACATATGAATGATCTTTTAACCCGGAGGCGCGCATCCTGATATGTTTTCAGAATTTACTGTACCTTACTTTCAAACGTAATGCTCAAGGCATTGAGTGTTCTATTTCCTTGTTTTCTTTCTGGTGATTTTGTTACTAGAATACAGATAGGAGAAAGTTGCAGAACTTGCCAAGAGCAGCATCAACGCCAGGTAGAATAGTCATATTGACTGTCCTTGACAAGTCATGGGCAAGGCCTGGTTCTGTTCTTGATCTCTTCCTAGAGAGTTTTCAAATCGGAGAGAGGACTGAACACCTCTTGAACCACTTGGTTATTGTTGGCTTAGGTTTCCAAGCTTTTCATTACTGCCAGCTCGTTCATCCCCATTGCTTCCATCATGAAGCCACTGGGCTCAGATCATATGCTAACTTCCTATGCAATTGAGACAACTCAGGAATCCGTTTCCAATTTTGGTTGCTGAGTCTGAAATAACAATCGGATGTGATTCAAAATCAAGCAACCAAAGCAGCATTAACAAATACTCACGTGGGGGATTCTTTTTCATAAAATCAGACTTCGCATCCCTCGAGTTCCTCAAAGTGTGGAATCTGGGTAGGTTACTTTATCCCAGCATGGCAACTGCATCCGTGTGCCAGCGAATAATGGACGAGGGGTTTGTTGAAATGGTTGGATTGCGCACTACGCATATAGAACCGAGTTATTGCGGTGGATTATGTGAGCCAGGCAAAGATATGAGCGAGATATATGCCTTACATGCTACCTGCTGTTAGTGATCTGGACAGCAAGGTTCATGGCCTGAACCTTGTTCTTGATAACCTTGTTCATGAAGAGTCAAGAAATGTTCAATGCTCTGTTGGTGAAGGACAATAGCTCGGCCTCGCAGATTTCTTCAGGAAGAGCTCAAATGAAGTGCTCGACAAGTTAGAATTTATTTCTCATCCAATCAACAAAAGTGTTTGATTAAAAAAAAATCAACTTTAGTGTTGACCATATATCTGATTACACAGGTATGTTCTTACTAAAGTGCGAACCTCTCGACTGAATGAAATGCATGAATAATAAACGTCTGTTTACCTATTTCATAATTAAAATATTATGTCATCTGAGAAATAATTCAGGTCACACAAGATTAAGGGTCCTTCAATTGATTCAACGGTGGAATATCATTACATTGGATACAAAAAGCAACAAAAAGGAAACGTATGGAGTCAAACAAATAACATGATTTACTTGAGAAACCTTAATTGGAAAAATAGCCTCTTACATTCACATCTTAAAGAAATTATACAGTCAGAAGGCAGGGTGAATGCTTCAAAAAGAAGCGTCTCCTTCAGGCATTTCCCAGTTATCGTCATCATCATCATTCTTCTTGCTTGGAGATGCTTCTGGCTTGTTTTGGAATGGGCCTCTCATCTGGGGGCGCCTGTCATGGAGGTGAGACAATTTTAGCAGTAAATACCAATTGTCATGAAAGATCCAACAAAAAACATTGTTCATTCCTGCCATTCAACTAGGCGCTGATGCAAACAACACAGTTTCCAGTAAAAGGGACTAGACAACTCACAAAAATTGCAATACAACAAACAAACGACATGATAGAGAATCTATAATATGAAGGATGAAACTAAACATCACCTCCTTGAGATTCAACTACCAAACCTATCTCTAGTTCATCAGATATAGAAGCTTGTGGAGTTATGCGCTTCAATAGCAAAATAGTTATAAAAGGAATTCAGACAATAAATAGATCACTGAGAAAAACTGAAGTGCCCCTGTGTGTAAAATAAGCAGTTGTGTTTTGTCACGGAGGGTAAGCAGTGAGCACAGAAAATGGCACCACAACACACAAAATGATGAAAATCTGAATTCCCATTCATTTAGAAGATGAAAAGGAACTTATAAGGTAATCCAATATAATTGCAGTGGGAAAAGAATAAAAAAAATCAAGCAAAAGGAGGTGACACACTGAGAAACCCCATTGAAATCAGAGCGTGAAGCTAGATTGCTTAGAAACAAAATAAGCCCATCAGCAGTGATTAAACTTTATATTGCTTAGGTCAAGTAAAACTCTACCCCTCAAATTTGGGCTGGCCAACCAAAACAACACGAAACAAAGCATTCAAAGTTCTGCATTTCTTTCCTCAGCTTCACCTAGCACTCATAAATATTTATCTTAATTAAGATGAATTCACATGAATACCAATGCATCATAAGAAACACAGTAACTCTCGAAACTCCCATCTCTATGTTTTGAATTCCTCAATCTGTCATCATCCAAACTCTAAAGACTGGACAATTTACTCTTCACCGAACCTTATGAACTACAAAATTATGTTAATTAAAAAAAAATCTCATCCAACCCTAAATCCAATCGCCAATCAACTAAACAAACATAAAAAAGAAAAATTCACACTACAATGAGACCCATGAACAACTAATCCTCTCAAGTTAAATAAATCCTTCCATCAAAATCCCTCCTTTTCAAATTTTCTCATCAACCAAACAAAAGAAGCAATAAAAACAAAAGAAGCAAATTAGTAAAGAACAACAACAAAACAGACCTTCTTCGATTACGCTTATGAGCTTCACGGACCTTACGTTTCTTCTCTTCTTGTTTGTTCTCATGAAACCTCCTTCTCTTACACTCTTGAATAACACCAGCTCTCATGACTTCTCTCCTGAACCTATTCAGCAACCTCTCTTCAGGCTCATTATCTTCCACAACGACCTGCACATTATATGCTGATTTAAAGAAAAGGGTATTTGAATAAGCAAGTGAAGGGCACACAACTGATGACAATTCAGTCGATAAAGAACCACAGTGACCACCATCACTCTCTTGGGAAAACAATAAAGACTTGTACTTTTGAGCTTGCGGCGTGGAAAAGGAGAGTTGGGGTGGTGGCACCGGGGTTTTGGGAGGTGGGTTTGAAGGTGAGAAGAAGGAGAGGAAGTTTGGGAGAGATAAAGAGGTAGCCATGGATAAAAGGACAGTGAATGACTGAGGGAGTCCTTTGGTTATGGTGTGGTTGAGTTTTGTTGGTTCTCTTTCTGGTTTGGGTGGCTCTCTTTTGGATCAGGGTGTTGGGCTGACAAGTTTTAATTGGGCTTCCCTGTTCTTATAGCCTTTAGTGGTAAATTGGGCCATGATTCCAAGCATTATCCTTCAAAGTATAGCCCAACTAACAGAATTGTCGATAGGCCTGATCAACAGTATTGGTATGGTGGGCTTAACTTTGCACTGTTTTACTAAATTGGGCCATGGAATTGCTTTGAAGTTTCCAATCATAGATGTACTGTGGTGAGGAAAACTAGCTGCTTTAATTACAATAGCTTAGCCCCCGTGATAATTCATGATGAAATTTCTTTAGTCAAATGATTAAACAGTAGCAGCCCCATTAATGTGCGTGCTCGAATTCAAGTGCCAGCAGCAATGCAAGACTGAAGTTTGATGTCTCATTGCGGTTGAAAAAGAAAGAAATACTGTCTGCGTTTGTTTTTACATTTTAAAAATATATTTTTAAGAAGAACTTAATCATGGCAACACTGCATTGCATCAAATGGTTTTCTCTCTTTCAGGCAGCTGTAGCTGTGCTGTCATCAATAAGCCATGTCTGTCACATCATTTGTTGTGAAAATGGAAATGTCATGTTCCTCGCTGGCCGAAATCAGGAGCCCTAATTTTAGTTTTACACGGTTCCAGAGTTTCACAAAATTGAATGGACTTTTTCTAAATCATCTGCCAAATGTGTCTGTCAAATATTATCTTGTTTTGGGCACTTGGTCATCGGAATCTTTGTATATGATTAGGATAGGACGGTTGACCCCTTTGAAGATGAATTTTCCACCATAGATGTCGACACTTGGCTCTGCTGTATACATATGCATGTATGTCTACTGCCGCATGCACCGCCACCATCATGCCATTGGGACACTTTTCTCTTAATAAATCTTATTAATTCCCGATTAGAGGACATTAAAACACGTTCACTTGCACACAGATAAGTCATAAAGTCTTTCCATGGAACTCTCCCCCGTCCACATTAACCTCTAAACCGTCTAAAACGAAGATAGAAGGTGATGACTTAGCTTTTTTATTAAGATTTTTATAAATAAAAATAATATTAAATAAAATGGATTTCATTAATATGTTAGATTTAAAATATTTGACTTGATAGTGAACTAATTTTAAAATAATATGGATCTAACAAATTAATATATCAGATACAAAAAAACATAGTTATTATCAAATTCTAATGTTATATATACAATCATGAACGATCTTTTACAATAAAAATATTAAAAATATGATAAATCGGTATATATATATATTAGTGTATACAAAATCTCTTTAGCGACTTATCATGTTTATTATCTTATTGATATATAAGAGATATTTATCTCATATTAATATTGTCGAAAATAAAAAACTTTTCATATTCAAATTAATTAATGCATTCACCCATAAGATTTTAAAAAGAAACTCTAGAACATGATATTAAGAATGTATTTATTTATCAACCAAATTACGAAAAGTCCATTATAAAAAAATATCACTATCGATCGTTGCTTTAAGTTAGATTTGATTCCACGTTAGTTGGTGAAAATTAAATAAACTTTACTAAATAAGCTGGTTAACATCTACAATCATTATATTGGCTTTGAGCAATTTTTTTATTTAATTCAGCAGGTAGGCGATTTGGTAACTGTCAGTTGTTCATCTAGCTAGTTACTAGCTATTTCAGTAGTAAAAACGAGTATAGCAGTAGTCAAGCATAATATACATCGTAAATTAGGCCATAAGACGGTAGGAATCGGTAAACAAGAACAAAAATATAGGTCCAGTTCTATGTCGATCGATCATGCATATTGAATATTCTATTTTCATTAAGAAATTGAACAATTTGTTCAGTTAATAAATAAAAGTGGGAATACGCGAAAACAACACCTCTTATATGTAGTTTTAATCTATAAAATCCAAATTAATTATATAACTTAATTAGCTGTGTATAACCTAGCAATCAGGCAACGTTAGATGGGTTCGGATAGGTTCATTTTGAGTTGTAATAACTTTTACTAAATACCTGCTCAAATCCAAGTCCATGAGCAGTCGTGTCAACAATGATAGAGGTGTGAAGGAAAGCGTCTTGTGCTTAATTTTTACTGTCCAAACAGTTTACCTAGATGCTTGATTTGACGAGAGCTCATAGCCCTGAAATGGCTTGCATCAACGAATGGCATATGCTCTAAGCACAGCAACAGCTAAATGAATATGTTCCACGTCTGAAATGACATTTGCTCAACTATTTGATGTTGATGGTTGCCTTCTCTCTCGTTATTAGCCTAGCTAGCTAGTGACTTGTCAGTACAGTAGTTGGGAAAAACAAACGAAGGTGGGCATCTGTGAAATGGTCGCATTACAAAGAAACATTCAAGAAGGTACTTAAGTATGTGCGAGGCTTGAGGGCCATTGCATTAGCATTAGGAATGATCGATCGTTAATCTATTATAGGCTTAAACCCCTTTTAAAAGCAAGGCACTTGTCCTCTTATACCCCATTTTTGAAGCATCACATGGCTCGTGAGCATCCCAAAAAGTGACTGGTTTAGGTAAACGAGTCCTTTTTAAGGATTGTTTATCTCCATGAAAAAGGTTTAATACAAGTGCTGCTTCAATCTCTTGCCATCTAAAACAAGATTAGTGGGTTTCATTCTTTCTTTCTTTCTTTATGTTCTAGGGTTTTTTTTGAATGCCTTGGCCCTTTTCCAAACCTGTGTCCTTGAGGCTGATTAGGCCTTTGTCCTCTAGCCAATCCCACCCTCAGCTCAAGAGATTACATGCACCTGTGTTGGCAAAAATGCTAAACCTATGCAATGACAGTGAAGCCTTGATCAGCTTTTGATTATAAATATATAAAGAGCAAAGGTAAATCCACCACACTAATCAGTGGAGAGCCAACACATAAACTTTCCTTAAAATATGCTTAATGTTAATAAAAGAAAGCCTCATCCAATGGACATCCACTTTCTATGCAATTGGCTGCATTAAACTAATGAATCCCACATTGTTAATTATCTCTATTATAATCTTGATTAGAACAATCTGAATAGGACAGACGTGATGCCTTATAACTAGTCCATTGTTTATTAATTTGCAAGTGTTACCATAGCAAGCTCATGCTTCTAGACCAGCTGCCACTTGTTGTGCTTTGCTTTCTTCAAAAGTTTCCCCTATATCATATCTGCATATGCTTATTAAACAACCTCTCTCTTTTTTCCCTGAAAAAGTTGATTATGGACAGCTCATGGGATGTCTCACGGACCAGATTAATTACCTTATGTTAAAAGCTTGTTCACTGAATTAATTTCCAAGGCAGATTTCAAGTTCTCGGTTCCTTTTTTGTTTCTTCTCTCCACCTTGTTTATTCAAGAATCCCATCAAACGTGATTGTCCACGCTTTATGCTTAGATTCTTGTGAGATAGCAATGCCTCAGGAGGCCTCCAGTGACCCCCTTGGCCACTTCATGAGACCGCTGCATGTAAGCTTCTGATCAAATCAGGGGGCCTCCTTCCATATTTTAGAGTTTAAAGTATTATATTTTTGCAAGCGGGTCTAGTTAATTTCATGGGATAAAACTATCAAATCTTACAACAAATTAACAGATCTAATGGCTAAGGATCATCAGTTGTGATATTAACTAGATCATCCTCGTTAAAACTCACTTGTTATATTTATTCTTATTGACTCTAAAGAGGAGGTTGGTGTGGTGGCTGAGGGCGCTTGCTTTATTCTTTGACTTTATAGATTCAAACCCTATTGCCACTATCCAGGACCATGTATTATAAATGATTTTATTTATTTCAATGAATTAAATCAATGCGAGAGGCATGTTCTTATGATCATCCAATAATAAATTTAGTTTCAATCAACTGGTCGAAGAATATCTTCACCATACAGCCGAAAAGAAAGAAAGAAAGATGAACACTTAATTAGACTTCAAATTGAATAGGTAAGCTCCAGGATTCTTAAAGCATCTAATTGTTTGACAAAAATATTATTATTTTTTTTGGAAGAAAGAATATTAGTTTTGCCGCAAAGAAAAAACGGTAATTAATGATCTCTTTTTATATTATGTTTTTTGGATATAAATAATCTTATGGTCTCTCTTTTTATTCTTTTATTAAATTAATTCAGTTATTCAACCTAAATCTCCCATTAATTTTTAGAAGGGTTTTATTTTTTGTAAATACACTAAATCGATGGGGAAAATATATCCATAAAATCATCTTAAAATGTTTTTTTTAAGGAAAAAAAAAGAGCATAATTAACTTACATCGAGCGTGCATAATTGAATAAGTGATAATTGCTGTCAGGTTTCTGGGTTGCTCGTTGTCTGGTTGTTCAAAGAGGGAAAGGATAAATGAAAGAAGAAAATTCCAAATTCGTAAAGGCAAACGACAAAAGAGTCAGCTTTGCCAATTCTCTCAAATTCCAAATTGTTCACTCAGAAACTTTGATTAATTAAGGATGAACCCTCTGAAGTCCTCGTGGATTAACTCCTCCCAAGCTTCTTTTTTTCTTTTTTCTTTTTTCTTCTATTTTTAGTGCTAAGTGCTGCTAACAAGAAACATCTAAAGCCAGTTCATGAAGGAAAAATCCTGGCCACAACACGCAGGAGGACTTTTATTATTATTATTATTATTATTATTATTATTTCTTACAAGAAAAGGACAAATTTGTCGCAATTATCAATTGAATCCTCCATCTATGATGCATTACCCACCAGTCTAGAAGTGGTGCATTATCTTAAGAAGATAAGTCCTTTTCACTTTGTTTTAAAAGTAAGAATTTTAAGATGAGAGTTAATTGGACAATGTTCAATGGATGTGGGACTCAATTGGAATTTGTTTTTTGTGGCTTTCAGTTTAGTCGCAAATACAAAATTATATTTGTCTTATAAACGATCTAAAAATGAATTAAATCACTAAATTTCGTGCTGGAAACAAATTAATTATAGCTATCCACATTATTTTAGATAA
>Ga0307513_10011324_pt1 | contig 11091 bp, 4 predicted proteins | sample 15_EM_MG_FD_202174 | JGI IMG/M metagenome (GOLD analysis project Ga0307513, IMG submission 202174) | Populus trichocarpa ectomycorrhiza microbial communities from riparian zone in the Pacific Northwest, United States - 15_EM | ecosystem: Host-associated > Plants > Roots > Unclassified | place... | reverse complement strand
GCTTCAAAACATGTACTTACATGTATTATGACATGCAAAGATGAACGTCTCTGGTCAGATTCAGGTCCGATGTCATAGGTCAGCTTTCAAAAATTGAACAAATAACTGTTGATGGGGTAAGTAGACGGTGGTGGCAGGAAGACAGGGCGATGCTGGGCGCTAATGAACAACGCATATTTCAAGTGGGTCAATTCCCCAAAAGGCATAATTTCTGCTTCCACTTGGGGTGGTGATTGCATAAGTGGATAAACAATGAAGAATCCTTGTAGCTTACTATATTTTATCAAGAGCCTTCTAAGCATGATGGGAATCGTGAACCTCGAATGAAAGACCCGGCAAACGCCAGATCTAAGCCTCGCGTCAAGGGCAACGCGACACGCGATCCGGTCACGAGGTAACGTGATGCATCACATGCGCGAGGGCGCCGCCGACGTGACGCGCGTCACAGTCGGTTAACTCCATCATCGATCATCACCTTTTACTCCCAGTATGCCTGGAGACCGGTGCGACGAGTGTGGCGTTCTCAGTGCCTTCGAATCAAAACCTGACGCGCTTAAATTAACTGAATCCTGCTCTGTAGAGGACGGTCACGGTCGTTGCAATCCTTGCAGCAAGTTCGCCACGCTTCAAGCTCAGATCCAGGAAGTGGAAAAGACACTCCTCAACCTGAGGATCGCACAGCGATCTTTGATTTCAGACATCAATTTCCAACACAGTTCCTTCATTCGTGATATTCCAAACGAAGTTGTCCGCCTCATTTTCAGCTTTTGCCGTGACCCACCACCAAGGCATCGCGAAGACTCGGAATCCCAGTTGCGGAGATTGTCCGTGTTCCCAAGGAGCACAAAATCCCAATCGCAGAATTTTTGCATGTTAAAGTTGGGGGCCGTCTGCAAGAAATGGCGGGAAATCGCATGGGCAACCCCTGAACTTTGGACTTCTCTGCGGATGCCAGATATTCCCGAGGGCTCTTCCCCTTCTTTTGGCCTACAAGTCGAACTTGCGCAAGAGTGGCTCAGTCGCACTGCGAACCTTTCTCTAGACATTTCACTCGAAACCCAGGCCACCTCCCGAAACCCCAAATTTAATCCTCACGTCGGAAAGTTGATAGAGGCCATCAATTCGTACTCAGGGCGCTGGCAATGTCTCGATATCTGCATCCCGAAGATGTATCTATCCCTATTCCACCACCTCCCCTCCGAAACCGCTCAAAACGAGAAAGGAAGATTACAGCACCTTCGACTTCATGGGTTTCGACTCTTCCTAAAGAGCCATGTAGCATTTAACGCTGACGGCGATTTTCTGAAGCCCACGAAAGTCACCCTGGGTCCGCTTTCCGTTCGCCTCCTCAGGATTAACTGGGAAAATGTCACCTCGTTAACCTGCACCTTCCTATTCATGGACGAATTTTTAGAGCTAATTCGCCTTGCGCCAAAGATGACGGATTTCGTGGTTGCAATTACACGAGGGCACGATAACCTCACCATCCCCTCTGCGCGGCTCATCCACTCACAGCTGCGGAAGCTCATGATTAAACACAGTGATGATCTCGTTTTGGATTTTCTTTTCAACAAACTCACGTTACCTTCGCTGGAGTCATTCTCCTACGAAATTTCCAGCGAGATGACCACACAATCGAACGCTTTGATTGAACTTTTGGAAAGATCCCATCCTCCTCTGCGACACCTCTCCTTGGCCAGGGTTTCGATGGACATTGGAAATTTTTTTGTTCTCATGACATGCATACCCCAGCTCGAAGAAATAGAGATCGTCTTCGAAGAAACAACGAGATACTTTGATTTTTTTCTCGCAAAACTTGGTGCAACGCATATTTCGAATCACTCCCAATCATCATCCGATCTTCTATTTCTTCCCCAGCTGCGGTCCCTGAAATATCAATACCATGGAGTCCACCCGCTTTACTTCGATCTCATTCCTACAGCTTTCGGGCAGTACGCGGTTTCCTCTGACAACACTGCAGGAAACGACATTTTTCGGAGATCCCTGCAGTCTTTGACCCTTACCATCGAACCCCCATCTCGATACGCCGTAACACAGAGATTTCCATACCTAAGACTCCGAAAGGCCACAGTTGACACCCTGTTGGGTCTCATAGAAAACGAAGGAAAAACGATCGAAATCTCTTACTCAGGAGTTGACCTGCTCCGGTCATACGAAAGTCTCGATATCGAAGAGATACAAAAAGTCGAATAGTATGTACATAAATGATCGTCTCAGATGAATAACACTCATAACTGCAGGATACTTCATACCTTCAAGATGGCGTCGGGGGAATAGGTGGATACAGATTTCTTGACGCCCCAATGCTACCCAGCAAGGACAGATGCACCACTGTTGGGTTGAAAACGTCGAAGCATGGTCAAGTTTCGACAGAAGCTAGATTCGGTTTTTCAATGAAATCCGCGGTGTTTTTTCCTGACTTCTTGGAAGAAGTTTTCTTTGGACCTGGTCGATATGGGCATAGAACCGCGCGACAACTCTCAGTTTTGGTAAGGAATTTCTTGGCTGGTCTTACGGTCGAGGCATTTACGAGACATTACTTGGCCGACTATCACCGACTATGAATCTTACGCTGACGATGGAAATTCAGAGAGGGCGATTCTGAGAACACGAACTAGTTTGGGCTGTTTGCTCTGGTTACCTTGGACGGTCATGGGCACCTTTTATTCAGATACTGTACAACGCAACATACGCGAAGTTGGCTGCCAAAACGGGGGACTCTCGGAGGAATGAGAAATTCAAGAAACTGGACATAGTCGAATCCGATAAGAAAGCGGCAGGAGAAAGTCGGTTGTTAGATCCTGCGCATGGTGAACAATTACTCCAAAGTTGCTCGGACGGTGGGACATAACTTCATCGCCTTCAATCTCATCGTTGAAATGCCAGTGCTAGTGTGGGAAGGTCGGCGGAGAACGATAGAGGTGAAGCGGTCACATGGAAGAAACACTAAGGGAGAGAATCATCTCTAATCTCTCGTTGAAGCATCCTTATCGGAAATGAAATCTCGGTGTAGAGTCATGGCCGTGGGCAAGTCCAAACTTTGTCCCATTCATTTCCAAATCTAGTCTCCAAGGCAATTGTGAACAAGTAACCGGTTGACACTGATAGTATTCACTAAAGCTAATGCGCTTGCATTATATTTTCTTGGCCAAGTGACGGAATCCCTCCCAAATTGTCTAAGATCTCAAAGGAAATTCGAATGTCCAACAATCCTTCCACGATCCTGGTGTTTTCCAAACAACACGCATGTCTCCGGCGTTTTATTAAGGCGTGTACCATTAATAGTTTACGCACTGCTGATAACCCGAAACTGCCTCACCTCTGCTTTAGTTCGTACACTATAGGCAACTCTGCTAAGTCCACTGCAATAGTGGTCGCTCATTCTCACCATGCTTTGCTGCTTCTACTATTCGGAATCCACTATCAATTGGCGTCCACACCATGACCAGCATTACCAATCCATTCCGTGAGTGCTGTCGAGCTAAAAATACCTGGTTTCCTCGAGGGCTGAAAGATTCGGAGTATCAACGTCAATCCTGTCAAGATGGCAGTGCTCCGAATTGCAGAGCCGATACAATCCGCTGTACTCTCATCAACTGTCCCGAGCTCTTCCAAAGGATACCGGTCGATGAAAGTACCGGACGATGGGTTCAGTGTATATATAAAGGAGCTCAATCCTCGAATCATCTCTCATAAAATCAAGTCGCAATGTCAAACGCACAGTGGGAAAAACTCCTTTCCAAAGCTCAATATCACCTCAAGACAGCCCATCTATTTACCCGGACGGATTATACGACTATCCTTCCTGCGGTAAGACATTTTATAACACATCCCAGATCACTGGTGGCTAATTGTGATCTACCATTTAGATATCATTTGCAATCGCTCTATCAGCCAATACACAAGAATGGCCATTTATAAAGAGCGCTCTATGGGTTTATATCCATCTACTTCAACTCACCGTCTCCAATCAATGCTCTGGACACGAAGATAAGGTGGATAAACCCTGGCGGCCAGTGCCTTCTGGGAGAATCACTCTTACACAGATTCGACGCCTCCGATGGATTCTGGTGGCGAGTTGTTTGGCGATCTCCTTCTTTGTAGGACGCCTTGTGTTGTGCGCCAGTCTCGGCGTCACCCTCTACACAATCCTTTACGACGATCTACTATTGCGCGGTCACTTGATCTTCCGAAACTTGTGCATTGCCGCAGGATATCTAGCCTTTGAAGTTGGCGCACTTTTTATCATGAGTGAGTTACCTGCCGTACTGCAATTTCGGGAAATTTCTCAAGATAGTTCTACTTCCTTCTGCAGAACCGACGCGGGTTGAGCGGGTAGAGATAGCGGAGTTGCGCTCCTTGGCCTGCTGTGCCCTCTTGATATTTACGACATTTTCTGCACATGACTTTCCCGATGTCGGAGGTGATAAGACTTCCGGACGCCGCACTTTCCCCATCGTTGCGCCTTCTGCATCACGGTGGTTTGTATCGGCTATGGTTATCCTCTGGACCATGGGAATCTGTCACAGTTGGAGCTTCGGTGCTGTCAGCAGGGGCTTATTCTTTTGCCTCGGCATGGTCATCGCTGTACGATTCCTGTTGTTCAGAGATGCTTCGAGGGACAAATACACGTTATCGTGGTACAAGGTAGTTTCGCTTCCCTCGCGCAAATTATCATGTAAATTCTGACTATTTTATAGATCTGGCTCATAATCGCCCATCTTCAGCCTGCAGGTCGGAGAGCGATCATGTAAAATGGGTTGGAAGTACACATGGAGGTAGAATTATCTTCATAATAGTCTTCCGTTTGTCTTTCTGGAATACATAGTATCACAGGCGAAAGCCCTCTAATTTCTAAACAATTATTCTCCCAGTTCGTCGACAAGTCCAAAAAGTAGAAGATATTATATATTACCTGACCCACTCACGTTAAAAATGAGTTCTCAGAATGTGCTCATCCTCCAGTTAATGGTTATCCGAAGAAATGACTCCATAAACGTCAAGCCCGCTGTCTAGGCCTAACTCGAATCAAATTTTAGTCGAAGCTCATTCATGTGGACAGCTTGCACGTCATATGCGTTGTATAATCATAACTCTCAACAATCGATTTCATCTGTGTCTCTTGTTTTATTTTTTTCCCCCTTCCACGCCATCGATCGCTAGCTTTTGGTTTCCTCTCTCTGCTTACACGACGAAGTACAATATGCGGTATGCCTTTATGAATCTCTTACTAGGCTATGGTTAAATGAGGACAAATCATGGATATTGGCTGCCATAAGTATTCGGAGGCTAAGCGCTAGGCGCCCATCAAGATTCCTTCTCTTGAGGTTACCACGCCCGTTGTTCTGCGTCTGGCGATTCGAGAAAATTCTCGTTGGACAATTCGAAGGAATAAATCACCCTACAGTGCGAACTGGACGACTACCAAGGATGATAATTCTCCCGTTTTCGAGCCAAAATACTTTCCATACAAGGACAACGTGATCCCCGACCACAGCTCTTGTCGTTTATATTATAGTGCGGCGAACAAATCATTTTCTTCAATAAATATCTGACAACTGCCTCGAAACACTCACTGTGAGCGAATTTTTTGCACAATGCAGCGGGGAGGTGTCCTGACGCCAAATTTACACCTATAAGCCCACGAACGACTTAACGTCAATTATAGAGACTGAGTTCACAGCTTACCTTCCACAGACCTAGTCGGAGAGAGCGAATATGCGAAGGTAGATACACGCCCATTAATCACCCCTCTCCACTCAAATTCTGAAATTAAATTTGGATCGTTCGCATATCCCGATGCATTTGGTGTCTGAACCAAGATAAGGATGGGTTGCGAGAACGCATCGTCAGAAAGGAGGCTATTCAGCTCTTCATGGGAATCACGGAGGAAAAATTTTCCAGGGTTAATGAATACCATCAAAGGTACCCTTGCTGCAAGGCAGATCGCTCGACGCTTTGCATCAGTAGTTTCGCAGTTTACTTTTTTTGGGTTGTGCAAGCGAAAAAAAGCGAAAAAAAGCGGCAAAGTCACAAGTTCAACAGTCCGCGTCCCTTTTCCAGAAAAGCGACCCTGTCGGCTAACCATTCCATCAGAAATTTGTATGTAAATTCTAGAAATTTCTATAGATTTGTCCCGAACTAGCTTTTTAAAAGCCAAAAAAGCGTCAAAAGCGAATAAGTAAATTGCGAACTTGCTGATGTGGTACGCAAGGACGAATGTGAAACAAGTCTCTGGTCAGATTCAAGTTCGATATATCTACTAGCTTCCACAGATTGAGCAATTGAGTGTTGATGAGTAAGTAGACGTCAGAGGCAGGAAGACAGGGACCAGGCGATGCTGGGCGCTAACGAATGAGTATTCCAAGTGGGTCAATTCCCCAAAAGGCAATTTCTGCTTCCACCTGGAGCGGCGATTGCATAAATTGATAGACAGTGAGGAATTCTTGTGGCTCACCATACTTAGTTTATCAAAAGCCTTGATAGGAATCGTGAACCTCGAGTGAAAGGGCCCGGCGACATCAGTCAGGGGCAATGTCACATCGCGTCACATGCGCGAGCTATACAACGCAACACGCACTAAATTGGCTGCCAAACCAGGGGGTCCTCGGGGGAATGAGAAATTCAAGCAACTGGATCGTCGAATCCGATGTGAAAGCGGCAGGAGAAAGTTGGTTGTAGGACCCTACTCAGGATGAACGATTACTTCAAAGTTCCTCGGAGGTGAGACCTGATTTCATCGCCTTCCATCTCATTGTTAAAATCCCATTGCTGGTGTGGGAAGGTTAGCGGAAGATAATAGAGGTGAAGCGTCCACTTGGAACCTCGCATCCCTCTCGGAAATGAAATCTCGGTCTACGGTCATAGCCGTGTTCAAGTCATTCACAATCCGTCCCATTCATTTCCAACTAGCCAAATCCAGTCTTCAAGGAATTGTGGCCTGTTGACCAGTTGACACTGCTCCATATCGCTAAGTAATCTGCTTGCACTAAATTCAAGTTTTCGTGGCCAAGTGCCGGAATCCCCCCCAGGATCGCAAAGATTGCACAGGAAATTCGAACGCGAACGTCCGACGATCTTCCAAACAACACGCGTGTTTGTCTCCGGCGTTCTTATCACAGCGATGTGCCAGAAATAGCTTGACGTCATGCTACCGATATCATTGGATGGCACGTGCTTCCTGTGCAACCCTCCTAGGCGAAAGTGCTTCACAGGCTCTCTGCTCTAGTTCGTACTTCGTTCGTACACTACTATAGGCAAGTCTGCTAACTCTACTACAATGGTACTCGCATTCTCACCATGCGCTGCTGCTTCTGTCAGTACATACTATGAAATGGATCAGAACTGATCAATTCCATAAGCGCTGTCGACTTAAGAACGCTAATCCTCTTTAGTTGGGTAAATTTTTTGAAGTGTCGACCCTGTCAAGATTGCAGTGCAATGCTCCGCATCGGATAGGGGCTATACGATCTTATCAACTGTCCCGAGCCCTTCCAAAGGATCCCGGACGATGAGAAATACCGGACCATGGACCCACTGTGTATATAAAGGAGCTCAACCCTCGAATCATCTCTCATAAAATCAAGTCGCAATGTCAAACGGACAGTGGGAACAACTCCTTTCCAAAGCTCAATATCACCTCAAGACAGCCCATCTATTTACCCGGACGGATTATACGACTATCCTTCCTGCGGTAAGACATTTTCTAACATATCCCAGATTGCTGGTGGTTAATTGTAATCTACCATATAGATATCATTTGCAATCGCTCTATCGGCCAATACGCAGGAATGGCCATTTATAAAGAGCGCTCTATGGGTTTATATCCATCTACTTCAACTCACCGTCTCCAATCAATGCTCTGGACACGAAGATAAGGTGGATAAACCCTGGCGGCCAGTGCCTTCTGGGAGAATCACTCTTACACAGATTCGACGCCTCCGATGGATTCTGGTGGCGAGTTGTTTGGCGATCTCCTTCTCTGTAGGACGCCTTGTGTTGTGCGCTAGTCTCGGCGTCACCTTGTACACAATCCTTTACGACGATCTACTATTGCGCGGTCACTTGATCTTCCGAAACTTGTGCATTGCCGCAGGATATCTAGCCTTTGAAGTAGGCGCACTTTTTATCATGAGTGAGTTACCTTCCGTACTGCAATTTCGGGAAATTTCTCAAGATAGTTCCACTTCTTTCTGCAGAACCGACGCGGGTTGAGCGGGTAGAGATAGCGGAGTTGCGCTCCTTGGCCTGCTGCGCCCTCTTGATATTTACGACATTTTCTGCACATGACTTTCCCGATGTCGGAGGTGATAAGACTTCCAGACGCCGCACTTTCCCCATCGTTGCACCTTCTGCATCACGTTGGTTTGTATCGGCTATGGTTATCCTCTGGACCATGGGAATCTGTCACAGTTGGAGCTTCGGTGCTGTCAGCAGGGGTTTATTCTTTTGCCTCGGCATGGTCATCGCTGTACGATTCCTGTTGTTCAGAGATGCCCCGAGAGACAAATACACGTTATCATGGTACAAGGTAGTCTCGTTTCCCTCGCGCAAATTATCATGTGAATTCTAACTATTTTATAGATCTGGCTCATAATCGCCCATCTTCAGCCTGCAGGTCGGAGAGCGATCATGTAAAAGGGGTTGGAAGTACACATGGAGGTAGAATTATCTTCGTAATAGTCTTCCCTTTGTCTTCCTAGAATACATAGTATTAGGCGAAAACCCTCTAATTTCTAAACAATTATTCTCCCAGTTCTTCGACAAGTCCAAACGTAGAAGATACTTCCCCTGACCCACTCGCCTTAAAAATGCATTTCCAGAGTGTGTTCATCCTCCAGTTTAAGATTGTCCGAAGCAATAACTCGATAAACGCATTTTAAAGTTCGCTGTCTGGGCACCTAATTCGAATGAAATTTTACTCGAAGCTCCTCAATAAGTTGATTGATGACTTCCTGGCTCTATTTACAACCCCCAGCAGTAAGCTGCGAAGCGCTGGCCGGGCCGCCGGGAAATAAATTCCCAATTAGGTGATCGATCAACGAACGATTTTCGCTCAGGTGTTGTAACTTCCGTAGGACCAATGCCAACAGCACCTCTTGGACTACACGGACAATATCTTAGGCAATGCATGCACTGCCACATATCCGAAGGTGATGGTGCTCGTTTACAGGCATGTGCTGCCTGCAGGGTAGCACTCTATTGTGTACGTTTTCAACAATACTTACCCTCAAGTTTTTTTTCCGACTCCGGTAATCTCACGCGGTGCAGACTCGAGACTGCCAGAAAAAGAACTGGTCGATTCATAAACCTCAATGTTTACTCAACCAAAACGGCGAGAAGGTTGGAAAAATGGCGGAGGCTGCAAACTTGACAGTGGGTGGGCTACCTGTCCGGGAAGTCGACCACAGATTCCAGAAATGGCAGCAGGCATGTACTTGAACCTTGGATTCACTCATTTTTATCTCATTTGGAGATCCTACGTCTCAGGTAGCGCAACCTATACTTGACTATGCTTTACTACACGCTCTGGACCTACACGCCGATCAGGATCGGTGCTTCACGCACATGCTATGGGTTACAGTCAAGGAAAACATGTCGGCCTCGACTCCCAAAGCGACGACTGCATCCGAAATTGTCAAATATTTTCGCTACGTGGATGCCACCATTCATCGAATTGTCGATCTCGTCCCAACACTTACGAGCGAAGGCATGAGAGATGCGATCACGAGCAGCGTTGAAAATTCGCGAGAGATGAGGCGACGAAAGGAGAATTTTGGAATACTCATCATGATCGTCTTTGTGGAGTCGTTGAACTTGCAGCAACTCATGACTCAAACCCTCGACCGCTTCGATCCAGCGCTTATGCCGCCCAATAAAAACTGGAAAAAGGAGCTCAGGGTCCTAATCGACAAAGGCGCTGTTTTGTGACCCATGTTTGTTTTACTGTCCCAGAAATTATATCCCTTGTTAAAATCTCCTTGGTTTTTAAATTCTATTTATTAATGAGGGTTTTTCCACTGGCAGCTGGAGCAAATATTGAAAATGCGGCAAAGAGATTTCCTGAAAGACAGTAAAGTCTCCCGAGTTCGAATTTATCTTAGATAAGATAAGATAAGTTTGGGATTAGCTCCGCTAATCTCGTAGGTCCTAAAGGTACGATAGATGGTAGAAGTAGTGACACAATCAAATATATCGATTGATATCACAAGTAGCGATCAAATGGGCGAGAAAGGGTCCGCTTTGACCCAATTAAAACCCGGTTTCTTAGCTTTCAAGTTTAGTGGCTCTGTGAGGTGAATGTGCTGTATTCAACTGGGGAAAAACTACGAAAATACAGAGGTATTTATACTATACAGACTGGATCTGAGATGGGGTAGATAAAATAGGAAAACATATTGTGAGTCATTTGAGTTTCCGAAGACAGGAGATCGTCGTGTGATAATGTGAAATGGTGAAATTCAAGGGGGTGTCATGTGTTGATTTCCCGACATAGGGATGGTTAGTTAGTCCCCCACAGGTCCCCACTATTTTCTTTTCTGACTGGTGGGAAAAATATAGATAAGATAAAGATAAGATAACATTGGTTGGCCCACACCTCCTGAAATGGATGATTGTTTTTGTGGGCCATGAAAAAGCATGCTCCTGAACAATGGTAACTCTATAGAATGCAATGAAACTGGCCCACTTGGAGTGGATGTATATAAGTAGATAATATGTAATACAATTTTCCTTATTTTTTCCTACACACCATGCCCTCCTGGAAGGCGAAACACCCTCCATCTCAGCTATCCCCACCTGATAACGAAACAGAACTGGTAAGCCCGACTTTTAGTCTCACAGATTATAATAGATTGGTGATGATTTTTTAGCACCCTAGTATCTGCCCAGATGGCTGTGTTCTCTGTCCACAATACAACACCCCTGTTCAGCTTGGAAAGGTCAGAATTGCAAATTACTTAAAGCGACATGTCAGTAGTACAGCCTGTGCAGAATGGAAGAGTAAACGAGACAGGGAGAGGGTCATTGAGAAGACAAAAATGAACACCTTCAAGTTCTTTGGGCCTCACC
>Ga0307513_10011322_pt1 | contig 11093 bp, 9 predicted proteins | sample 15_EM_MG_FD_202174 | JGI IMG/M metagenome (GOLD analysis project Ga0307513, IMG submission 202174) | Populus trichocarpa ectomycorrhiza microbial communities from riparian zone in the Pacific Northwest, United States - 15_EM | ecosystem: Host-associated > Plants > Roots > Unclassified | place... | reverse complement strand
ATTCCTTTATGTTATTTATTTGTAAGGCACAGTCATCTTCCTTCCTGTTCGCCTGATTTTGATGCCTTTTCTGAGATATATCTTAGATTATGATTACAATTATTTTGGTTAGATCGTTTTAATTTATTTTATATATGGCCGACCTAGTTGCTTACGACAGGTCCTTCTGCGAACTTCAAGCCTAAATTTCTCTTCTTAGTGTCTGCATCCTAATGGGAGTACATTCACTTGATCCTTCGAGCGGATAATAATCGGCACCCCAGTACCTTCATCGCCCTCTCCGAGATTCTTCCATATATCACTGGTGAAATGGAGCGTGCCTTTACAACCCCAACAAAAAGTAGTCTCCTGATGTCAGCCTACGATAGGAAGTTGATGATCAGTCGATCAACTTCATATGGAAGCCAAAAAGGGGAATGTTATCTTACGCTGCAATCATTCAAGTTATCTCTTATCTTATCTTCGCTTCAGACTCATCCAATCGCCCTCACCATCGTCGGACCAGAACCTGACTACAACACTTTGGCTTCATGAAACGTATCATATGTCTTTTTATCCACCATTAAACCGCCCATATATCGTTCGATATGATCAAGAAACCTTATATACGCCTGCTCAGCCTCTTGTGTTGACCACGAGGCGATGCTACACCTCACCACTCCAGAGTGTGAAGAGTGTGATGTCTGAACCGGAATATGCGCAGCGATGAAACCTGATGGCTACGTGACGTCTTTAGATACCCATGCTTCCTCTGTGTGGAGGCACCTAAATATTCCTGGACGTTCCTACCTACCCGACGTTTTCAACGGCACAGGTAAGAACCCGCACCAAATAACTCTGGCATATTGTTGAACTAAAGAAAACCCAGAGACCCCCAACATGGCTGAGTATAGAAGCTATAGTTACAACAGTGCAGGGCCCTCGCACAAGCAGCTAGCTGGATCGATGCAGCGTACCTTGACACGAAATTCACAACAGACCCATCATAGCGTCGCAAACAGCACTGTATCGTGGGTACAGGACCAAGAAAAACCTCCCGGAAGAACAACTTTACATCCTCCATCTATCGACACTCCTCCAGCAGTTCAAAGGCCTCGACCGCTGCCAAACCCTCACCCGCAGGTCGCTATCCAACGACTCCTTCATGTTGTAAACGTCCCGGATACCCCCCGTAGGGAAAACGAGGAGCACAACGATACGAAACTGGATGGCCGTAGAATAGAATTTGGATCCCAGACGAAGGGTTTGGAGGACGGGAATTCTGCCGAAATATTTTCAACTCCTAGCGCGGGTTTCATTCGTCCTTCGAAGAAAAAACCCTTTGTAGGCGGATTCGTCAAGAGGATTCGTCGTCTCCCAAAAACCATGTTTGGGTATGGGGCTGGAACTGGGGGATCTGATAAAAACAAACTGCAGCGCAGCGGGACCCTTTTGACCGATGCCACCTCGACAAGTGCTACTGGGACCACTGGAAATACCCTTCCCGCCTACAGTTCCAATCCCCCGACTCCCAGTGCTATACCTGGGCGATCTGGACTCCGTGTCCAATATACTCCGGACATCATTGTAGCCGAACCAACAGAGCCCCCAATTCCCGAGTCTCCGCCTCCCGACGTTGTACGACTCTCAAGTAATCGGGTGTCAGTTCCATCAGACAACTTCGCGAACGAGGAGCACGGTCGCCTTGCTTCTGGGCCTCACGTACTCTCCCGAAAGCCCGTCAACGATTTTTCGTATGGAAGCCGAGCGGATAGAGCGACTGTCATGCTGTATCAGAATCCAAATTCCCAATACTACGAGAATGATCAAGTTGCGCCACGACCCCCACTTCCTGATGTATCCCGGCAGCTAAGCAACAGGCCAGCGCTTTCTTATATTGCAGACCCTCCCCCTTTACAACCAGTTCGCTCTTCATCTTTTCACAGCTCACATACCGTCGTCTTACCACCACTCGAAATCCCCACTCGAGTTCCGACACCAGGGCCAAATGGCCCTCGCGTCTCATACGCCAGTCAAGTCCTTCCCCGTCGAACGACTCCACAATCCTTAATCCCTAGTTCCCATCTATTGCCATCTCTTCCAACCCAACTTGAGCTTCAAACTGTGCCACCTTCCTTTCTCCAACAGGCTAATCCGCCTCCACAGCCTACTGAGGACGTCCAATCTCCGGTCACCGCTCACCCCAAACACACGGCTGATTACCGCAAGATGACAACTTCTCCATCGCCCACATCACACAACACATTCGCGACGGGGTCTTCATATTATGATCCTTCATTCTCCTCCCAACTTAGTCCCGTGGAGAGGTTCTTCACGACGCTGTACCGCATGCCCTGGATTTCGCACAATCGTGTCACGGTCGATTATCTCCCTGGAGCGGGGGCGAGCGTGCGGAGGAAGCGTAAGATGAGGCCCATAGCATCGTGGTACCGCTCAGTTATGTCGCGATCGAGCAGGAATAGTGGGACCATCGATGCACTAAGCAATGGGACAGCGAACTCACCTCGTTCCAATTTACGCGCTAGTTTGGCGATGATTTTGGGCTCGCCGAGCTCCAGGCGGTCTTCTGATCGACACAGGAGCAGGAGACATAGATCTCATGATGACTCAAAAGATTCGCACTCTCGCCATCACCATTCATCTCACCGCCAACATCGTCGCCCCCACCATTCGTACACCAACACCGAAAGACGTACGGCCACTTCGATGGACTCCGCCGAAAAGGACGGATATACGAGGACGGAACCGAGTCACTTGATTCCGTCCATGTATCCATACCAATATCCACCTTATCCCTATCCTTCATTTCCAGGTTTCCCAGTACACGCCCCAGTTCCAGCGATTAGAGATGAACAGCTTTCGCAAATACAATCGAAAGAGAGACGCAAGGCTGCGTCTCCGCGTGGGCCGCGTGCTGTACCACAGCAGTCAACTATGTTTTATGCACCTGCACCAGGGTATGCGTCGTATCAGCCCATGATTGCTCCTCATCCTCCGCAGGTGTACTTTCTTCAGTCGCCGATCTCACCTACATATGGTGGTGTAGCATCTGTGCCGCCTGCGCTTGTGCCTGGGGGTGTTCATGAGAATGGGCATGCTCATGGTGCGCAGCCTGGAGGAGGGCAAGCTCAACAGCGAGTTCAGCCGGCGGTTGTTGCCTCTGGCCAGGGTTCTGCCAGTGGTCAGAGTGTACCTGGTGCTTTCTCTACATAGTATTAGCTAAATATCATTGTATGGAATGTTGTTATTTATCCATTAACTATGTACCTGTTGCACGTTTTCAAATATTTGCATAGACTGGAAGAGCACTATGGAGTTGGTTGCTTGGTCGTTGCCATTCTTGATAGATCTCACTTATATTACACTGCACATTTATCGATTACCGGGCATATGGACAAACGCTACCATATCGTTGACATTGGTTCACCACCTGCAGTCATGAAAAAGCGAAAATGGGGAGAGGAGAATTGTGCCCAGAACACAAACGGGAGATGTTCTGGTATAATTAAGGCTGCTGCAAAGCAACAGACGGAGACGGCACTCATCGTGTGTCTCAAGTTTATCTATCTACACAAAACCATTCATTTGTTTCTTGAAGGGGCATTTCGTTGTTTTCCTCAAAATATTCTTAATAAAAGCCAGCGCACGCGATGGCCCCGGCTTGTCCGAAATCACCGCCCTTGCTAGTGCCGCAATGAACTTTGTCTCCTTGAAGGCCCTCACTCTCGACGTTCAAGCTTGGTTGTGGGTTAATGGATTTTATTCTCACCTATCCGTATGGGAGAACTGCCTGTCATATATGACATGGCCCGAAGCATCCCTCGGGGCATTGTCTTGTTCTGTTCAAACAGAGATCATGGCCGATAAATGTTCTTGCGAATGAAAAAAAAAAGGATTTTCTTGTTTTTTTTTTTCCGGCGTGAACCTACGGTCGAAACGGTAGAGTATTTCACGAGAGATTCGTGAATTAAGAAGGTATGTATCTGTAGCTTCACTTGTAGCGAGTACAAATCAGCCAGCGAGTACCGTTTGGTTAGGTTCCCGAATCAATGTTTGTCGGTCTGCTCGGGCTCATCGTTACCCAGAACATACTCGTCGTGTTCTCCCTCGCCTTGTTCTTCGTCCCCTTTTTCTGCAAACTTTAAAATGGACATCAAGCTCTGCCCCTTGCGTTGGAATGCCCGAGGGTTTGAAAAACTCCAGTGACTCGCTGAAGCAAGGAATTGGAATTGGAATTATTTATTAGCTAACTACGTTGCATAGGCAACTCAGGTAACTACCGAAATAGCGACCTCGCTGGCTACTAATAATGACATCGGTACAAGGTGCTACAAGGGGGACGTTGGCCGGACTAGCACTCCCCAACTGCAAAAGCTACCACCGGTGGCATAACACCAGGATGAAAGGGAAGGTCTGCGTATACAGGAATGGGAAAATAAAAAGAAAAAAGGCCAAGGGGAAAAACCACCCTACAGAACATCGCAGTCAAATCAAATGTCGATATAGTCTTCAAAACCATCCATGTATGATCAAAGGAAGGAGAACCGGGTCTTGTCGATAAGGAAACATAGAGATAAGATAATATTCTCACGTGTCTGGGAATTGAGCACAGCCACGTGTTGTGGTAGCCTTGAGCCTCAGCACTGGCAGCCTAGAGGCATCCATTGCGGGCACGACACTTTGTCGTGGGGCCTTTCCTGACGTGTTTTCCCTTCTCTTCGTTGTTCGTAATGGAGCGAGACTTCAGATACGACATTCTGTGGGGTTCGCTGAAAAAGAACGGCCGCCGACGAAGCCTCAAGACACTCTTTCATCTCCCCCTTTCAGCTCGAGCATCCAACTATGGCACGCTATCTACTACGACATCGGTTGGGTCTATACCGGTAGATATAGTACGAGAGATCGTCGATTTGATGTCCCCTTCGGATATTCTGAGTTTCAGCCTGACGGTACGTCGTTCTCTTTCATCATTCATACCAGATATCGAGGTCCTTGGGAGTCTAGTCAAAGCATATGCGGGCCCTCCTGCTTCCGGCCCTGTATGAGACAGTCACTCTCAAATCGAGCAAAAATTGCAGAATCACCCTTGCGATGCTTGCGACCCGGAGCGACATCTGTGGGTACATCAAGAAACTCGCTGTACGACCCAACTATTACCTCGCGTGGCCGAGGCCGGACGAATATCTCAGCGAGACTTGGGTGGTGCAGCAGATCGATTCAATATCAAAATACCTGACTAGTATGCACACCTTTGACTGGGATGGGTTAGAGTTACCCCAAGACTCTTTGTGGGAGACTCTCCGATCAAAGTAAGTGCTTGACCCTGCCTCGAGGTTTCCTACAACAAACATCGTTTTGCAGCTGTCCTGAACTCAAGAGCGTCTTTTCCAATGTTGGGACGCGCCCCCTTGATCCCGACAGTGCACTCTTTGGCTTTTCAAATCTCACCAGCTTCTCGCTTATTGTGCGACATGGCCTTGGAGGATCAGGTTTGTCACGTTCCTAAGCAACCTTAAACAGTACATCTCACGTCGCCCAGAATTATTTCCATCTCCCGAAGATATCCCATCCCACTTTTGGGATATGATCCTAAAACGGTGTCCGGATCTCGAGGAACTTGCTATTTGTAGCTTCTCTTCCTCTGCTCGCGTATTCGATTTTGAGCGAATCACGGAGGGATGCTGGCCCAAATTACATACCCTTACCCTAGGCTCGTTTGGCTACCAATCCGATTTTACCCTGGGCCCACCGTCACTGATGTCAGAAGCGTCCCTAGGGCAATTCCTTGACCAGCATCTCGAGCTGAAGTATGTGCGATTCCTCTGGAATTTTAAGCGGTGGATGTCACCAGATACCATACCTATGGACCTCTCTCCAACTGCCCTTCCTGCCCTTGATACCTTCATAGGCGTATACCAGCAACTTGCCGAGTTACCATGTCCACAGGCGGTGGAAACACTAGATTTGACCTGCGAGCCCGTATACGAAACTCGGCTCGGAACTGTCTGTCCAATCCTGCGGCGTCTTACCAACTTGACAAACCTCGATATCTGGATCCACATAATTGACTCGAGTCGAGATCATTCCCATTTCTTCCACTCGATCCTGGTTGCATGTCCGAATCTTACGGATTTTCATTTTATGTGTACGACCTCGTTTACTGTGGTGTGTCCCTTTCTCCTGCTATCTCGGTATTTTTAGACACTCTAGCTCATTCTTATTTTGCATTTCCTGCGAATTAGAAACCCCTGAAGCAGCTCGTCACCCAGCTCTACCTACTCCCGTCCCTCAAAAGATTCTCCCTAACCAAAGGGCACAAATATACCGACGAAAAAATGATCACGACCGCATTGCGTATCCTTAAATACAACCCATCCCTGAAGCAGATCAATATCCGCTGGGCGAAAGAGCAGTGTCCGAACCACCTTAAGCAGGAGGGCTGCTATGATGTTGTTGATGGCCCCGATAGACGGCCTGAAGCATTGATGGTGGTTGAAAGAGGGATTCCGTTGTTCGGAGTTCCGTTTTTTAGGCGCTATAGGCATAGGATTGAAAAAAGTGGAGGGCGCGGGGAAAGGTATATCCGCCTCGTCTCCTGATCACTGCTTTCTGGAAGGAAACTAGCGCTGCTTGGTTGTCGATTTGGTTCGTATATTCTCTTCTATACTGTGAAGAGATCCAGGCTGAAGATTCGTCATCACAGCTCTTTCCAAGATACAAGCTGCTAGGATGTTCGATATATATACCATGGCCGTTTCCGACCTCGTCACTTCATACCTCTGATTCTCCGTGTCGTTTCCTAGGGATTTTCGTGCTTTGCTTGCTGACCTATCATGGACCTTGTATACTTCCTCTTCCTTTTACTTCTCTATTCGTGTCTAGTTAGCCTCTTCCCTCATATTGACCCCCCCATCTTTAGGTTTCTTACTTGCACTGACGGACAGCTCTTCCCTTACGATCTTAGTAGCTCGCTCACGACCCACGCTTTTTGGAGGATATGTTGTACTGATGTGTATGCTTTTAGGTGTACTTACAGTAATTCATGTTGTAGATTACCTTGTAAATTTGTAAATGGTTGTTTGTTTTGTTTCTTCCTTTTGTCGTCCTTCGAGATAACGGAGGCAATGCATAGTCAGATTGGCCCTGCATGATTGATCCGCCTTATGTCCGGTCAACTGGTCAACGTGTCGACTGTTCTAGAGTCCTGATCGGACTCCTCACGCTTACCGACAAAACTGACCGCCTTCGCCGTCGTCCTGTGACATGTGGCCAATGGTACCCGTGTACAGTAAGATGGTTTTCCTTGCTGCTACATGCCACATTCCCCACCCTTGCAACTAAGCTATCGATAGGTCAAGCAGACTGTCCTTTAAGGGATCAGCAGCAGACTCCTATTGGTCAGATTACTTAGGAGATAGCTAAAAAGGAAACGAAGGGAAACGCGGTCTGGGTAGCGCGCCCACTGACGAGACCATTCGCAAGGTCGAAACCGCACATTGGTGTTGTGGGAGTAGCACTTCTTAGTAAGTGGGTGCTGCGCTGCCTGTCTGCTTTCCTACCAGTTACACACAGGGGAGAGCCCTATTCTAGGAGACGGCCCCTCCCCAACACTGGGGTATTACTTCGTCGTGTCCGCTCTGATGGACATTGGTTCCGATTTTTCGGCACCTGCTTATTGCTTCTTTAGATTGAACATCTTTGTTCTTGCAGCGCTGCGCGATCCGGTATCCGCACAAATAACATCCGAGTATAAAGCTCCAGATTGTACGTTGAATCACCAAGTGATACCAGCCATCGATATGACGAATGCCTTCAGAACTTAAGATGTGTACATAAATCCCAGGAACAGTGGGTGAGTTGTATAAGCCCCCGTGAATGACGCGATTATGGCTGTCAGGCCTTCGAATGGGAACCCTTCTACACTAGAAGGTTGTGCCAATTGGGAATTTCCAGCCCGACATGGTGTTCACGTCAATTCACCGTCTTATCATATCACACGTTTCCCACGATTTTCATTCACTGATATCCACAATCCTAACTACATACAATGTAACGTTCACATTCCTTTTTCGTTATCGTTCCGACTCCCCGAGTCTCCACGCGTGTCCTCTAGGGTTCAGGTCTAAGTTTGACAGCAATTCTCAAATTCTGAGGGGTGTTAGGGGGGTTTGACTCCGCTTCACAAGGCCGTGACAGAACTTAGAAGTACAGAAGCCACAAGCAAGGTCATGATGAAATAATGGGCGATGTGACTCGGAGCAACACACATAGAAGGAAAATACGTTTTCTGAACTGAGGAAATTTTGGTAATACGGGTGCGGACCTGTGAGTGTCTCTATAAGGTCAAAAAGCGACTCCTTGGGTCGATTTTTTTCTTTCAGCAGCGAGGTGGCCGACCGACCTACTACGAAATCAGGCACAAATCCATATATGGAAATTACTACATCATCTTGACATCATCAATATGTTCCCCGAACGGCCTCGCACAAACAATTTATATAACGTTGTAAATGATATTTGTCTGCATTCTGTGAGTTGAGCAAATAATATATAGGCCAAAACATGATGTGCCCTCTGTGCGATGGATGTCAGTCGCATGTGAAAACTGCTAAGTTGCGGGAGATCAAAGGGGGAATCGGGATCCTGGGTGATTTCTATTTTCTTAAGGTAAAACTGGGTTTTTCTGGCTCTCCTACCCCGATTCAACTTACTTCAAACTCTCTGAATTATTTGAACTCTTCCGGACCATTTTTTACATGATTTTGGGTGAGGTCCACTTTTTTTTTTTTTCGAGCCTGGCGGTTGGACCCACCAGCCTCCGGTCCAGCATTCCAATCCCAACACCCCCTTGAAGGAAGCGTTGAGCTCTCCACTATCGATCGTAGGATGACCAATTGAGGCAACTGTGGTATTTCCAATTGAGTATCTACTGCAATTTGGGAATACTATATATATGCTATCCGTGACAGTGCTACTGGTAAGTAATCACTAGTGGACTGACTAAGGAGGCCCTAATAATAGCTCGGTATGACTAAGTCCGATAGCACAGACAAGATATGATGTCACCTCTTTATTTCGTCATGAGCATTTTTGGAGCATTTTGGCTGAATTTCACTTTGAAGGTCACAGAATCTCACGAATAAATTTGATCAAGGACCCCAGAGAATCCATCAACCGTCAATGGAAGTGAAACTTAGACCTGCTTCTGGTACCTACATATCTTGGTATATAGAGTGTCCTGTTTGTAGATACCTCCTTAGCGAATACAACTACGTTTTACCCTGTGTTTGTGTTCCTCTCGTGTGGTGAAACTACGTTCGTACTGGGCGCCTACCAGCCACCACGACCACCCTTCGTCACATACCGCCTCTCCGAATCTTGTCAATACTTGACACAATAACAACCCTCGATGGAGTTCCAATCAACACCTGGCACATACGCCGCAGTTGACCCATTCAAACCTTCTATTTCCTTCAGCATCAAAAAAATCCTTGGATTTCAAAAGGCACCTCGAGACGACACGGATCTCGATTCTCCTCCTCCTCCTCGAGTTGCTATTTCCACGAGGAGAAACGGTGCCATTCGACCACCTGCCGACACTGCGGGTAGTCCAAGATGGCAAACTGCCCTAGCTTCTAGTCAACCCTCCACTCCCCAGGATTGTGGTGATATACAACCTCAGTCCAGGCCATCATCACCGCGTAATCGAGAGAGGTCTCCGCCTCAACGCCGATCCAGGAGTTCCTCCAACGGATCAGATGCCCAACCCCCTATGGTTGTCATGCCAGCAGCTCATTCAAGGACTCCCTCGTCTATCATCGCCCTACCCCTCGGCACTGCGGTTAGTCCAATGTGGGACACCGCCCTAGCTTCTAGTCAACCCCCCAGCCCCCAGGATTGTGGGGATATACAATCTCAATCCAGGTCATCATCACCGTCAGGCAGAAATCGTAATCGAGAGAGGTCTCCGTTTCAACGCCGATCCAGGAGTTCCTCCAACGGATCAAATGCCCAACCCCCTATGGTCGTCATGCCAGCAGCTCATTCCAGGACTCCCTCGTCTATCTTCGCCTCTCATTCACCTGTGTTAGCTCTCATTGAGCCACCACAATCCCCTCCTCTCTCACCAGTAGTAGGGGATATGGAGGTACGAAGGTCGATGTCCCTCGAATTCCATCGCTCTGCTTCTAATGAACATCCACCCCCCCAAAAACACATGTCATCCTCTGGTTCATGCCGTCAAGGCATAGTCAGCCTTGCCAGTGCACCTTTGGATGAAAAACAGCCTGTAGGGCTCTCAGCCTACTCCCCTGAATCAGTTCATCCTATGACTTACGTTGCCGCATTCGCTCTTGATACCGTCCCCCGGCAAATATACCTCAATTTCCTCCTCCGACTCCCTTACATGTATTTTTCGCGTGTGAAACGAGTCTTCGAAGAAGCGGATATGTCCATGCCACAAATCAAACGAGGCATCCTGGAGGCGGCGATCCGACTTACAGAACCTGTCAAAGATGTCGCTGATGCATGGAAGTTGGAACCAGTCGAAAGCGTGCAATACTCCAGGCTCCAGGACACATGGCAAAGCTTTATCGATTCTCTCATGAAAGAATGGGAGACACTCAATATTGTTTCGGCTTTGTTGCTTACGTAAGTTCATGTTGTGATTTGTGATCAAATGTAGCTTAATACAAATCTTTTTGGCAATGTTCAGGGCCCTTTTAACAATTCTCCAGATCGAAGGCGCTGCCAACGATCCGCTTACCAGATATTCTGCTTTCCTGTCCATTATATGTGCTTTGATGAGCCTCATTTACGGTTGCATATATATAATACGATTTGGGACCATGCGAAAGACGTATAAAGCCGCCGAGTGGGCTCAAGTTAGCATCTACATGTCGTGACCTACTCGCATTTGTCTAATATTCTTCTAGGAGTCGCAAACATCAACTGGAATTTTTTGGAACGTCTGGGTGCTCCTCGCGATGCCAGCAATGTGGTTGGCCTGGTGAGTTTCTTTCGAACTCTACGTTGTGAACTTAACTCAGCGAATATTTCTTGTTCCTAGGTCTATGATCCTTTATATTGTCTGT
>Ga0307513_10011321_pt1 | contig 11094 bp, 10 predicted proteins | sample 15_EM_MG_FD_202174 | JGI IMG/M metagenome (GOLD analysis project Ga0307513, IMG submission 202174) | Populus trichocarpa ectomycorrhiza microbial communities from riparian zone in the Pacific Northwest, United States - 15_EM | ecosystem: Host-associated > Plants > Roots > Unclassified | place... | reverse complement strand
TCCTGGCTTCAAGCTCGGGATTGGGTTTGCGGTAGAGCGAGTAGGCCGCCGTCTCGATGGTCTTGCCGAAATCGGAGTCCCAGAACATCTGGGTGGTGACGGTTGAGACCTCATTTCCATCGCTGATGTGAAAGGGTATCCGCACGCCTGGCAAGGGCCGGTCGGGATCGATCTGATCCAGCATACCGGCCTCGACGCACCGCCGGTAAAGGATATCCGCCGTCCGGCTCGCTACGGCATCGATACGTCCACCCCAGAAGCCGCCGACATCGACCTGCGGAACGGCAGGCGGACGAAAGCATGCACGTGGCTGAGATGCTGAGGTGGCGGTCATCATCACATCCTCTTGTCGGGGTGCCTATGGTCGTTGAGCACTTCGCTGGAGCGGGATCACTTCCGGTGGGCGCACCACAGTTCGGTGGCCGCTCTAGATTCTTTCCTGGCCCGCGCGATCTTAACAGAAAACCGGATTCCACTTTTCCTGATCGCGCTCTGGCGTCGCGGCCGCACGTTCGAATGGATCCTCCTGATACTGACATTTGCCGTCGCGCCTCCCTTGCCAGGAACAATAAAGCATGTATTAATTTTGAGGAAAAGCTTTTCCGAAACGCTCTAGCGCTCACCACGAGGGTGTTAGAGCGCCCGGAGCAGGAATTGTTTTTCCATAAAGAGAGCAAATCAACCGTCGCCGGATGGTTCGATCTGCCTGCCTGAAAGGCAAGACCGGGAGGAGAAAAAGATGAGACTTCCAAAAGCTTTAGAGCGACTAGTCCTAAGCATCATCGCATGCGGTATGGTGGTAACGGTCATGCCGGCCTCTGCCGCCGATCTCGTGATGTGGGAGCGTAGCGGCGCCAACAAGGAAATGGTCGACAGGCTGGTCGAGATATGGAACGCGAAGTTCCCCAACCGGCAGATCCGGCTGACCTATATTCCGCATGCGGAGATGGTTGCCAAACTCGCGCAGGCCGTCGCCTCCGGCGATGTTCCCGACCTGATGGGCATGGACCTCATCTATGCGCCGCAATTCGAAAAAGCGGGGCAACTCGTCGATATCACCGACAAGGTCGGCAGCCTGCCGGAGCTGAAGACGGCAAGCCCCGGCCATATGACGGTCGCCACCTATGACAAGCGGCTCTACGGTGTCCCGCTCTACGCCGACGTCTCGGCGCTATTCTACAACAAGGATCTGTTCGAGAAGGCGGGCCTCGACCCCAATAGACCGCCGAAGAGTTTGCCGGAGCTGCGCCAATACGCCGACAAGATCACGGCGCTCGGCGGCGACATCAAGGGGTATTACCTCCCTGGCTCGTGTGCCGGCTGCAATATCTTCACCGTGGGCCCGCTGATGTGGGCGTCCGGCGGCAAGATCGAAGCGCGGGATGCGAACGACGAGCCGCTGATCGGGGACGGCATCGCGAAGGTGCTCCAGTTCGGGCGCGACATGATCAAGTCCGGCAACGTGCCCGCCAGCGCGCGAGCGGAAAACGGCGAGACCTTCCATCTCCAATTCGGTTCCGGCAAGCTTGGCATGATGGGCACCGGCAATTTCAACATCAAGCTGGCGCGCGACCAGAATCCGAAAATGAATTTCGGCGTCTCGCTGTTGCCAGGAATGGAGCCAGGCTCTTCCGCCTCCTTCATCGGCGGCGACCTCGTCGTCATTCCCAAGGGCTCCAAGCGCGTCGACGACGCCATCGACTTCATGAAGCTCATCCTGTCCGACGAGGTGCAGGTCGAAGGCTACGCCAAGCTGCTCAATCTGACGACACGGGCCGATATGATCGAGAACAAGTATTTCAAAGCCGAGCCTTTGGTGCAGGACGTGGCCAAGGCCCTGAATGTGGGCCGGACGCCCTACACGCTGACCTTCTTTGAGCAGATCAATTCACCGCAGGGCCCGTGGTTGCAGATGCTGCAACGCGCCTATTACACCGGCGACCCGATCGATGGGATCATCACCGATGCGAAGGCACAGATGAAGGCGATCGCTGCCCAGTGAGTGACACAGCCTCAGCCGGATCGCGGGCGCGGCGCGGCTGCGCCTGTCCCCTTGGCTGATGGGACGCCATCCAGGCAATTCGCGACACTATCTGGAACCCAGCCATGTACCACACTGCAAACAGCAGGCTGATCGGCGCGTTATATCTCGCCCCCGCCGTTCTGTTCGTGCTGGTGTTCACGGTGTTTCCGCTGTCGCGGATGGTGTGGATGTCGTTGCATAGCTGGTCGCTGATCGAGCCGCCGAAATGGGTGGGCTTTGCCAATTTCATCCGGGCATACAACGACCGGCAATTCTGGACCTCATTGCTCTTTACGCTGAAATACACGGCTTATCTCACCCCGATCTTGATGATCGGCGGCTATCTGATCGCGCTGCTCGTCGCCAGAAACACGCCGCTGCGGCGCATCACCCGGACGGTGGTATTTCTCCCGGTGGTCATTGGCCTGGGCTTTTCGAGCCTGCTTTGGTACTGGCTGTTCAACTACAATTTCGGCCTGATCAACCGGCTGCTCGTTGATCTGGGCATTGTTACCGAACCGGTCATCTGGTTCGGCGAGGATGCGGACCGCGCGCTGTTTGCTGTTATCGTCTCGATTGTGTGGAAAGTCATCGGCTTCGGCATGCTGCTTTTCGTGGCCGCCATCCAGGCCATCCCCGACGAGATCGACGAGGCGGCAACGGTCGACGGCGCGACCTATTGGCAGCGCGTGCGCATGATCACGCTGCCGCTGACCTACAAGACCATCCTGCTCGTGACCCTTGTCAGCGTGATCGGCTCGCTGCTCGCCTTCGACCAATTCTTCCTGATGACGGCGGGGCAACCGTTCAACCGCACGGCTTCGTCGGTGTTCTGGATTTACCTCAATTCCTTCCCCTACCTGAAGCTCGGCTACGGCGCGGCGCTATCGCTGATCCTGACGGCGATTGTGCTGGCCCTCACCGTTGTGCAAGTCCGGCTGACCCGGCGGAGCCGTCATTGAGCATGCGCGCGGGGGACAGAAGCACCGAACAGCAGCAAGGATCGCTGGCGTTGAGTAACCACTATGCGGTGATGCCCGCCGCCCAACTCAAAAGCTGGCGCTTCGCCCTTTGGCAAGGGCAGGATCGCACCCGCTATCTTATCGGCGCGATTTGCATGGCGATCTGTGCGGTCATGCTCGCGCCGCTCGTGGTCATGATTGCGGCTTCGCTGAAGACGACGCAGGAAGCCGCAAGCATCCCGCCAACCTATTTCACGCATCAACTCAGCCTCGATAGCTACGCAAGGCTGTGGGCCTATCAGGCCGGCCTGCCGACCTATCTCATCAACAGCGGCGTCACCGCGCTGCTGACGATCGCTCTGTGTCTGGTGCTGACGGTTCCCGCAGGCTACGCACTCGCGCGATTCCCCGTGCCGGCCAAGGAATTCATCTTCGTCTTTCTGCTGCTTGCGCTGATTGTCCCGTATCAGGCCCTGCTGACGCCGATCTTCTTCATGTTCGCGCAATTGCAGTTGATCAATACGCTGTTCGGGCTCGCCATCGTCCATACGACGATCCAGCTTCCGTTCAGCATCTATGTCATGCGCAATAGCTTTGAGGCGGTGCCGCGTGAGCTGGAAGAGGCCGCCATCATCGACGGGGCATCGAGCTGGCAGGTTCTCACCCGCGTGTGCATGCCGGCGGTCCGGCCCGCCATCGTCACGGTGTCGCTCTTTGCCTTCATCACCTCCTGGAACGAGTTCCTCGGCGCCCTCGTGATCATGAATCGCGGCACGAGCTTCACCTTGCCGTTGCTCCTCGCCAATGCACGTCAGGAGACCAGCATCGGCGGGACGGACTGGGGGATGCTGCAAGCCGGAATTACGATTTCGATCATTCCCTGCATATTGTTCTATGTGTTCTTGCAGAAATTCCATGTCTCGGGATTTACCAGCGGCGCAGCGAAATGATGACGGGATGCATGCCCGATGGTTGAGAAGCGAAGCGCTCCGCCGGGCGCAGACGGACCGCCGGACATGCGACGCCGGCACGCTCGCCTGACCATACGGGACGTGGCTCGGGCGTCGAATGTCAGCATCGGCACCGTCTCGAAGGCACTGAACAACAGCGGCCATCTCCGCCAGGAAACGCGCGAGAGGATCATCGCCGTCTGCCGCGAACTGGGCTTCCGCCCCAACGATCTCGCGCAAAGCCTGCATCGCGGGCAGAGCCTGACGGTCGGCCTGATCTCCACGGATGCGTTTGGCCGCTTCACCATTCCGATCATGGAAGGCATCGAGGAATGCCTGTCGGGCAGCCGTATGGCGGTGCTCATGTGCAATGCGACCGACGACCCGGCGCGCGAGGCGCATCATGTCGAACTGCTCATGGGCAAGCGGGTCGACGGCATCATCGTCACCGCCCGCCGCGCCGACAAACGCGAAAAGCTCGCGATGCACGGCGACATTCCGGTGATTTACGTGTTTTCGCAGGTCGAGGATGAGGGCGCCTGCTGCTTAGTGCCCGATGACGAGGGCGGCGCCGTGATGGCAACGCGGCACCTTGCCGGGACCGGGCGCAGGCGGATTGCCCATGTCACCGGCCCCGAGCATTTCGAGGCGGTGCGCCTGAGGCGAGACGGCTATCGCAAGGCCCTGGCAGAGGCCGGCTTGTCCGAACCGAGCGGCTTTTATCTGCCCGGCGTGTGGTCCGAAGCCTGGGGGCGCGAAGCCGTCGCCCGGTTGTTCAGATCCAGCGCCCAGCGCCCGGACGCGATCTTCTGCGGCAACGATCAGATTGCGCGCGGCATCGCCGATGCCTTGCGCGAAATGGGTCTCGGTGTGCCGGAGGCGGTGTCGCTCGTCGGCTTCGATAATTGGGAAATCATCGCCGAGGCAACCCGGCCACCGCTGACGACGGTCGATATGAACCTCGTCGAACTCGGCCGGGAAGGCGGCCGCAGGATGCTGGACCTGATCGCCGGCAAGGAATGGAAGGGCCTCGACCGGCTTCCATGCACGTTGATCGTCCGGCAATCCTGCGGAGCCAATGGGAACCATGGAACCGATCGCGACCACCCCAAATGATTGGAGTTGGAGTATCCCCATGTTCAGGTGGCACCGCGCAGCCGTCGCGCATGGACGTCATCCCCGCGTAAGCGGGGACCCAGTAATCACCGGATTCGCTGCGGAGTCCGGAGCGAGGGTTTATCCCGAGCGACCCAGCAAATAAGCGGTTCCCGCTTGCGCGGGAATGACGTTTTGCGTGGTTCGCCGCCGAACGCACTTGCCAACGGGAGACCTGCTTAGCGCACCGGGTGCGCTTTCCAGGCTTTGACGAATGCGAGGGCGGATTTGATATGGCTGCCCGCATCAGATGCCGTCAGGACCGACGCAACCTTGCCGTCGGGTGTAATCACGTAGGATGTTCGACTGGCGAACATGGTGACGCCCAGGTTCAAGGCCATGGCGTCGTAGGCCTTTACAATATTCCCGTCAGGATCGGCGGCGACCGGGAATTTGTCGCGACAATCCGTCCGTGAGAACTCACGCTGGGTCTCGATAGAATCGGCGGAGATACCGATAACCGAGGAGCCAAGTGTTTTGAACTCCGGCATGGCCTCCGCAAAGAGGTGCGCTTCTTCCGTGCAAACCGATGTGAAGCTCTTTGGGTAGAAGTATACAACGACGGGGCCCTTCTTGAGGGCCTCGGATAGCGTGAAGGTTAGATCCTTACCGCCCAGCGCCGCTTTGGCGGAAAATGCTGGCGCACTTGTCCCAACCTTCAGCTCGGCCGATGCGAGGGATGGCAGCAGGCCGACAAGGAAACAGCTCAGAAAAAAGCGAACGAGGCGTGTCATTGATAGCTCCAGATTGCGGGGGGCTACTGCAATAAAGCGAGATCCGAAAAGTGGACACCACTTTTCTAAAAAATCGAGCGTCAAAACAAGATTCTAGAGCGGGATAGGCGAGTCCGTCTAAAATCATCCCGCTCTAGTGCCTCGCATTTGTAGAACCTTTAACGCGCCCAGCGCAATTGGAGGCTCCACATCCACGTGCATCCCTCAAGAGGTAGCATCCCGTAACCAGGGACAGCCCATCGCTACGCGTAGCCACCATTGCCAATAGCCCTGTTTTGTGACCGGATTTGGCTCGACGCGGAACGGCGCGTCCACGCCGACGGCATTCGCTTGCACCGTGGACGAGAAGCTTGCGCCCGGCTCGCACGGGGGCCGTTCCTTATGCAGCGCCAGCCGCACAGCTTGCGGCGACGCATAACCGCTCCCGCCTCATAAGAGATGAAGTGTTTACAGCCGGGCGGCGACCTTAGCCGACATTGGATGGCGGGGATCTCAAGTTTACATCAGCCCACGTCTCGCACCAAGGCGTGTTTACTTTGCCGTTGGCCCGCAGCGGGGGCAATCAATCATCATCGGACAGGCTTTAGTCAGCGAAACCGCGGACAATCACCATTGTATCGGCATTCCATCAGGCAATCAGGATTCGTTCTCTAACGGAGCAAACGGCATGGGCAAAACGCTTGAACTGACCGCATCGGGAGGGAACATTTGCACAATGGGCGATGATCCGCTTGAAAATGAGGCTCCAAACGCGGGGGCTTTTGATCAAGCGCTTGACGACGCGTCAGAAGGCGTCTGCCGCCCGTCCAACAGCGACACTGCTCCTGCCAACACCCCAGATCCACGGACGGTGCAGGCAGGTGAATGCCCTACCATAATGCCTCCATGCCCCGACGGCTATTTACAGACCGACCCCATTCCGAATGGATGGCAGCGTTATCACGGCAATTCATCTTGGTTTCACTGCCAATTTGACGGATTACTGCAGAACTGCAAACCCGCGGGGGATAGCCGCCAAAATGAATGTTTCTATGATCACGCGGGAAACTTAGTCGACGAGAATTCAAAATATTCTGGCTGTCGGGGAACACCGAATGACTACGATTCGGAAAAAGATACATTTAAACACGCTATTCTTGATCGTGGCGGAGTATTGATGTCCGGCGTGCCAGCCTTCTGGGAGTCACGTATGTACGAGAGCGAAGTAAACGCACTTGAATTGGACCTGGTGGAGATAGAAGCTTATCGGGAGGAGTAAGATCGTGGGGGGAAGAGCTGCCAGTTACACCTGCGGTACGAACGGCGGTTCACCATTCAGCAACGGCCGATCGGCGCGCCGAGGGTAACGACGGCACCCGCCTCGGAGCGGGGGATATTGGATAACGTCGACCAAGGAGGACGATTTACGTTGCTATGCGGCATGCCTCTACAAATGCTGCGAAAATGCGATTGCCGGGGTGCCTCTCTCCTGCAAACAATTCCTGATGCCACTGAATGCCGAGCGCGAACTGGTGCGACGCGAGTTCCACAGCTTCGATAATTCCATCTTCTGCGGTCGCGCTGACCGTGATCTCTTCTCCGACAACTGCGATCGCCTCTCTGTGGAAGGTATTCACCTCAATAGTAGGCTCGCCAATGATTTGGCGGAGCAAAGTACCGTCTTGTATGTCCACGCGATGCAGCGTCCCACGCCGATCGTGAGAAAGTGCCGATGAAGACCAGGCGCCGATGTCCGGAGTTAGCCGGCTACCATGCAGGCATGCCAACATTTGCATGCCGGCGCAGATGCCCAGCACTGGTTTGCGTCCGGCAAGAAATGCAGCCATCGCCGCTCGCTCAACTGCGAGACGCAGCGATGGCGGCGATTGGCTTGTCATTCCATCAAGGTACCACTCAGATGGATACGCAAAGCGTCCGCCAACAGCTAACAGACCATCAAAGTTTGCGACAATATCAGTGACCAACTCCGGCGCGTAAGGCACACCGAACGGAGTCCCGCCTTCCGCCACGAGCCCGTGAAAATAGCCTTTGTGAGCCTCGTATCGAGTGCCACCAGAACTCGTATTCTCGTCCATCAACACCGCAATCAGGGGACGCTTTTGTTTCAGCATGTATGGCTCATCAGATAAGTTGGCTGTGCCGCATGAAAGGCGGACTTTAGATGAAAAAAATGGCCGAGCTGGACCGAAGCAGCAATTCGCCGATGTCAGTTTTCGCCGCGACTCTGTCGATCGCGGCGACCGGGCAATCAGCAGCCTAACATTCAGCACCGGCTGATCGGCGCGCCCAGGAGACGACGGCCCTCGCCTCCGAGCGGAAGTGTCGCTTTCAGCATGGGTGGTGCTTTGGTGCTCGCTCTCGCTGTTTGAAGCGTGGGCAAGCAGTCATGTGGTATCCGTTGCGCTGGATATACGATTGCGCCGGGATCATCATCCCTGATGTTTGTGGGAGCGCCGTGCTCCGGTGGATTGACACTTTAACGGCCGGATCGGCGCGTTTATCGCCCTATTGCGCGACGAACTCTTTCCTGCTCCCGCTTGCGTTCGCTGACGATCATTTATCGCGGTGAAATTCGCCGGGACCGAGCCTTCCGACGATCCTCGTATTGTCATGAGTACGTTCTTTCAATATCCTTCGACAATCATGGGAAAGTGGTAGGATGATGCAGCATCCCGAGGCCGTCGCCGCGTTCTCAGCCCTTGGCCACGAACACCGGCACGTGTGGAGATCATTTCTCGCGCAGATGCGGAAGAGCGGCCTCAATTGCCACCTTCGCCGCAGGCAGATAGCTTTGCCACATCGGATTGCTTTCGAACCGAATGTTCTCTGGATGGCCGTCGAGGCGACAGAGCGCGCGGGCGGCGGCCTCAATTGCTTTCTCGACGTCTGGCATTGCCGTTCCCTTCAGGATTTACGCCAGGGCAGGAAACTCCACGCCGCACGTTGAGGGATCGCCGGCGGAAGGATGCGATAGGCTGACTGGCCACCGCACGATCTCGGCCTTTCATGAGCCCGCCGGCAAAGGTAGCGGCAGTTCGGCTCCGGTCGCATCAAATACAGCCGCGCTGTCCAGTCTGGCTGAGAAAGCACCACGACCTGGCGGTCGTGATAAGGTGCAACATCCAGGCTTCCGGCGCGCGCTGCTGATGGTGATCGACGAAGCATGCCGCCCATCCTATTGGGCGCCTTTCGTCGTTGTCGGGGAGGGAGGCGCGCTCGGCGGCCGCGCATCGCCGTCCCAAGGCACGGCCTCGAAATTGCGCAGAACGATACGGCACGGCTCCTTGGAGACCTTCTCGCATTCCTCGCGAGCTGCGTTTTCCATCTCGGTGAGATCCTCGCCTCCGAAGCGCAGCTGCAGGCCGCCCTTGGATTGTGAGATGGCGAGCACCTTCTCCGTTGGGCGTCCGTCATAGCTACTCGCAACGCGGAAGGCTGGTGCCGGGAGATGCCGATCGCGCAATGCTCTCTGGATCGGGGCGGGGTCATAGGTTTTCAGCTTATTGTCGCGAAGGAAGCGGTCGAGCAAAGGCAACCAGTGCAGCATTCCGTCCGGATCACCCACCATGAGATGTCCCTCCTGGCCGATTGGATCAAAGATGTGCAATTGCGCCTGCCCGCCCTTCGCCACATAGGCTTCATGGAGTGAGCGGACATAATCCGGCGGAAAAAGGCTATCGTTCTTCGCGTAGAACCAGAGAGTCGGCAGCCGCGAGCGTTCCCCGAATCTGGCGAATAGCGGGATGAGGTCCTCCGCTTTGCACGGCGTTGAGGGGGATGCGCCGGGTTTTGCCACGCTCTTCATTCCACCCGCGAAGCTCACCACCGCCTTGAGACCCTCGGGGTGGCGCGTGGCCAGATCGAGCAACACAGCCCCGCCCACCGACTGGCCTACGGCCAGAACCGTCGAGGCATCCGCATCACTTCGGCGCCCGAGGGCCTCGATTGTGGCTTCGAGATCGTCCGTCTGGCCCTTGAGCTCCGAGGCATAATACGCGCCGTTCTCGCACGGTCGCAGCGCATGTGGCGCCGCTCTATCGGATTGACCGAAGCCGCGTCGCACGACAACGACCGCCAACCAGCCCCGCCGGGCAAATTCGCGCGCTAGGAAGAAGTAAGAGCGGGAACTGATCTGCTCACGCTTTTCCGGCTCGGATTGGCCGTGGGTGATGAGTGCAACGGGAAGTCGCCCCGTGCTGCCCGCTTCCTTGGCGACCAGCGCCGCGAGGCGATAATTCTTGCCACCTATGGTGACGGTAAGGAATGTCTCCTCAACGAGGAGAGGCCGCTGCTCGGCTGCCGCGAGAAGGACGCCAGAAATATAAAAACTCAAAAGGAGCCAGAAAAACGCTCTCATGGCCTTGAAGGTCTCCGACGCGGCTGCATTGGAGCCAGCAATAATAGCACAGAAAAGCCGGCATTCGGATCGAGAAAACGGCACAGCACGTTTCCATGAAGATCAAGATCAACCGACTGATCCTCGGGCCGTTCCAGGACGCAGACCGTTCGATCAATGCGCAAATCTTCGCCGATCCCGAAGTTCGCCGCTTTGCGCTCGGCACGCTTGATAGGGAGGCCGCGAACGCTCGCCTTGACCGAGCCATCGCGGCGTACGACGAGCGCGGCTTCGGCATGCTTGCGTTGCCCCTTACCTTCATGACGGCTGGTCGCCAAGGCGGCCGGGGCGTCTATCGCGGCATACGACGATGAAATCTCCCGAGACGATGAAGGCGAGCGCTCCGGTAGGACCGACGGCACCGATGCCGCGGCGATCGACACACGGGAAATACCGGATTTGCAAATCGAGTGATGCAGCCGGTTCCGGCGCGCTTCTTTTCGCGTTGACAACGAGGTGCTGTTCCGCAAAGCGCGGCCCATTTCGGCGACAAGATATCGCCACGCGAATTCACCTTGGATAACTCAATTGCCTTTCGCAAAATTTTGCGCAAATGTTGTTTGCACGCAAATTAATTGCAATCACCATTTGATTGATAGGTGCAGTGATGAGCGTATCGCGAAATTTCATATCGGTTATATTTTTGTTTCTCTGCATCATATTTATGCCGATCGGCGCATATGCTCAAACAACCACGCAACCAAGTGCTGCCGTGCCTCAGGTGAAATACCAAAGCCAAAAGCAACTCTTCAATGAGAATACGGTCACGATCATCTCGGGCCAGACATCAGGCGCCTTTCTGAGACTGGCGGAGGACATGCAGAATGTTCTCGACGAGAAAAATAAACCGGGAGGACTTCGCATCCTGCCCGTT
>Ga0307513_10011320_pt1 | contig 11094 bp, 8 predicted proteins | sample 15_EM_MG_FD_202174 | JGI IMG/M metagenome (GOLD analysis project Ga0307513, IMG submission 202174) | Populus trichocarpa ectomycorrhiza microbial communities from riparian zone in the Pacific Northwest, United States - 15_EM | ecosystem: Host-associated > Plants > Roots > Unclassified | place... | reverse complement strand
GCTCGCGGGGCAGCACCGTCTGGCGCAGCGTCACCGCGAGAATGATGAACGCCACCGCGAAGCAGTCGCTCAGCACCTGATGCGCGATCAGCAGCGCGATCATCATCGCGTGCGACGACGCGCTCGCCGCCAGCGGAATGAACAGCGTGCACGCCACGCTCAGCGCCGAGGTCACGATCATCGTGCGCCCCACGCCGAGCAGACGCGCGAGGCTGCGCGCGAGGACCGCGCCGGCGAGCGAGCCGATCCCGCCCATCGCGATGATCACCCCGAACATCGCCTCGGAGACGCCGAGCTCGCGCAGGCAGAACACGGTGTACAGCGCGACGAAGAACCCGCCGGCGACGGACCACGCCATCAGGGTCAGCACGATCGGCCGCACCAGCGGATGCCCGAACACGGCGCGCAGCCCGAGCCGGAAGTCCTCGCCGGTGCGCACCGCCACGACCTCGCCGTCCTCGTCGGTGACGCGCCGCGCGGCCGGACGCTCGACCGCCCGGATCCGGCCGAGCAGCAGCGCCGACCACAGATAGCTCGCGGCGTCGATCGCCACCGCGAGCGGCGCCCCGAGCGCGGCGATCAACACACCCGCGCTCGCCGGCCCGGTGATCTCGGCGACCGCCTCGGTGGTCTCGAGCTTGGCATTGCCCTCGGCCAGCCGGCGCCGCCCGATCAGCGCCGGCAGGTAGGCCACGTCGGTGATCTGGAACAGCGTGCTCGCCGCGCTCACGCCCGCGCCGACCAGCACGACCTGGATCATCGACAGCGCGTCGAACGCCCACGCCAGCGTCAGCGACGCGACCAGCGCCGCGCGGACCACGTCCGCCATGACCAGGATCCGCCGCTTGCGACCGCGATCCACGAAGCCGCCGGCGACCATCGCCAGGATCACTCCGGGGATCAGCTGCATCGCCGCGAGCACGCCGATCACGGCCTCGGACTGGTTCAGCGTGGTCACCGCGATGATCGGCAGCGCCGTCCGCGTGATCCGCGAGCCGAACGCGCTGACGATCTGCGCCGACCACAGCCGCAAGAAGTCGGCGTGGCGCCACAGCCCCCGATCGTCCGGCTCGACCTCCGCGCGCGCGTCTCCAGCCTCCGCGCGCGCGTCCCCGACCGACTGAGCCGGTTCACGATTCGACGGTGGCGTCGACGGCGCGGTCGTCATGGCAGCTCTGACATCATGCGCCACTCACGTGGCGCGACGGCTCAGAACGGGATGTCGTCGTCCGGACCGCCGCTACCGCCACCACCACCGCCGCCACCGCCGCCGCTACCACCACCGTAGCCACCGAAGTCACCGTCCGATGGGGGCGGCGGACCTTCGTCGGCCTTGCGAGCGCCACCGCCACCGCCACCCTCCTTGCTGCCGCCGCCCAGGAACTGGACGTCGTTGGCGATGATCTCGGTGATGTAGCGCTTGTTGCCGTCCTTGTCGTCGTAGTTGCGGGTCTGGATCCGGCCCTCGACGAACACCTGGCGGCCCTTGGCGAGGTACTTCGAGCACACCTCGGCGCGCTTGCCCCACACCACGATGCGGTGCCACTCGGTGCGCTCCTGGCGCTGCCCGTTCTTGTCGTTCCAGCTCTCGCTCGTCGCCAAGCGCAGCTCGCAAACGCCTTGACCACTCGGCGTGTAGCGCATGTCGGGATCGGCGCCGAGATACCCTACCAGGATGACTTTGTTGACTCCGCCGGCCATGACTCGTCTTCTTTCGCAGCGCGTTTCGGGATGACTCCATCCCGTACCTCAGGTGTCGCGGGGCGCCTGAGCTCCCGTGGATGATGTGCAGATAGCACGCGGCTATGACAACTGCGACGGTGGACGGCGAGCTGGCCACCGATTACAACAGCCCCGTGTACCGCGCGCTGCGTATCGCCGTCGTCATCCCGGCTTACAACGAGCGCAGCAAGATCGTCGAGACCGTCGCGACCGTGCCCGGCTTCGTCGACCACGTCCTCGTGATCGACGACGCCTCGCGCGACGACACCGGCGCGCAGGCCACGCTCGCCGCGCGCCGCCGCGCCGCACCCGCGGGCGTCGAGGTGATCCGCCACGCGGCGAACCGCGGCGTCGGCAGCGCGATCACGACTGGCTATCGTCGCGCGCTGGCGCTCGGCGCCGACATCGCCGTCGTGATGGCGGGCGACGGCCAGATGGATCCCGCGGATCTACCGTCGCTGCTCGATCCGATCGTCGCGGGCGAGGCCGACTACGTCAAGGGCAACCGCTTCCTCGACCCCGCGATCTGGACGACGATGCCGGCGTCGCGCATCGTCGGCAACGTCGTGCTGTCGGCGGCGACCAAGGTGACCTCCGGCTATCGCCACGTGTTCGATTCGCAGTGTGGCTACACCGCGATCCACGCCACCGCGCTCGCGGCGATCGAGCTCGATACGCTGTTTCCGCGCTACGGGTATCCCAACGATCTGCTGTCGCGCCTGCACGTCGCCAACATGCGCGTGCGCGACGTCCGCGTCCGGCCGATCTACGGCGCCGCGTGGCGCAGCGGGATCCACCTCGGCAACGCGCTGCATCCGATCCCGTGGGTCCTGCTGCGCTCGTGGGGCCACCGCATCGCGGCCCAGCTCCGCCGCCGCCGCCGCCACGCGCACGACGGCCGCCTCGCGCCGGCCCGCGCGGCCTCGCCTCACGCGAGCGTCGCCCCGACCACGACGTGACCGCCGCGCGACGTCGAGCCCACGCATGAAGCTCGGCGTGATCACGACGTCCTATCCCCGCTTCGCCGGCGACGCCGCGGGCAACTTCGTCGCCGGCCATGTCGCAGCGCTGCGCGCGCTCGGCCACGACGTCGACGTCATCGCAGCCGGCGCGCCGCCGCGCGACGACGCCGCGCACGACACCACCACGCGCGACGACACCGCGCACGACGACGCCGCGCACGATGCCCACGCGCCGTCGACCCTCCGCGTGATCCGCGTCGCCGGCGCCGGCCAGATCGACGCCGGCGGCGCGCCCGATCAGCTCGAGCGCTCGCCGCTCCGCGCCGGCGCCGCGGCGATCCGCTTCACCGCGCGGCTCACCGCCGCCGTCGCCGCCCGCGCGCGTGGCTGGGACTCGATCATCGCGCACTGGCTCGTACCGTCGGCGATCGCCGCGCTGCCCAGCCGCGCGCCGCTGCTCGCGATCGCCCACGGCGGCGACGTCCACACCCTGCGCCGGCTGCGCCTGCTCGCGCCCGTCCTGCGCGCGCTGCGCCGCCGCGACGCGCGCCTGGTGTTCGTCAGCGCCCAGCTCCGCGCGATCGCGCGCGAAGCCGCGCCCGGCCTCGCCGGCTGGCTCGACGACGCGGCGGTCCAGCCCATGGGCATCGACCTCGCGCGCTTCGCCGCGCTCGACCGCGCGCCGCGCGACCCGCCGGTCCTCCTCGTCGCCGCGCGGCTCGTGCCGATCAAAGGCGTCGACGTCGCGATCGCCGCGCTGCCGCACCTCGCGCGCCCCGCGCGCCTCGTCATCGCGGGCGACGGCCCCGAGCGCGCCCGGCTCGCCGCGCGCCCGGCCGGACCGATCGACTTCCTCGGCCAGGTCACCACCGCGCGCCGCGACGAGCTGCTGCGCGCCGCGAGCGTCGTGGTCATTCCGTCTCGCACGCTGCCGGGCGGCCGCACCGAAGGCACGCCGACCATCGCGCTCGAGGCCCTCGCGGCCGGCGTCCCGGTCGTCGCCTCGGCGGTCGGCGGCCTGTGCGAGCTTCCCGCGGTGCATCTCGTCCCGCCCGGCGACGCCCCCGCGCTCGCCCGCGCGATCGACCGCGTGCTGGCCGCCCCGCCGGCCCCCGCCGCCCTGCGTGCGTCCGTCGCCCACCTCGACTGGCGCGTAGTCCTGCCTCACTTGATGCGCGAATGACTCAGCGCGCTGCGTAAGAGCCTTCGCACCTATGGTCGGACCATCCAATCAGCATACGTGTCCAACCATTGGCAATCACGTGACGATCCGCCAACATCTCGGCAATGACATCGCAGTCTAGCGCGGCATGGTTGCTGCTACTGGGCGAAGCGATGTCCGAGAGCCCGCGGTTCGACGTATCCGTCATCCTGCCCTTTGGTGACGATGAGGAGGCAGTCGGCATCGCGGTCAAGCGCACCGCGGAGTACCTCCGGGCCCTCGGCCTCAGCTTCGAGGTCCTCGCGATCGACGAAGACTCTGGTGACAACTCGCACGCTGTGCTCGCGCTGCTGCGCGCCGAGGTCCCCGAGCTCCGCGTCACCCACGCGCCCGGCCGCGGCCGCGGCGTGGACGTCGGCGCCGCGCGCGCCCAGGGCACGCTGCTCCTGGTCTCCACGCCCGACGTCGCGAGCGCCTCGCTCGACGGCGCCGGCGACGCGTGCCGCCGCGTGCTCGTCGGCGAAGCCGACGCCGAGGTCGCGATCACGCGCTACACCGTGGCGCATCGCATCCGCGGCATGCCCGCGTTCCGCGGCGTGCGCCTGCTCGGCGCGGCGATGCACCGCCGGCTCGAGAAGCGGCTGAAGATCAGGAACCTCGTCGTGCGCGTCTCGGGACCGACGGGCGTCGTCGCCAAGACCGCGGTCGGCCGGCTCCGCGCGTTCGCGCGTTTCGCTTGAGCCGAGCGAGCGTCGGCCCCGACCCGCTGCTATAATCGAGGCGCGTGACCTACATCCTCGGGATCATCGCGGTGGGCTTCCTGATCGTCGTCCACGAAGGCGGTCATTACTTCGTGGCGCGCTGGTGCTCGATGCGAATCGAGCGCTTCAGCATCGGCTTCGGGCCCGGCATCCTCAAGATGACGTCGAAGAAGACCGGCACGACGTTCCAGATCGCGCCGATCCCGTTCGGCGGCTTCGTCGAGATCCGCGGCATGAACATCGCCGAGGACATCGACCCCGACGACCACCACGCTTATCCCAACCGCCCGGCGTGGCAGCGCTTCGTCACGATCTTCGCGGGCCCCGCCACCAACTACCTGTCGGCGATCGCGCTGGCGATGATCATGTTCACCTGCCGCGGCGTCGACGACGTCCACCACGCGGCGGTCGCGAACGTGCTCCCCGAGTACGACGCGCACGGCAAGCTCGAGCCCGGCGATCGCATCCGCGCCGTCAACCACACCCTGCACGTCGTCGACGACAACGCCCCCACGCTGTCCGAGCGCATCAACGCCGCCAAGGGCGCGCCGGTCACGCTGACGATCGAGCGCGCCGGCGTCGAGCGCGACGTCACGGTCCAGCCGCGGCGCGACAACCTCGCCACCGAGCCGGCGCGCAAGCAGCTCCACGCGCTCGCGGCGACCGCCCCGACGCTCGCGCCGCTGACCGACCAGCTCGCCAAGCGCATGCCGGAAGAGACCTGGCGCATCGGCGTCGTCCAGCGCCCCGACGTCGTCCAGCTCGGCGTGCTGACCGCCGCCAAGGAGGCGCTGTGGTACCCGGTCATCCAGACCAAGGTCATCGCCGCCGGCCTGTACGGCATCGTGTTCGGCAACGACAAGGCCGATCCCGGCGGGCCGATCCGCATGGTCGAGGAGTTCTCGGGCGCGTTCTCGCGCGGCATCTGGGACGGCATCCGCCTCCTGATGGTCCTCAGCGTCTACCTCGGCCTGTTCAACCTGCTGCCCGTCCCCGCGCTCGACGGCGGCCGCCTCGTGTTCCTCGCCTACGAGCTGGTGACCCGCCGCCGCGCCAATCCCAAGATCGAGTCGATGGTCCACATGGCCGGCATCATGGCGCTCGGCGTCCTCATGATCTTCGTCATGATCGTCGACGTTCGCCGGTTCTTCTAGCCGCGGCCCGCGTGTGATCGAGCCGGCGGCGAGACCACTTCGCTGCCTTGCTTGCTAAGGTCGGCGCGTGCTGGCTGCTGACGTCCTCGACCGGATCTCCATGGAGCCGGGCGTCTATCTGTTCAAGGACGCGCGCGGCGGCGTGATCTACGTCGGCAAGGCGAAGAACCTGCGCACCCGCGTGCGGCAGTACTTTCGCGAGGGCGGCGACGAGCGGTTCTTCGTGGCGGCGGGCTTCCTCGGCAAGGCGGTCGCCGACGTCGAGACCATCGTGGTGTCGTCGTCGAAGGAAGCGCTGCTGCTCGAGAACCACCTGATCAAGAAGCATCAGCCGCGGTTCAACGTGAAGCTGCGCGACGACAAGCAGTACCTGGTGCTGCGGCTGGTCGATCCGAAGCTGCCGAGCGAGACCGAGGACAAGCGCCACCTGTTCCCGCGCGTCGAGGTCGTGCGCAACATCCGCGACGACGCCGCGAACTACTTCGGGCCGTACCACTCGGCGACCTCGGCGCGCGAGACGCTGCGCACGCTGAACCGCCACTTCCAGCTCCGGACCTGCACCGACCACGTGCTCGAGACCCGCGGCCGGCCGTGCCTGCAGTACCAGATCAAGCGCTGCTCGGGGCCGTGCGCGATCGACGTCACCGCCGCGGCGTACGCCGAGCAGGTCGAGGACGTGAAGATGTTCCTGTCCGGCAAGAACGCCGAGCTGCTGACCCGGCTGCGCAGCCGCATGACCGTGCGCGCCGAGCGCGAGGACTACGAGGTCGCGGCGGTGCTGCGCGATTCGATCGAGGCGGTCGAGCGCACGCTCGCCAAGCAGCACATCGTGCAGGACGACTTCGTCGACCAGGACGTCTGGGGCCTGTTCCGCGAGGCCGACGTCGTCGAGGTCGTCGTGCTGTTCGTGCGCGGCGGCAAGCTCGTCGGCCGGCGCGCGTTCCAGCAAAAGGATCAGGAGCTGTCCGACGCCACGGTGATCGCCGAGCACCTGCAGCAGTACTACGCGACCGGCACGTTCATCCCCGACGAGATCGTCGTCGGGGTCGAGCTCGAGGACGGCGACCTGCTCGGCGACTGGCTGTCGTCGGCGCGCGGCACGCGGGTCAAGATGGTCGAGCCCAAGCGCGGGATCCGCGCGCGCCTGGTCGAGCTCGCCGATCGCAACGCGGCGGCCTCGGCGACCTCGCGGCGCGGCAAGGACGCCGACGCCGAGGAGCTGCTCGACAAGGTCGCCAAGCGGCTCGCGCTGCCGCGGCCGCCGCGCCGCATCGAGTGCTTCGACATCGCGCACATCCAGGGCACCGACACGGTGGCGTCGATGGTGACGTTCGTCGACGGCGTGCCGGCGCGCAACCTGTACCGCAAGTTCAAGATCAGGAGCGTCGACAACAACGACTTCGCGGCGATGTACGAGGTGCTGACCCGGCGGTTCAAGCGACGCGGCGACGCGACCGGCGACGACCCGGCGTGGGCCCTGCCCGATCTGCTGGTGATCGACGGCGGCAAGGGCCAGCTCGCGATGGCGGTCGCCGCGCTGACGGATCTGGGCGTCACGCTGGGCGGCGAGTCCGGCCTCGAGGTGATCGGCCTGGCCAAGGAGCGCGAGCTCGAGGCCGGCAGCGCGCCGGATCGGATCTACCGGCGCACGGTGAAGGACTCGATCCCGCTGCGCCAGAACTCGCCGGAGCTCTACGTGCTGGCGCGCATCCGCGACGAGGCGCACCGGTTCGCCAACACGTTCCACCGCGATCGCCGCAGCAAGGGGACGCTGCGCAGCGAGCTCGACGCGATCCCCGGCATCGGCGCGACGCGGCGCCAGCGCCTGCTCAAGCATTTCGGCAGCGTGCGCGCGGTGCGCCAGGCGTCGCTCGACGAGCTCGCTCGGGCTCCCGGCATGAACCGCAAGACGGCGGCGCAGATCACCGGCTACTTCGCGGAGCGCGCCAAGCTCGAAGGTCGCGACGGCGCCGACGAGGCCAGCGCGCCCGAGGACGCGCGGGACGACGGCCTCGAGGAGGCGCCGTTCGGCGATCCAGAGGACGAGTCCGAAACGGTGCCCGGGATCGGGCCCGAGCTCGAGAGCGAGCTCGAGATCGGGCCCGAGCTCGAGAGCGAGCTCGACCGCGAGGAGCACGCCGCGCAAGCCGTCTCCCCGCCGCCCCGGCCGCGCGCGTCGTCGTGATCGCCCGCGGTCACGGCGCCGCGCAGCGCGCGACGACGCGCCCGCCCGTCGGTGACGGCGCGTTGCGCGTGACCACCAGCTTCAGGTGCTGCGACTGGGTCGGGCACGCCACTGCGTCCTCGACGAGATCCCAGCACGGGAAGGTGTTCGACCCGCACGCCTGGATCGGCGTCCGGACCGCGCCGACCACGTCATCGACGAAGCAATCGCCCTGGACGCCCGGCGCCGCCGCGCTGTCCGCGATCGCGAGCTCCAGGCACGTGTCGCCGGCCAGTGGCCGGGCGGTCTGCGCCATCGCGGTCATCGCCGGCGCGAGGTCCGCGTCGCACACCGCCGCGAACCTCGTGCGGCCCGGGAAGCTCTGGAGCAGCGCATCGAACCGGATGGCGGGATCGGCCCCGGTGGCGCCTTCGGGCGAGACGTAGCTGCACGCATTCGCCACGGCCAGGTTCGTGATCGTCGTGAGCCGCTCGAGCTCGACGGTGACCGGCGTCGGTGGGCCGCCGATCACGCCGAGCATCACGTCGCGCGGGTCGGGCTTGAGCCCCGCGAGGAACGTGCGAAACGACGCGAGGTCCTCGATGTACAGCGAGCTCGGGCGCGGCCGGCACCCGGTCTTGGCGCCAAGCGTCGTCGGATCGTCCGGCTCGCACACGTCGCCGAACTGAAAGCACCGAAACGACTGCAGCGGGCCGAGCGCGGCGGACTCGGGCCCGAGCACGGCGGGATCGAGGATCGAGCAGTCGTCCTCGTCGGCGACGACGATGACGGCGAGGCCGGCGTCCGGGCGAAGGAAGCCGGCGTTCATCGGGTTGCCGGACAGCGCCGCCCGCATCGCGGCGAGGTGTTGCTCGAAGCCGCAACCACCCTCACCGAGCGAGATCATCGTACCCACGACCGCGGCGAGCTCACCGGTGTAGTTGCGCTCGCGAGCTCCGGAACCGGCCGCGACGTCCTCGAGGAACGCCTTGGTCACCGGCGCGCCGTTCACGGTCAGGTTGCCGGCCTTGCCGAGGCCGCTACAGCCACCCTGCCCGATGGTGCCGATGCCGGGACCGGGCGTCGCGACCGCGCTGCCCTTGGTCCCCATGTCGGACGACACCACGCCGACGTGCAGGTTCGGCAGGCCACCATCGAGCTTCGCGAGCTCGGCGAACAGCGCCGGGAGCGCGGCCTTCACGCGATCCTGCTTGTCGGTCATCGCCAGCGAGTCGTCGATCACGAACAGCACGTCGAGATCGCGACTCGGCGTCGCGCGGGCGTTGAGGACGTCGACGCGCGTCACCCCGCCGGCGTCGCTCTGCACCTCGTTGCACGACGCCACGGCGCCCGGCAGCCGGCAGTAGCCCTCCCCGCCGCACACCAGGCCGTCGGGACAGCCGGTCGAGCACGCGACCTGACAGTCGACGAACGAGGCGTGATAGCCGCAGCCCGCGGCCGCCAGCGCGACCGCGACGAGCGCCGCCCTCACCACGCGCCGCTCCACGTGACCGCGGCGCCGTCGCGACCTGCGACCACGGCGAGGCCCGGCTCGCTCGCCTCGCGGCGGCCGAGCAGGTACAGCGCGCCACCCGCGACCAGCGCGGCCCCGCCGACGCCGTAGCCCAGCCATTCGAGCGTCGCCGCGGTGTGCCCGCGTGACGCCTTGTCCGAGACCTCGTCCCACTGGCAGCCGGCCGCGCACTGCGCGGTGACCTCGTCGCCGAGGCTCGACGCGCGCGACCCGAAGTAGAGCCCGGTGACGACCACGACGAGGCCCGCGCCCGCGACGCCGATGCCTGCGATCTGCTTGGTGCGCCCCGACGCCGGCTCGTGGACAACCGGGCGCGTGACCACGCGCGACGGCTCGATCGTGGCCGGCGTGCTCCGCGCCGCGGCGGCCTCGTTCGCCGCGCAGCCCTCGATCGAGGTGATGAAGCCCTCGGCGGCCGCCCGCTGGGGCGCGCCCGGGGCGAGCCGGACGAACTCGCGATAGCGCTCGATCGCCTTGGTGCAGTCGCCGGACTGCGCCCGCAGCCGGTGCGCCTGCGCGATGTTGAACAGCAACGCCGGCTCGCGCGACAGCTCGTAGCTCCGCTGCCAGGCGGTCAGCGCCGCGTCGTAGTGCTGGCGGTCGTACTCGGCCTGGCCGCTCAGGAACAGCTGCTCCGCCTCGGCGCGAGGCGCCGGTCGCGGCGCGGGCGCCGGTCGCGGCGCGGGCGCCTGTGCGGCGGCGTCGCCGGCCAGGCCGCCGAGCGCGAGCATCACGATCATGATTCGAGCGATCACGGACCATCCTTGTGCTGAAACGGGTTGATCGTCTGGCGATCGTCGGGTGGCGGTGCCGGCGGTGCGACGCGATCGCGGTAGTCCTTGCGCAGCTCGACCGCCTGACCGGCCGCGATCTCGACGACGACCTCGTCGCGAACGCCGGCGGCGGCGTTCACGAACGTGACACGGTGCGTGCCCGCGGGCAGCTTGAGCTCGGGCTGTGGCGTCCGCCCCGCGGGCTTGCCGTCGACGAGGATGTCGCAACGCGGCTCCGCGGCGACGCGCAGCGTCCCCGTCGTCGCGACGCGTGGCTTTCGGGTGGCCGGGTTGGCCGGCGATCTCGACGAAGACGTGGCCGCCGCGCTCGGCGGTGTCGCGGCCTCGCTCGGCGGTGTGCGCGGCGGTGCGGCCGTGTCCGTGCTCGGCGGTGGCGCGATGGCCGCGCTCGGTGGCGTGGCGATGGCCGCGCTCGGCGGCGGCGTGGCGGGCTCGGCTGCGCGCGCCACCGGCTCGGCGGCGAGCGGCCGAGCCACCGCCGGCGCGCGATCCCGGCGCGCGGTCCAGATCGTCGCGACCACCGCGATCGCCGCGACCGCCGCGACCACACCGACGATCGTGCGCCGCGATCGCGACCGCGTATCCCGGAGCGCGAGCTCGCCCGAGCTCCCTCCGAGCGTCGTGCGGTCGATCGGTGTCGGCGCCGGTGTCGACGTCGACACCGCGACAACCGGTCGCGAGGGCGCCGCGACCGCGCCCGAATCCAGCGCCATCGTCGTCGCGGCCGGCGGCCCACCGGCGAGCGCCGCGAGCTCGCGCGCGATGCCCGCCATCGACGCGCCGCGCGCGTCCGGATGCTTGGCGAGCAGCCGCGCGATCAACGCGTCGAGCGCCGGCGGCA
>Ga0307513_10011319_pt1 | contig 11094 bp, 9 predicted proteins | sample 15_EM_MG_FD_202174 | JGI IMG/M metagenome (GOLD analysis project Ga0307513, IMG submission 202174) | Populus trichocarpa ectomycorrhiza microbial communities from riparian zone in the Pacific Northwest, United States - 15_EM | ecosystem: Host-associated > Plants > Roots > Unclassified | place... | reverse complement strand
TGCCAAACAGCCGATTGATAGGAGATCAAGGACAAGCAAACGACAAACCACTGACTTCAGAAAATTCCCGCCTCCCACCGGCCAAGATAGTTGTCGTCGAGCGGCCAAGATAGTTGACGCCGACCAGCGAGGGCTGGGGTGGCTCGCCACCGATGGCCACCGAGTGGAGCGTCGAAGCGCGCGCGGGTGGTGTGTGCGTCGTCCGTGTGGTGCACAGCCTCTTCGCCAGCACCGACGACTGGGACAACCAGCTCGAGGCCACCGAATCCGGCTGGCCTGGCTTCTTCCGCACCCTGCGGATCTATCTCACGCACTTCCGCGGCCAACGCTCGGCGATCATTCCGTTCGTGGTGCCCGTCGCGGGAACCGAAGCGCAGGCCTGGGAGGCGCTGACCACCGCATTGGGACTGAAGGGCTTGAGTGTCGGGCAGCATTGGACGGCACCCGCCGGTGTCCCGGCGCTCAGCGGCGTGGTGGAGTACGTCAGCCAGAGTCCGCACGATGCCCTGCTGCGGCTCGACAAGCCGGGCGCGGGCGTCGCCGCTCTTGGCGCGTTCAACTGCGACGGCCCGAGCATGGTCGCGGTGAGCTTCTACCACTACGGCGATCAGGCGGCCGAGACCGTCGCCCGCGAGAAACCGCTGTGGCAAGCGTGGATTCAAGAACGCTTCCCGATGCCGTCGGAGACGAGCCAGAGCGAATGATCTCTGTACTCGCGAAGGGGCGCGGTGAGATCGCGCTGGGGATGCATGGCGCGCGCATGGCGAGCGCGGCGGCCGCAGCGAAGGCTGCTGCCAGCAGCGCAAGAATCAGCGGCAGCTTCACATGCCATGCGGCCGCACCGTGCATCGCGAGTCCCACGGCCGCCACGCCCACGAGCGCGCCGATTTGCCGGTTCGCGTTGAGTATTGCGGCCGCGGAATTGGTATGCCGCGCATCCGCCGGCGCGAGAACGCGGCTCGTCATCGCGGGGATGGCGACTGCCGCGCCGAGGTTTGCCAGTGCGACGAAGGTGTCAATCGACCACGCCGGCACACGGTGATCGAGCAACGCGCAGGCGGCAGCCGCGGCAGTGCCCAGCGCGGCCAGCGTGAGGCCGGCGCGCAGCGTCTGCGCCACGCCGTGTCGCGGCACGATGCGCACCGCCAGCAGGTTGCCGAACGTGAACATGACCATCAGCGGCAGCAGATGCAGCCCCGTGACCAGCGCGCTCGAATGGCGTGCCTGCTGGTTGAAAAGACTCATCAGGAAGAGCGTCCCGTAGACCCCGAAGTTGATGAGCAGGCCGATCGCATTGATCCGCCGAAAGCCCGCGTCGTGCACAAGGCCGCGTGGAAGCACGGGCTGCGGATCGCGCCGCTGATGGCGCGCAAAGCCCACCGACGCAAGCGCTGCCGTGAACGCCGCGGCCACGACGGGCAACGCGTCCCAGCCCGCGCTCGGCCCCTGGATCAGCACGTAGGCGAGACCACCCAGGGCGAGTACCGCGCACCCGTGCGCTCCCAGGTGCAACGGCTGCGCCTGGCGTGGCGTGGCATCGAGATAGCGCGGCGTCAGCCAGACGCCGACCAAGCCGATTGGCAGGTTGAGCCAGAAGATCGAACGCCAGTCCAAGCAGGAGATCAGCAAGCCCCCGACGAGCGGTCCGGATGCCGCGGAACCCGACACGATGGCCGACCAGAGGCCCATCACGCCGGCCCGTTCGCGCTCGTCGGGATAGGCCCGTGCCAGCAGCCCGAGCGAGCTCGGAATGAACAGCGCCGCGGCCGTGCCCTGCAGCAGCCGGGCGCCCACGAGGGCCTTGCCACTGGTGGCCACGCCGCAAAGCACAGAGGCGAAGACGAACGCCGCGAGGCCGGCCCTGTACACGGCGCGAGCGCCGAAGCGATTGGCCAGCGCTCCGCCGGCCAATAGCAAGGCGGCGAAGGTCAGTGTGTAGCCGTCGACGATCCACACCTGGCCGGCCAGGCTCATCGACAGGTCGTCGCGGATGTCGGCCAGTGCCACGTTGACGACCGTCACGTCCAACATCGCCATGATGAAGCCGAGTGCGACGACGACGAGCGGCCAGGCGCCACGCCGTTGCGGGGGGACGGGCGCGTACCGGGCGAGTTCGCAAGTGTTCATGAAGAGCATGCTACGAATCACCCGGCGCGCGGCATAGTCGTACGCCTGCATCGCAGCGATGCAGACTTGCATCGGGAAACGCACTCATGGATTGGGACAACGCCCGCGTATTTCTCGCCATCTACCGCCGCGGCACGCTGCGCGGTGCAGCGGCCGAGCTACACATCGACCAGGCCACGGCGGGCCGCCGCCTGGTGGCGCTGGAGGAAGCGCTCGACGCGCGCCTGTTCCTGCGCACGCCCAAGCGCTACGTCCCCACGCCGGCCGGCGAGATGGCATTGCGTGCCGCCGAACAGATGGAAGCCGGCGCGCATGCGCTGCAGCGGCATATGCAGGGGCTCGACGAGCGGCCCGAAGGTTCCGTGTCGCTCGCGTGCACCGACACCGTCGCGACCGTCTTCCTGATGCCTGCGTTGAGCGCGCTGCGTCGAAGCTACCCGGGCATCGTGGTGCGCCTGCTCGCCTCGACGCAGCTGAGCAACCTCACGCGCCGGGAGGCCGACGTCGCGGTGAGGTCCGTGCGACCCGAGGCGCCGGACCTCATCGCACGCCACCTCGGGCGACGCGCGGTCGGGATCTACGCCTCGCGCGAGTACGTCGCGCAGCGCGGAAAGCCCGAGCCCGGCACCGGCCTCGCGGGACACGACGTGGTCGTCTATGACCGCGACATCGGCGTCTACCGGCGCGACCTGCTGTGCGGCGAGCCCACCCACGCCGCGCGCATCGCGCTGGAAGCCAACACCGGGACGATGCTGACGCAGGCCGTCGCCGCGGGTCTGGGGATCGGCGAGATTCCGACCCATCTCGCGCGCCGCTTTCCGTCGCTCGAACGCCTGTGGCCGGAGCGCGAGGAACCGTACGACATGTGGCTCGTGATGCACGGCGACCTGCATCGCACGGCCCGCGTACGAGCCGTGGCAGAAGCGATCGTGCAAGCGTTCGAGCAGGACGTGGAGCCGCCGTAGCTGCTCTTCGGCGCTTCCTTCGCCTGCTCTGGGTCAGGCGGCCAGCGTCGACCCGGCGTCGGCCTGCGCCGCCGGCGCCGAGGCAAAGCTGAACATGCCCCGGCGCGCCAGCCGCGTGAACTCGGCTTCGATGATCTCCTTCAGCGCCAGCAGCGGCGAGCTGCCCCAGTTCTCGATCCGCGTCGCCAGCACCAGCAGGCGGTTCAGTTGCACGCCCGAAACCTCGGACACCGTGACGCCGCGCGCCGCCGCCGGGTCCTTGAACACCGAGATCGGCATCACCGTCGCCCAGGGCCCGCGCAGCACCAGCTCGCGGATCGAATCCACCGAGTCGATCTCGGCCTGCACATGCAGGCGGCCGCCCAGCGGCAGCAACTGGCGTTCGACCAGGCCGCGGTGCAGGCTGGTCACCAGCAGCGGCACGCCGGCCAGCTGGCGGATCGACACTACCGGCCCGATGCCCAGCGACGGGTGCGATACCAGCGCGAAGGGCTCGCCCAGCAGCGGGCTCAGCGACAGCGATCGCCCGGGCTCGGGGTTGGTGACGATCGCCATGTCGACCACGCCGCGCTCCAGCCAGTCCAGCAACGCCGGTGTGAAGGCCTCGCGTGCCCGCAGCTGCAGGCCGCTGACCGAACGCAGGCAGCTCTCGAACAAGCCCGGCAGCAGCACCCGCGCCAGCGTCGGCGACGCACCCAGCACCACAGTGGCGGGCTGGTCCTTGGGCCGCTGCGCCAGCAGCTGGCGCACGCGCGCTGCTTCGGCCAGCATGCGCTGCGCCGACTCGTACAGCGTCACGCCGGCCGGCGTGAGGCGCACGCCGCGCGGCAGGCGCAGCAGCAGCTGCACGCCGAGATCGGCCTCCAGTTCGCGCAGTTGACGGGTCAGCGCCGGCTGGGCCACCGAGATGGCTGCGGCAGCGGCCGTGAGGCTGCCGGCATCGGCGATGGCGACGAAGTAGCGCAAGGCCCGCAGGTTCATCGGAGATCCGTATCGATATCGAGCTGATATGGATCATGACATGAACGGCATTGGACCGTCCGCCCCGAGGCGCCTAGACTTGCCGCTGGCGTCGAGCAGGCGCAGGCGGTGGCCCTCATTCATGGCAACAGATAGCAAGCAGGTATTGGTGACCTTCGAGCAGCTGCAGGCCTTCATCGCTGGCGCGCTCCTCAGTGTCGGCCTGCCCGAAGCCGATGCGCTGAAGGTCGCGGGCCTGATGGCCCAGGCCGACCTGCAAGGCTCGGACGGCCACGGTGTGATCCGCCTGCCGCAGTACGTCAAACGCATCCGCGCCGGCGGCATCAACACGCGGCCCGAGATCCGCGTCGTGCGCGAACAGGCGGCGATGGCGGTGCTCGACGGCGACAACGGCATGGGCCACCTGGTGGTGTCGCGCGCGGCCGAACTGGCGATCGAGAAAGCGCGCGGCGCGGGCGTGGCCTGGGTCGGCGTGCGCGCCAGCAACCATGCCGGCCCGGCATCGCTGTACGCGCGCATGCCGATCGAGCACGACATGATCGGCCTCTATTTCGCGGTCGGCAACGCCAACCACCTGCCGCCCTGGGGCGGCATCGAGATGCTGCTGTCGACCAACCCGATCGCGGTCGGCGTCCCCGCCGGCGCGGAGCCGCCGGTGGTGCTGGACATGGCCACGACGGTGGCCGCCTACGGCAAGGTCAAGGCCAAGGCCAAGGCCGGCGAGATGATGCCCGAGGGCTGGATGATCGACCGCCAGGGCCAGCCGCTGCTCGACCCGAAGCGCGCCGACGAAGGCTTTCTGCTGCCCATCGGCGGGCACAAGGGCTACGGCCTGGCGCTCGTCGTCGGCCTGCTGGCCGGCACGCTGCAAGGCGCGGCGATGGGGCGCGACGTGGTCGACTTCAACCGCGACCACGTCAGCAAGACCAACACCGGCCAGGCCATTCTCGTGATCGACCTCAAGGCCTTCGGCGACCCGGCCGGCTTCAAGGCCGCGGTGGACACCGTGGTGCGTGACATCCGCGACAGCCCGCGCCTGGAAGGCGTGCAGCGCATCTGGCTGCCGGGCGAACAAAGCCGCCAGCGCCGGCTGCAGTACCGGGCCACGGGCATCCCGCTGTCGCCCGGCGTCGTGCCCGAATTGGCCGCGCTGGCCGCGGAGCTGGGCGTCGCGCCGCTGGCCTGATGCTGCGCAACAGGTGCATTCACCATGCCGAAGAACAACGCAGGAGACCGCGCTTGAAGATGCTGATCGCCGCGGCCCGCGCCTGCGCATTGGCCCTGGTGCTGCCGCTGTCGGCCGCGGCCCAGACCGACGCCTACCCGAGCAAGCCGGTGCGCCTGATCGTGCCGGCCGCGCCGGGCGGCGGCGCCGACTTCCTGGCGCGCATCGTCGGCACCAGGCTGTCGGAGCAGACCGGCCAGACCTTCGTCGTCGACAACCGCTCCGGCGCTTCCGGCACCATCGCGGCCGACGCCACCGCCAAGGCCGAGCCCGACGGCTACACCTTGCTGCTGGGCCAGTCCACCAGCATCGCGATCGCGCCCCACCTGTACCAGAAGCTGGGCTACGACACGCTGCGCGATCTGAAGCCGGTGACGCTGGTGGCCGAGGTGCCCAACATCCTGGTCGTGCATCCCGGCGTGGCGGCCAGCTCGGTGAAGGAGTTGATCGCGCTGGCCAAGGCCAGGCCCGGCAGCTTGAACTTCGGCTCGGCCGGCAACGGCGCGCCCAGCCACCTGGCGGGCGAGCTGTTCAAGTCTGCTGCCGGCGTCGACATGGTCCACGTGCCCTACAAGGGCGCAGGCCCGGCGGTCAACGACCTGCTGGCCGGCCAGATCCAGCTGATGTTCGCGCCGATGGTGGCGGTGTTGCCGCAGGTCAAGGCCGGGCGCCTGAAGGCGCTGGCGGTGACCTCGGCCAAACGCTCGGCGGCGGTCCCTGAACTGCCGACGCTGTCGGAGTCCGGTCTCCGCGGCTTCGCCCTCGTGTCGTGGTTCGGCTTCTTCGTGCCGGTGGGCACGCCGGCGGCGGTGGTCGACAAGCTGCACCAGGAAACGGTGAAGGCCCTGAAGGCGCCCGACACGGCCGAGCGCTTTGCCAAGGAAGGGGCCGAACCCGTCGGCAACTCGCCGGCAGAGTTTGCGACCTACGTGCAGCAGGAATACGCCCGCTACGCCAAGGTCGTGAAGGACAACGGCATCAAGGCCGACTGAAGCAGCATCACGACCCTCGCACCAGGACCCATCGATGAACCCCGCACTGAGCACCCCGCGCGCCCGCGCCGACCAGGCGATGGCGCACAACATGAAGCTGATCTCGCACCACGAGTTGCAGGGCTTCGGCGGCATGGGCGAAGGCATCGCGATGCAGCTGGCCGGCGACGGCCGGCGCATCCTGTGGATGGCGCACGAGTCGGCGCCGAAGAACTTCACCGGCGTCGACGTCAGCGACCCGCGCCAGCCGCGCGTCGTCGTGCAGACCGAGCTGCCGCACATGAAGATGCGCTCGAACTCGCTGGACGTCGTCGGCAACCTGATGGTGGTGGCCCACCAGGTGAAGGACCTGGGTGCCAAGCCCGCGGGTTTCAACGTCTACGACATCAGCCAGCCCGAGCAGCCGCGGCTGGTCTCGCACTTCGACTGCTCGGGCCCGCACTCGCGCGGCGTGCATGCGCTGTGGTTCGTCGACGGCAAGACGGTGCACATGGCCGCGGGCGCGCCCGACTTCGAGCCGCGCAACCCGAAGGACGACCAGATCTACCGCAGCGTCGACATCTCCGACCCGGCGCGGCCGCGCGAGACCGGCCGCTGGTGGTACCCCGGTACGCGCCAGGGCGACGAGGCGCCGCCGCCGCAGCGCCTGCCGGCCCGGTTCGACACCGGCTTTCGCGCCCACAACACCAACGTCTTCCCCGAGCGGCCCGGGCGCGCCTACGTCGGCTATATCGACGGCGGCGCCATCGTGCTGGACATCGCCGAGCCGTCGAACATCAAGCTCGTCTCGCACTGGAACCACTCGCCGCCGTTCAACGGCTTCACCCACACGGTGCTGCCCTTGTTCGAGCGCAACTTGTGGATCGTCTCCGACGAGTGCGTGCAGGACGATGGTGCCGACTGGCCCAAGCTGGTGTGGGTGGTCGACTCGCGCGCCGATGCCAACCCGCTGCCGATCGGCACCTTCCCGGCGCCGCCGTACGACACCTTCGCCAAACGCGGCGGCCGCTTCGGCGCCCACAACCTGCACGAGAACCTGCCGCTGGCGTGTTCGTTCCGCTCCGACACGCTGTTCATCGGCAGCTTCTTCAATGCCGGCGTGCGCGTCTACGACACCACCAACCCCTACCAGGTGCAAGAAGTGGGCTACTACGTGCCGCCGACGCCGGCGCTGTCGCCGCGCGGCGCGGTGCAGCTCAACGACGTCTACGTCGACGAGCGGCGGCTGGTCTACACGGTCGACCGTTTCACGGGCGGCCTCTACATCCTCGAGATGAATGTCTGAGCCCGTGTCGCCCACCGGCGGGCGCGGCCCTGGGCGCGACCCCGGGCGCGACCCCGGGCTTGACCCATTGGCCGGCAAGATCCCGGTCACGCTGATCATGGGCTATCTCGGCGCCGGCAAGACGACGCTGATCAGCCGCCTGCTGCGGCACGCGGACATGGACCGGGTGGCGGTGGTCATCAACGAGATCGGCGAGATCGGCATCGACAACGACCTCGTCAAGATGTCGTCCGAGAACGTCAGCCTGCTGGCCAACGGCTGCCTGTGCTGCACCGTGCGCACCGACCTGCAGGAAACGCTGCGCGAACTCTTCGGCGAGCGCCGCGCCGGGCTGGTGCCCGACTTCGACCGCGTGTTCATCGAAACCACCGGCCTGGCCGACCCGGCGCCGGTGATCCAGACCCTGGCCAGTGACGGCATGCTCGGCGCGCACTATCGGCTCGACGGCGTGGTGACGCTGGTCGATGCGGTCAACGCGCTGCACCAGCTGGAGCAGTCGCCCGAGGCCGAGCGCCAGGTCGCGCTGGCCGACCGCATCTTCATCACGAAGAGCGACCTCGCCAACGAGCAGGGCATGGCGCGGCTGCAGCATACGTTGCGCGCCATCAACCCGCAGGCCGAAGGGGCTGGGGAAATACGGCGCTGCGCGATGGGCGAGCTGCATCCGCGCGAGCTGGTCGGCATCGGCCTGGCCAGCGCGCGCGCCGACGAGCGCACGCTGCGCTTCCTGGGTGAGCTGCAGATGGCGCCGGAAGGCGCAGCGCCGGGCGGCGAGGCCTACCTGGCGCAGCGCTTGCCCGCCCGCCACGACCCCGCGGTCAAGACCCTGGCCCTGCGTTTCGAGGAGCCCTTCGCGTGGAGCGCGTTCTCGGCCGCGATGGAGACGCTGATCGGCCTGCGCGGCAAGGACTTGCTGCGCGTGAAGGGCATCGTCAACGTCGACGGGCGGCCGGTGGTGGTGCAGGGCGCGGGCCATGTCTTCCATCCGCCGCTGACGCTGGACCGCTGGCCCAGCGACGACAAGGGCTCGCGCATCGTCTTCATCACGCGCCATATCGAGGCGCCGGTGCTGAAGGCTTTGTTCGGCGCGGTGGGCGCGTTGTCGGCCGGGCCATGACTGCCACGGCGCCCCAACCCGGGCTGTCGGCCCGCGGCTTCGGCATCGAGCGAAACAGCGCCGAACGCCAGCTGCCCGGCAGCTTGCACGGCAACCGCCGGCTGTCGTCGTGGCTCAGCCTGGCCGAGCCGGGCGTCATGCGCGTGTTCACCGGCAAGGTCGAACTCGGCCAGGGCATCCTGACCGCGCTGCAGCTGCTGGCGGCCGAGGAGCTGGACCTGCCGCTGGATGCCGTCCGCATCTGCAGTGCGACGACGGCCGCGGGCCCGGACGAAGGCGTCACGTCGGGCAGCCTGTCGGTGCAGGACAGCGGCGGCGCGCTGCGCCACGCCTGCGCCGAATTGCGCGGCATCGCGTTGCAGCGGGCTGCGCAGACGTCGGGCGTGGCGGCCACGGGAATCCAGGTGCGCGAAGGACAGTTCATCGCCGCCCAAGGCGAACGCCTCGGTGACTACTGGTCGCTGCTCGTCGATGCCGACCTCGAGGTCGAGTACCAGGGGTCGTGGCCGCCGAAGCCGGCGTCGTTGCGCCGCTTGCTCGGCCAGGCGCGGCCGCCGCGGCTCGATCTGGCCGACAAGGTGTTCGGCCGTGCCCGCTTCATCCACGATCTGCGCCTGGCGGGCATGTGGCATGGCCGCGTCTTGCGTGCGCCGACGCTGCAGGCCACGCTCGCGCGCTGGCCGCCTGAACTGAGCCCGCCGCTGGGGCCTGAGGTCCAGTGCTGGGCCGACGGCCGCTTTGTCGCCGCGGTGGCCGCCACTGAACGCGTGGTGGAGGCCGCCGCCGAACGCCTGCGCACGGCCCTGGTCTGGCAGGCCGGCGCGGCGCTGCCCGATGCCCACGACCTGCCGGCCTTCCTGCGCCATGCCGAGCAGCAGACGACGGTGCCGGTCGAACGCGGTGAAGCGACATGGCCGGCCGACGGCACCGTCCACCGTGCCGAGTACTTCAAGCCCTACCTGGCCCACGCGTCGATCGGGACCTCATGTGCGGTGGCCCTGTGGGACGGCCGGCAGCTGCAGCTGTGGACCCACAGCCAGGGCATCCACAACCTGCGCGACGACCTGGTGCTGGCGCTGGCCGCAACACCGACGCCGCTGCGCGAGCAGGACATCGTCGTCCGCCATGTCGAAGGCGCCGGCTGCTATGGCCACAACGGCGCCGACGACGTGGCCTGCGACGCGGTGCTGATGGCGCTGGCCCACCCCGGGCGGCCGGTGCGCGTGCTGTGGTCGCGCGCCGACGAGCTGTCGCACAGCCCGTTCGGCCCGGCGCACTTGGTGGCCTTGCAGGCCCGCGTGGACGGCACCGGCAGGCTCACGCACTGGCAGCACGAACTGTGGGCCAACGGCTACAGCTCGCGGCCGGGGCGCGCCAAGGTGCCGGCGTTGCTGGCCGCCAGCCAGCGCGAAGGCGGGGCTGCCCTGCCGCTGCCCATCAACCCGCCGCTGGCGGCCGGCGGTGGTGCCGAGCGCAACGCCGTGCCGGCGTATGCGCTGCCCAACCTGCGCGTGATCAGCCACCGCCTGACCGAGATGCCGCTGCGCACATCGGCGCTGCGTTCGCTGGGCGCCTACGCCAACGTGTTTGCCATCGAGTCCTTCGTCGACGAGATCGCGCACGCGCTGGGCGTCGACCCGCTGGACTTCCGCCAGCGCCATCTCGACGACCCGCGCGCACGGGCCGTGCTCGACACCGTGGTCGCCCGCTCCACCTGGTGGGGCCGGCGCGACGACCCGGCCGAGGGCATGGGGCAGGGCCTGGCCTGGGCACGCTACAAGAACAGCGGCGCCTGGTGCGCGGTGCTGGCGCGCGTCCAGGTAACGCACGAAGTGCGCGTGCTCGAACTCGACCTGGCGGTGGATGTGGGCATGGTGGTGGACCTCGACGGCGTGATCAACCAGATCGAAGGCGGCGCGATCCAGAGCGTGAGCTGGACGCTGAAGGAGCAGGTGACCTTCGACCGCGCCAGCGTCACCAGCAACGGCTGGGAGAGCTACCCCGTGCTGCGCTTTTCGGAAGTGCCGCAGGTCAACGTGCATGTCATCGACCGCCCCGACGAGCCGCCGCTGGGCGCCGGCGAAGCGGCCCAGGGCCCGGTGGCCGCCGCGCTGGCCAATGCCGTGTTCAATGCGCTGGGCGTGCGCATCCGCAGCCTGCCGCTCAGTCCCGACAACATCCTGCGCGCCATCCATGGCGACGGCACGCCGGCCTGAACCGACCATGCTGCACGTCAACGGCCAGCCCTGTCTTCACGACGCCGACGAGCAGGCCACGCTGCTGTCGCTGCTGCGCGGTGAACTGGGCCTGAGCGGCCCCAAGTTCGGCTGCGGCCAGGGCGAGTGCGGGGCCTGCATGGTGCTGGTCGACGGCCGGCCGCAGACGTCGTGCAACCTGCCGCT
>Ga0307513_10011318_pt1 | contig 11094 bp, 3 predicted proteins | sample 15_EM_MG_FD_202174 | JGI IMG/M metagenome (GOLD analysis project Ga0307513, IMG submission 202174) | Populus trichocarpa ectomycorrhiza microbial communities from riparian zone in the Pacific Northwest, United States - 15_EM | ecosystem: Host-associated > Plants > Roots > Unclassified | place... | reverse complement strand
TTTTATTATATTAATAATAATCCCTCTGATATATATATATATATATATACACACACACACACACACACACACACACACACACACACACACACACACATCACTTTCTCTTTATTTTTGTTACCTTGTTAATTTTCTTTTTTCTACTTAGACCTACTTATTCTTATTTACTTTTGAAAAACAAGTGATCCGAAAATTATCGAATATATTACTGCTTTGACTTTAAACCAATGTTAATATAAATATATATGCAAAAAAAAATAAATCCATAGCCAACTCAATACGAAAGGATAAAATTGAAAGAAAAAAAAACGATACGAGTCAACCCGAGTCATGAGACTGAGATAACTCAATAAAAAAATAAAAACAAAATTGCAAAGTCCAATTTCTAACAAACTCAATGTTGATTGGTGAAATCGAGGGAAAAAATTAATTAAAATAAACACCTGTAAGCTCGGGCAAGGCCACCAAACCTCGTTGATATGGTTTAGCTTTGTGATACGATCAAAGCAAGGTCAAATTCAGATTTTGGTGTAAAATTCTTTGCTGTCTAGTTTTACTCTATTGAGCATAACTCCAAATCCAACAGTCGGATTGAGAATTATGATTGTTGCCATAAACCTGGACTATTGCATATTTTACACCAAAATCCGAATCTGACCTTACTTGAGTTGTATCACAAGGCTGAACCATATCACTCGTTACTTAGATTATACGAATGAAACAACCCAATAGAAAGCAAAACAAATAATAACAATAATATGAAGCTCAAATCTAAATACAACATAATGTTGAAGGATGAAACCAAAAGAAAATTAAATTAAAAAAATAACCCGAGTTAATTTGGGATAGCTCGCCAAACTCGTGTTCTAGGTCATGAAATCAGAATAACCCTATAGAAGGAAAACAAAAGCAAGTCGTGAAGTTCAATTTTTAAAAAAACTCAACATTAAAGGATGAAATTGAAAAAAAATCAACCCTAAAAAAGGACCAATGTCAACTTGGGTTAACTTTTCATACATTTGACCTTGGTTTTAAGACCAGAATTTCTCCATCAAGAAAAACACCAAAGCTCAATTCCCAACTAAACTAATATTGAAGGATGAAATTGAAAAAAAATAATTCAATTTAATAAAAAAATAGCAATAAAAAAAATAAAAACCAAATTGAAAATAAAAATTTTTTACAAGGACAACTTATAATTTTGGATTGATTGATGAAATTAAATAAAAAAATTTACTTTACAAAAGTACCTAAAGCAAAAATTAACCTCAAATTTGAAATGATAACAAAAAAGAAAGAAAGAAGGAAACTTGGAATTGTGGATAGATCACATTATTATCGATGACAGTAAAGAGATAAAATAAGAAAGAATAAAGAAAGTGTTGTTGGCTACACATTGTCGCGATTACAATAGCTACATGTGCTGCCATAGATGGAAGAAGATGTTGCAAAGCTTCAAATGCAATCACAAAATACTAATTTTTTGCCACTAGAGAAAGTAACATGCGCTGCCATAGAGTTGTGGTTTTTGTCACTTGCTAGCGTGTGCACTGCAGGATCCAATCAATCTTCACATGTCGGGTAACCAACAAAAAATAACCTCAATATTTCCTATGCCCGAGCAACCAATGTTGGTCTCTAATGGAAGAGAATTAAAGGGGTTTAATATTTGCCGATGCTTAAAATTTGGTCCCCAAGCCTTTAATTACTATAAATTAATAAAATTAAATTTTATTTTTTCAAACCAAGTATCAACTGAGAAACAAAATAATTTCTCAACACTTTGATATTTATATTAGTTAACAAGCGAGCATAACCCGCCAATCTCAAACCAACATTATCACAATATCAAAAGACCAAAAATGTAAAATACCAAAGGAAGAAAAATTCATTTGCGATTACGAAGGTAATCCACAATGTTTACTCATTAATTTCGCTAGGAGTCTTAGGTTTTTTTTTAAATTTAATTTCTAAACATTTTGTGTTAATTATATCCAACATATATACAGATTGAAATGGGAAATTTAAAAGATCTGGGATCAAAATTGATAATGGTCTTATAGTTGAGTGAGGATGTATTTAAGGTTAGTCCTATAAAGCAAAATAGCAGGAGTTTGACCCTTTGTTTGCCAGTGTGCATAATTTTCTAGTGTCATTAAAATTGAAAAGAAAACAAATTCCAGGTGTCACATGAGCTCAATTGTTATTGGATCCTATAGCTTTTGGGACGCAATTACCTAACGTGGAAGCTGCGGATCTGTTGCAGCTTCTGTGTTCACCGCCTAACGAAAGTCTACTGTTTTCTAACACAGCCTTCAATAATCTTCAAAAGTGGCGCAATATTAGGCCGCAGTCGGCACAATCTTCAGAGACGGCAACTATACCCGACGGTACTAAACGCAATAACAGCAGGAATATGTCCGCTGCAAATAGGGCTCCACCGACCCATTTAGTCAGCCCGATATTCTACTCACTTTAAAAATACCCTTCCATACTTATTTTACATCTCAGTCCCTAAACTTTTCAAAATATTTATTTGTATCCTTAAATATAATTTTAAGAAAATCCCTCAAACACAAGTTCCTTTAGGAACTTTTATTTTATAAAAAGAGTCTACTCCTCAAGTTAGAGTTTTTGCAATGAGGTAAATCCTAACATTTTAAATATAAAGTAAACAAAATGATTAGCAAATGATTTTTGATATTTTTGTCAAACTCTAACGAATAATCATAAACTGATTATGATATCCATTTTACATTTTCAAACATGAAAAAGATGTAATTTTTTTTAATGAAAATGCTTGGAAAACTTTAAGGATTTGGTCGTTAGCACAAAAAAAAACATTTTTGTTTTTTCGTAAAGAGGACATTAATTTAATTTTTTTTAAGTTTCAAATTTTTTTAAGAAAAGTTTTGGAGAAAACTGAGTATTTTAATACCGGATCTGTATATTAAAATATAAATATACAGCCTGATATTATACAAAATTATTGGAAAAACTTGCGAAAAAAATCACAAATATTTGAAATGACCATTGGAATTTTTTGTTTTTTTAATAATAATAATAATAATAAATATAAATTGGGCTCGACCAGGTCCAGCCCGACTCAGTTAGGTTGGGCCGACTGACGACCCAACATACCTTTTTTTAGGGCTAGGCTAGATCGAAACGGGTCCACCCATGGACCATATGGTTACTGGTCCGGCCCATCAACCATGTTAATTAATTGAACCTCTGCATACAGAACAAACTCATGTTCTGCATTCCGTGGTTATAGCTACAAAATAGGAGGAGGGGATCACTTGATGTTAGGAAGCATGACTAGTGGTCTGGGAGGCCGACGTGAGGCTAGTGGTGGCGCTAATGGAGAAATTGGTGGCTAGTGTTGGTTGTTGTAAGAGAAAAGAAAAGAAAAGCTAGTTGTAAAACGGTGACTGATGTTGATTGTTGGAGGAGAAGAGGATGAGTTGGTGGAGGATGTTCCTGACTATTGGTGGAGGAAAGTGCCTTCTGTGAAGTCGTCGAGGCTGAAGGCACGATGGAGAGAGGTAAAGAGGAAGTTGGTCGAGAGAGCACTAATGGCAGAAAGAAAAAATAGAGAGGGAGGCTAGTTTTTTTGTCAACTTTTCACCCCATTTTCTTCCTTCTCAGACCATTAAATTCACCCATATTTATAAAGGGTGGAAGAAGAACATTTTGTTTTTAATAGTGTCCAATCTTGACCCTTGAATCAGCCATGAAAGATTTCAATCATTGGCTCAGAGTGGCCATCATGATCTGTTAAATTTGTCGGTTGAAGACTGCTTGAGTTGACTTCTTTGGGCTGGTTCCACGACCATTGTGGTGTCAATTGGCCAGAAAAAGCCATATCGGCGTGTAATCAAATGTTAGGTGATCATTTTCCTCAAAGTTTTGTCAAATTTTATAGAGAGAAGAAGCATTAAATGTCCTTGAAAAGTAGCCCCTTGAGCATTCTTTTTGGTGACTGTTGAAGAAGATGATGAATAATAATCAAAATGGCGTTGTTTTGGTAAAGTTTAATTTAGTCCTCTGATTTGTAATTTCTTTCAATTACACCCCTCATTGGCTACAAACTTCTAATTTTGAGCAATTTTGCCTCTTACAAACTTTAATTTCAGCCTTGGATTTCAACGTCTTTTTCATTTTGGTCGTCAAGCTTGGATTTATATAATTTAACCCCTATTTAACCATTAAGCTTTCAATTCTCTTCAATTTCACCCCTGATTTCATCCAATTGGGTCCCCAGAGTTCAACACCATTTTCAAAATGGTCATTGGCTACAAATTTCATCAATTTAACCCTTAATTTACTATTAAACTTTCAAATCTTTTCAATTTCACCCCTAATTTTGATTCATTTTTATCCTAGAGTTCGGCTTTTGTCAAAATGGTCATTGACTTTGAATTTTTTTCAATTTAGCCCTTAATTGACCCCAAAACTTTAATTTTCTTGTGATTTTACCCATGATTTGAAGCAATTGACTTTGTAAAAATTAATTCCAAGGAAACTTAACTCTTGAAGTCAATTTAGGCTTTAATTAAAATAAATTAAAGTGTGGGAGCTGGATTGCAAATTTTAAAAGTTTATTTAGTCGAATCAAGGGCTTAACTGCACAAATATTGAAGTTTAATGAGCAATTAGGGCCTTTATTGAAGGAATTCAAAATCAAGGACTAACTTGTAAGAAGCGCGAGATTTCAGGGTTCGAAATCGTTAAAATTAGGGATAAAATTGAAGAAATTTAAAAGTTTAGTGGTTAATTGAGATCCAATTGAACAAATTAAAAACCAATAATCAAATTGTAAAGGCTCTCAAATCAATGGATGGCAATGGAGTTTGGTAGGAGTGAAATTATATGAAATTAAGAGTTAATTCAGAGGGAAATCATGGGTAAAATTAAAAGAAATAGGAAAAATAAGGATTTAATTGAAGTTTGCCAAATCCTAATTTGTAGGGTTTAGCCAAAACGACATCGTTCAGCTACTATGTACCTTCTTTTTCAACAATTTTGGCTGATCAAGTAGGCACTTTCATGTAAGTCAATGTGGCATTTATGACCACCTTTGAGGCTGTAACGACCACCATTTTATTGAGAAGCACCCCTTCTATAACCCTATTTCCATGAAATCACCCATTTGTTCTAATGATCTCAGCAACATCTTGTCCATGATTAGCCACCCTGCATTTTCAGATTATATGCTGATTAGGTTGACACTTTCAAATAAATAAATGTGGAGTTACAGACCTCCAAATTGAGCAAGTTTGGATCCAATGTAAAAGTATACACCCCCTCTACCATGATCAGATAATCTTATACGATGTTTACGTTAGTGTTGCTCCAGCGAAGCCATGAAAATAGCCAACCCAGTCAGCCTTAACTGAAACTCATTTGCACAAAACAACCCAACTCTTTCATGCTTTCACATTTAAAAACTCCATGAGGGTTTTTATAAAGGGTTTAAAACCTTTTTTTCAAGATAAAAAGGTTAGAAACACTTTATATTGGCCTCCAAGTTTGTTACAAAACTATTTAAATAAAAAAACCATTGATCAGTGGTGAAACCAGCCTAATTTTAGTTTTCTAGAACCATAACAAACTCATTTGGAAGCTCTAAATATGCCTATAAAATGAGAGGAAATTAGAGGAGGAAGGAGGAGAGAGAAAAAGGGTAAAAAATTTTTGATTAAGTTTCAGGTGATTCAATCAAGTTTATGATCTCAGGAAAGGATTCAGCTTGCTTTTTCTGAGTTTGGAGAAAAGAAAAAAGAAGGTAGTAGCAGAAATCAATTCCTATTTGAAGATTTCAAGCTTGGAAGGTATATTTTTGCAAGCCTTGAAAGTGAAGTCCATGAGGCATATTAGATTGATTTTTATTCTTTAAATGCAATGTTTTGAATGTGTTGACATGTTGATGATTACTTTAATATGTTATGTTTGCATCTAAGTTTGATTTGGAATTTTCCAAATATGTTAGCTAGGTTATGATGTTCTTCTGTTAGTCCTTACATGTTTCTCGGTTGCCGGGTTTTATTTGGTTCTAGTTAAGGGTTTAGGAAGACGTTTTGAATTCAAATTGCATAAAAATATAGGTTTTTTTAGGTTGACAGTTTTGGAATTTGGATTATTTTGCATGTTGATGATGATCTGTTGTTTTTTTGCAGTGTTGATAGTATGTTTTATTTTTTTAGCATGCATTTTGAATTTAATAACCAGTTTACTAAATCTATAAGAATTTGACCAATATTCCAATAACTTACAAATTTTTAATTTATGAAAATTAATGGTCAATATCATGGTATAAATATTGGACCTACAAGTAGACTGATATCTAAATATCAGAAGTTGACCAGAAAATTCTAAAAATTATTCTAAATATTCATTATTTTTAATTGAAAGTATTTTTCACCACAACACCCGAGTTGTGGAAAACACTTACGCTTTCCAGGATAAGTGAACTTTGTCACGGCACTTGCATGAATCATTTCCATAACAATTGTTTTGGGCACACGAGCCCATAATAAATTCGAAAAGCCAGATTTAGGCACACGAATGAATCTTCACCCTAAGCCATAGATTGACTACTATTTAAAAACTCATCAAAAACCTTAAACCGCATTTAGACCATATATAACCAGAAAGTTGACAAATACAAACGGAAACACTAACGAAATATTTCTGTCGGTAAATTGCAGTGAATTTTACCGACATAAATATTCCTTCATTATATACCGAGGGGATTACAGTAGGAAAAGAAGAAATTAAAACAAATCCAAAAAGTATGATGACATGTCATTTATACCGACATAATTATCGACGATATTAATATCGCCAATAAAATCTGTTCGTAAACTTGTTGGTAAACTGTTTACTTATCACTGGCACTGTTTATCATGTCAATTACAAAGGGAATCACTGATGGATTAATTTCATCGGTATTTTTCAGAAAGCTTTGGAACTGTTCACTTCTTAATTACACTATTAATTAATGTTCTTTATAGACGAAATCACCGATGAATTGAAATATTGTCAGTGTTATTCAGCCGGTTTTTGAAAAAAATTTATTAAATTGAAAATTTAAATTAAATATTACAAAAAGAATCACTGAAGGATTGGAAAGTCATTAGTGATATTTGGCGGTTTATGAAAATTTTCAATTAAATTGAAAATTTAAATTAAATATAATAGACGAAATCACTGATGGAATGATTAAAAATATTAATTTTTGATTCTCCGTCGGTAAAACCGTTGGTAAAATGCCCCACTAAAAAGATTAGAATCTCTCATTTCACAACTGACGCACGTATTCTTCTTCTTCTTTTTCTTATGTAAAAAACACCAAAATCCCTTTCTTTCTTTCTCCTTTCTCCTCTCCTCAACTCCTTCTCTTCTCCTCCAGGCTAAGGTTTGTTTTCTCCTCTTCTTCTATTTTCTCTTCTCAGTTTTTCTTTTAATTAACATATTTTATGATTTTTTTTTCTTTTATCTTTTTAGCTTTACTCGCAACTACATTAAAGTAAGATTTTTTTCTTCCTTTTTTTGTATTATATTTGTTTTTTTATCTTATTTTTAATTTTCTCAGTTCTTAATAATTGTATGAATGTTAAAAGATTTTTTTTTCATATGAGATCAATTTTGTTGGAATTTTTTTTCAATTTTATTGTTCAATTTCAATTAAAGTTTTTTTATTTGTTGCTAGATTATGGGTTCTGAAATACGTCTTCTCATGTTTATATTTTTTTGTGTTATTTATTTGTTGCAAATTTGTTTGAGTTGATTTTCTTCTCTCTTTTTCCAAGCAACTCAGTTCCTGAGTGTTATGAAGTGTTGATTTATATTAATTTAATTATTTTCTAGTTCTGTTAAATAGATTTTTTTAAAAAATATTTTTATATAATCACCGACGGAATTGCATACAATATTTTTGTTGGTTATATGACAAGCTTCTCAAGGGAAATATCGACGAAATGAAGCGGATAAATTTTATTTAGTGTGCTTTTCCTGTCAGTAAATCCATCGGTAATAAAAAAAAAATTATTATCGACATACCAAATACTACCAACGAGAGTTTTACTGACAAAACATTTTCGTCCATAATTCCGTAGGTAAAATAATTGCCGACAGAATGATAGTAAAAATACCGACGGGAAATTCCGTCGAAAATATATGAATTCCGGTAGTGACGAAGCAGTTTACCTTAGGTAGGATGCACTAAGGGTGCTAATACCTTTCCTAACCACCATTAGTCCATTACCTTTGAAATCTCAAATAAAACCAGTATACCTGAGTTTCTAGTGATCATAAACCAAATAATTAGGCGGCGACTTCTATGACTCCCTGCCGTCGTAAGCTCACGTGTAACATATATCTATACGTGAGGTTGTACATGTGATAATTTACCTATATAAAAGAACAATTTTTTTTAATTTAAAAGTCTAAATTAATTAGTTATGGATCCAGTTTTACATATATATAAATAATCTATTTTTAATAGCTGATAAAGCTTCTTACTAGTGTTATCTTAGCATCATATCCATCATGCTTAGACCTTTTTTATGGCGCCTTTTCATTTTGATTAATTCGGGTGGGATAATGTGGGAGAGGTAGATAAAATCATCCCCACCCTATTAATGTTTGTCACATGGCTCCTTCATCACTGGATATTGATATGTTCCCTAGTTATGGCCCTAACAAATTGCAATAAAAAGAGAACAACAATAATATTAATGTCAATTAATGGCTTATTGGATCGGAAAGCCACATTTCCTGGAAAAACCCGTGTCTGAGGTGTGGTTTCCATCTAATATTAATTAGTTATATAACATTTTCTAGGCCTACGGGGCACTGTATGTTGCCAGGAAAAAAGAGAGCAAATAATTAAGGATTGAAGCCATCTTTTCTTTTCTAGCTACCGACTCTAAACAATATTTCATTTCCCCACAATTTAATTAGCTGATGCTAGTTGTAGTGTATATGATGGATTTAGCCCTACTAACGTTGCTGTGTGGATGGTGTTTATCGACCAAAGCCGGATCACATTTAATCCATCACCATCAAGTTGCCAGCTGGTTAACACATGGATACGCTTTCAGGTCTGACCGAAAAGGAGAAACAAAGCTTTCAGAGATAATGCAGATCACAAATTAATGTCATATACGCTGCTTCTCAAGCCTTTGCTGATATTGTTTTTGTATTTGTTATAGGAGTAGGAGGAGTCTTCACTCTCTCTCTCTTTTGATGTACGTTTTCTCTTTTTTTTTCCTTTAATTTGTATTTTTTTTCTCCGAGATCTCCAGAGAGGTCATAGAAGTTTTTGGAATTTATTCATTCATATAAATTTCTGTATTTGTTTTTAAATGTTTTTTAAAAAATTGAAGTGCTTAATTACATGTACTATTGATATATATATAGTTGTATATTTATTGAGCATCCAAAATCTGAGCAAGGCATCGATAGCACAAGAGAGAGAGAGAAAAAACTGGTTGAGAGAGAGATTAGCTTTACAGATCTACCTTCAACCTTCAACCTTCACCCCCAGATCTACCTCATCAACACCGATTGGTGGGAGAGAGAGAGAGAGAACGAGATGGAGATCTAGTTGCTGATATGAAGACATACCTCGATCCAGTCGGAGATCTTTAAGTGGAGATCCAGATGGAGATCTTTAAGTGGTACTAGCGTCGACAGCTTTAAGAAAGTGATAAGGGAGTGGAGATCTCATCACAGACGGAGATCCAGGTTCAATATGCATTACCGGATCCTGCAGAAGATGATCCTCTGTTGATTCCCCTTCTCTCAAGCCTCAACAGCCAAGGGACGTCTGCGAAATCAGCCTTCAACCTTCAACAGCTCTACAGATCTACCTTCAACCTTCAACCTTCACCCCCATATCTACCTCATCAACACCGATTGAGAGATTTGTGTGCAGAGTAAAAGTTGATTTAGTAGAAACGATCTAATTCTCCCAAAATGACACCCTCTGCATCCTCTGCACCTTCCACCAAAAACCAGCCCCCCATCATCGCACCATCAATCTTACACCTCCACAAAACCCCTTACCAACATCTTTAGACCCTACCTCCACCACTCGAAATAACACCTCCTTTCCTAAATCCAACAGATTATCCTGTCACTTTTCCTTCAAACCAGACAGCCTCCCCTGTCCTTCCATCTGAACCTCTCAAAAAAACTTTTACCCCGACATCTTTTGTCAATTCCCCTGCTGGTACAGACCAACTTAAGCTGTTCTTTGAGAGATTCCCCTCGTGGGTGGAATATCAAGACCTGAAAAAGACTTTCGGGAAGTTTGGCCGGGTTGTCAAACTGTTTTTGTCCAAACGAAAAACAGTTCTTGGCCGACGTTTTGGTTTTGTGGAAATACTATCGCCCCTGCCTGTGTCTGATCTTTGTGACCAAGCCAGTAACGTTTGGTTTGATTCCTATAAGTTGAGAGTGAACCCAGCTAAACTTCAATTCTCTAAACCTCCCCTGCCAACATCACCTCATAAACCCTTACCCAAACCTGCATCACATCATAAACCCCAACTTATGTTCAAAAATAACAGATCCTATGCTGAGGTACTCACATCCAAACCACAACAGATGGTCACAAAGACGAGGAGCATAATACAGTACAACTCCACGGATGAGGATAAGGAATGGTTGTATAGGAGCTTAATGGGAAATATCTTGCCAAATATGGATGTAGCAACACTGGAGGCAACGGTTTTAAAATCAAGTGTCAAAGCTGTGAGCTTTCGTTTTTTGGGAGCTAGCCAGGTGATTATTACCTATGTGGATCAGTTAGCCTCAGTGCAAGAACAAAGGAATAAAGTATCTGTGCTGCATTCTCTATTCAGCAATCTCAGACAGTGGGAAACAAAGACTAGAGCATCTGACAGATTTGCTTGGATCTCCATATTTGGTTTGCCAATGGAAGGGTGGAACAAAAACTGTATCAATATTTTGCTTCAGAACTGGGGAAATATTGTAGGATACGACACTTCCTGTGTTAGTCAGGGGTCCATATCAGGTATTAGGGTTCTTATTCGAACCACAAAGCTGGAACCTTTACAT
>Ga0307513_10011317_pt1 | contig 11094 bp, 14 predicted proteins | sample 15_EM_MG_FD_202174 | JGI IMG/M metagenome (GOLD analysis project Ga0307513, IMG submission 202174) | Populus trichocarpa ectomycorrhiza microbial communities from riparian zone in the Pacific Northwest, United States - 15_EM | ecosystem: Host-associated > Plants > Roots > Unclassified | place... | reverse complement strand
AACAGGAGACGGCTCTCATCAACTCCGGTACCAAGATGCGCAGGGAAGATGCACACAGGGGGAACTACTCTCGCCGTAATAAGGCACGAACGAACATCAGGCCAAGTGATGTCCGGTTTGCATGGCTGAAAGATCTCTATACCTGCGGGAATGGACATCTAGATGGGTGTCCATGCGAGGAGACGAAAGGTGTGTTATCTTTATTCTTGGACAGTCCGCCGGCCCTCATTCCCACCCTCCACAGCCGGAGATGTACTCAGTGAACAATACCCGCCCCCCCAGCCCATGTCTGAGGTCTTCTACGATCACAATGCAACCCTAGACTTCAATCGGGACCCCCATTCGGAGGAGAGAGGACCGGGGATGCGTCAATGGGCGTACACGGTGTCCCCTGGCTTGTCTGTTCGGTCTGAGATGCCTCCCACCAGCATCTTTGACTCAGCGGAGCCAAGACTGGCTGCTCGTTCTGACCCATTACTTGCCAATGGAGAGGAACCAGCGGGTCTGGACTCAACCGTGGCGTTAATGCCATCCTTTAGCGTCGTCAGCCCCGAGCTGTCGCCTCGCTGTAGGTCTAGTGGGATCTCTACCTCTGCGGAGTTTTCCGATCGAGATGTGGGTGAGCAAAGCGTGAGTTCAGAAGAGGATGATATGGAAACAGGGTCCACTGGTGAGTTCACCCCCACGAATCGCTTTGCGAGCGATACGCGCTCCCCTCCGAGCCCTATCGTTTCAGCGCAGGTGGATTCGCTCCTGAGTGCGTTGGAGCCCATCCTCGCCGATTACACCTCTCCCCCCTCCCCAGAAGAAGCCACCTTGGTACATCCGTCTTCTGCCTTAAACGACCTCGAAGATTCCCCCCTTCATTATTCTCCTTCCAACGCCGTCCCTAATCCTGCCAATTGTCTCGCCGTTCCCGAGTGTGACGACTGGGTTGGGGACTCCACGGGGACAATCGAGAGCGTCTATTCCGATGGTTTCGGAGGTTGAGCCGTAGACCCCCGTCTCTCAACCCTAAGAAGTGGCGACAGCCTCAACCCCCAGTTCTGGTGATCGCGTCTTCGGCGGTCACTAAGAGAGATCCGCATCTCAATCTCACGCAACTTGGACTCAGATCCCGTCATTCATCTGGAACACCTTCTGGTGTATCTCTCAGTCCCTGTTATTCGACCCGACTTACTTTTCAAATGCCCTATGGCACATTCACACCTTCATCGACAGCAGCCACACGTTCTCAATGTATTTTTCCCAACTAATTATCGGTCCGCACCCCATCCCGCATTGTAGCCCACCAATCTCTCGCAAGTTCCCACTGTATCCTATAGCCCTGCAATACAATCACTTATATCCTAACGGTGCGGTCTCAGGCATGAGATCGGTGACTACCTTTGAGGCTGGGCCGCTAGAATATTTCCTTGGATCTTTCCTGATTCCAGGCTCGCGCATCTCATGAACGCTTACAAACCCCGCTCAACTTCTCCGTCTTCAATGGTATTCTACAATAAAATTAATAATTTATCTCCTATCTGTGATAGAACAAGCATTGAGTGTATACCATATCACAAATGCTATCGGCCCTTTAGGCCTCAAGGCCCCATGGAGGGGGTATACGATGCGAGGCTGAATTTCCTTGTCGGGAATTGCCGTACCTCGTATGTCCCGACCTATCTCGGCCCTTGGGCGCCCGCTCGAGCTCTAGGGAGATGTTATCTTCCGCTTGAAGAGGCGATGGGGCTAAGAACGGTAAAGTCAATACCCTGGGACGCAGATCGGCATTTACGTCCACGCGGTCGCCAGCTGGTCCGCAGGTTCCGTGATCTCATTGACGGTTCATCGACGTCCCTCACACAACACTGTGGCCATTGAAATGTTCGAGGCTCCCGTGGAAGAGGGGTTTGGATCAAATCCTACTTCTCGTAGGCCTTTCCGATCGACGGAAGCGATCGGAGGCTGGTGTCCTCCGGGGTCCAGGCTTGCGAAAATGGGGCACCCCCTCTAGTAGGCCTTTCTAAGCGATTCAGAGGCCACGCACCGTGTTCGGGTCACCCGACTGCCGTCGATTTGTGACGTTGTGGAGCTGGGGGGATGGGACCTGGACCTGGACATGATGTCTCCCGATGCCATTATACAAGGAATGATGTTACAACAAGAGTTTGACCTTTTGATTGTTGTTGTATCTTCCGGCGAACAGATGTACGTGCTCATATCTCTATTTGTGCCCGCTTATGTCAGGATGTTGTGGACCCAGGCATTGGGGCTATCCGGCTGCCGGCCGCACCCTGCATTACATGCGTTTGAGACCCATAACCCAACTTTCCTACAGTGGGGCCACTTGTCACCAGGTACAGGTCCGCTTCGCTAATCTCACGCTCTCCATGTGCATGACATATGGACGAGCCAGCTTGTATTGGTGCGGCTCATCCGTTTTCCGCCACTTTTCAGGACAAATTCCAGGGGATACATCCAATCAGTTTCATCGAGGACCACTAGCCACCGGTCCAGAGGTGTGAGGGATCTAGTGACCCTATCCAATAGGATACCATAAACCCAACCGCCCCAAATATCTGCCCCTCCTGATCCCCTCGCCTCATCTGGGACCACAATCAAGGTACACACCGACACAATGACTCACCGCCCGAGCATGATCCCAACTTTCCAAGGCCGATCCGCCGGCCGGGCAGGGGTACGGGTCATAGAATGTTTCCGGATGTACGGTTGTTCCGCTTAACATACGTGACTTAGATGTTTCGCGCACTTGGCTGGTGCTAAATCAGCTGTAAAAGACTGAAGGGGCCGCTTTCGATCCCGCTACTGCAAGCACTCATTCTTGTCGGCTCGTGTTACTCATAGACACCTCGAGTACGTCAACCTAGCACCAAAGGGAGGTCGAAATGCGGATGGTTTCACTTTAGTCGAATGTCCTTTGTTAATACCAAATGAACCGAACTCGTGTTCCGAGGTCATAAGCAAGGTACGAGATACTAGAGAATAATTCATCAATGGCGAGTCGTAGGTCCCTAGCGTAAGGGTCATGGCTCATGGGTATAGGCCCAATCTAGCCTAAACGTAGAATCAATCTAACGCCTTCGCAGGCCAACGTTGGCAACACTTCCGGTTTCTCTATCGATCCGACTGTTCCGGGTCTTCGTCCATCCGAGCCACTTCCACAACACGTTCTCGGCAAAGATCTCACCGAACCCCATCATCACGCCATTGACGAAAGGTAAGAAGAGGTTTATGGTCAGCGACCCCAGGAGAGCGATAACGCGTGTCTTGGTTGAGAGGGAAGAATCGAGAATCGCGGTAGATGCAGGGGGGTGTGGTAATTGTTCGTGTCCTTGGTCATGGGTGCGGTTGCGAGCTTCGTTGTCACGAGGGCGCCGCACGTGTTGGAGGGGGGTAGATGATGAGGCTTGGCGGGGATCTTGTTGAGGACTCTGGTCGTGAAGAGACAGGGAAGGGTAAGACGAGGTTAGTGAGCTAGGGATAGATGAATCCCATTTTGAGTTGGAAGAAGCCGATGGTGAACGTTGGTGTCCAGAAGTCGTGGCCGCCTGGGCCGGAGGGAGAGTTGTCAACGAAGAGTTTGACGGCGACAAGTCTTGGTTGGTTATTTCCTGTATATAAAAAACGTCAGGATCTGAGTCATAGTATCGGCTGGAGGGAAAACGAGAAAACGCACCGGGGTGATGTTAGAGGAGATGACTGCGGGACTGTCGGTCCCACTGACTTCCTCCCACCCAGATCCAAGTTCTCCCGTAGAACCACGCTGAATTTTGGCGAGGTGCTCGCCCAGCTCGGGTTCGCTCTCCCCAACACCGGTGCCAACAAAGGCCGTAGGACCAATAGACGACCTCTTGGCTTCCCATTCGCCCCGGACCTTCTCCGCCTTCTCTCGTTGCACGGCATTCTCGTGTTTCCACTTGGCCAAATTCGATTCATACTCTGCCCTCCACTCGTCGTGGGCATCTCCCGGGACAGGCTCAGCCGACGCGTCTGAAACGGGTTGGGGCTCGGAGGTGGTCGCGGGGGTGGTAATCGCAGAGTCCGAGACGGTGGAAACAGTTCCGGCGGATGTTTCTGCCCCTTCGGAACCAGCTGTAGGGATCGAGCTTATGCCGGAGAAGGAATTCTCGAGAGCGGCCTGTTTCGCACAGTTAAAATCGCTGAAGTGAGCGAAGAGAGGCGAACGTGTCTTACTTGCAGAATTACTTCCTGGTCGACGTCCAGAGGGCTTGCGTTGGTGGTCATGATGGACGGAGGCGGGAGGGACGGACAGGCGGAGGCGCTCACGTTGACGAATTCGGACAGCAGCCGTTTTGATCCCTCTCCCTCTCATCCCGCCCTTCTGGATGGCCTGAAGCACTATGTGAGATTACTCCGCGCGGGATTTTTTGCTCTCTCGTATTCGGCAACCACCCACCCACGCGCGCCCCACACCGCGCCACGCTCGGTGGGTCGACTCCAACACTCGAAGTGGAGGGACATCGTTGGGGACCCACGATACGCCTGCTCTGAGCTCATGTCGGACTTGGAGCTTTGCTGTGGCCAGATGATCACGAGTGGCGTCACGACCTAACCGAAAAGGAATCCCCCTGGCGACCGGAACTCTGGATCCGGAGGCTGGGAGATGGTTTGGGCGCACACGCTGTCGGCCCTCCTGCCGTGCGCATTTACCTAAACCTCCAGGACAAATCTACGCCCTCTCTTTGCTATCTGCCAAGACACAATCCGGAATTTCCTTTCACCCCAGCCACTCACGGAATCTTTGAAGTTCATTGTCTCGATCGCCCCCTCTGTCACCTATGATGTCGTAGTGCCCCTCCCAACTAGCTGAATCACCCCCTGTCCTCTTTTACGGATTTATAGACCCTCTCCAGTGGTCTGCCTCTCTTCTTCACCAACTGCCACCTCTGCTATCAAACCAAACCAGTCAATAACCCCATCCCATATCGTTACAATGCCAATTTCCAACGTTCCGTTCAAGGTCTGTCTCGTCCCTCTCATATTTAACGGCAAGATCCTGAATATTCTCACCAGATTGGCGACTTTGTCGAATACCGACCAATCGGCGGTGCGCACGACAATGTCTCTCACAGCAAAGGAGAAATCAAGGAGGTCTTTGCGGCCGAGGATGGCAGCTTCCGCTATGCTATTCGAAATGAAAAGACCGGCAAGACCACCAACTATCAGGTTTGGACTCTCCGTTTGCTTAACCTGCCGCGCTTCCGTTGATACAAATGCGTTGTATTCCTTAGGAGTCCAACGTCGTCAAGAAGGTCAAGCATGATTGAAGGACTGTAACTTCCCGCTGCGTTCCGTTGTCCTCCCGTGTATTTCGTAGCATCTTGAAGGGTCGAACGAGTGTGTAAATCCGACAACGGAGATCTTCTTCAGACCCTTGCCGCCCATCAACCCAGCAAGCGTGAATTTCCATTTGAATTTCCGGAAGCAAATACACCGTTGGACGAATGAGAGGCGCATTCCGAATCTTCTCGGTGCGCGAGTCGTTTGGGGAACCAAACCGCACGGGCACGGGCGGTTCGTTGATCTCCTGTCTGCTCATGTAAGCAGTCCAGCGGAAGGGGGTCGTTGGAAATGTAAGCTTGGCGAGGGTGCATCCGGCGTACCCCGTATCATCAGATCAAACTAGATCACCACCCGCGAACTTGCCGGCGACGTTTATTTTGAATCTCAGCTCTTGCCGAGCGACGCTAACCGGTACGGGTTCGCCTCTCGAGAGCTCCACCCAATGAGACATACGGATGAGGGGTGGAGCAAACAAGCTAGACTTCCTGGTCCATGTCAGACCGATCGGACGGGACGCGGGTAGTCCGAACGCGTCGACGAGCGAACCACTCCTTGTCGTTATCTCCATTCTCCGTCCTTCTCTCGACTCGTCCTCGGTTTGATTTTCATTGTGGGTTCTCAACCGGCGGGACCGGGGCCGTATCTCATGTGCGTCCGTCCAACGGGAACCTCCCCCACAACTGGCTCCGAAGGGAGGTTGATCCTTACCATCACGATCCTTCTCAAAGGCTCTCCTGATCACGGGCCGCAACACAGCCTCTCGCCTTTTCTCTCTTCCCAACACGACTCTCGTACCGCCGCCTACGCCCACAATTGGTTGCTGTTTGATCACCAGGCGCCTTAACTCCGGGGAGGCCCAGCCGCCCACCTTTCTTGGCTGCGGTTGCCGCCCGCAACGGTTTTGAATCCCCATCTGCGCAACCTGCAACCAGACAGACGCGCCGTTCCATCAACATATATTGGCTTGGAGCGCAACATCGCCGCTCCTGGCTGCCACGTTTCGTTTGGAGGACCGTTGTCACGCCGTGGGCCCCAGGCCGATCCTTCTGAAACCCCATCTGGGTGTGAGGATCAGCAACGCTGGCACTCGTTTCGTTTGCCACCTTCCTTTTCGGTCGGGGGCTGGGATCGCAGGCTGCAGGATCGTTCCTTTGGTCTGCGTTCCTAAAGATGGTCATCAATAGGCTCGCCGGTGATAGCATCGGGCATCATGCGTTGGCCAGTATATTTGTGCTGCTGGGGACTGGGAGCCGCCCTCGCGCACCTCCCCCACCCTGTTTCCATCCGTCTCTTTCACGTCAGGAATACCCTTCTCTCATTCCCTGGCTTCGTTGCTCGAATACTTGGAAATGGCCGTCATGACACTATTACCTGCATGCGAGGAATCAATCCGTGCGGAAGGTGGTCGCCCTTCGCCCAGCTTGTTGGACCCTGCCGTTGGGTGGGTGAGAAATATTCCGTTACCGACCCTGGTTGCATACAGGGAAAAGGTGAGTCTACCCACGGGCGAATAGCGTTTTGGGTGTTTCTAAATATGTCTCGTGTGTAGGTGTTTCCTAGGAAGATCCACCGCCTCCTGCCCCTTGAACAGCCAGAGTGCTGGGTTACATGCGATTCTATCGGCCTTTTCCTCGAGACTGAATGCCAATTCCCCTTGGAATCGGAAGATGATTACGGTCAGAACCACGAAGAATGCGGATTTGCACCGAGGTACCCGCGGCAGGGGTGCGGTCGCACCAGGTCGTTCGTCAGGAAGGCCACCGTGGAACTAATAGACCTCTATCGGCGTTTCGTAAGTCCGGCCAATCCACTTCCTTTGCTACTCCTTCTCTACGACCGCCTTTGGCGGACTCCTGGATCGCATCATTCCGTATTCCATATTACTGAACGGCCCCCTGAAGATCTGGTTCTTCTCTCCTTCCCGGGCTTGTTCGTATTATGAACTTTATTTGTCTTCGTTTCGCCGACCCACCTGTGGCTACGACCACCCCCCTTCTGGTGATACGCCGTTATTGATTGAGTTCGTTCTGGAAAATCCGTTGTACTGATTATTGATCACCCGAACCGCACTTTCCGGATTATAGTTGTTGCCAGACCTCGCAAGCCCGAAATTGCAGCTGGTCTGTTCGCCAGAGAACCGAGACCGGTGGATCGTCCCCTCGCACTTTGACGCATTCCTGGAGCGTCTGTACCAGAACTGAGCTGCTATCTACAGTCCTTACATACCCCTCTCTCCCCTGTATTTCGTATTCGGCCCCGGTGGAAAATGGAAATATTTATTTTTTTAAGCTTTGGACCCCGGCGCGCCGAGGGTGAGAAATTTGAGAAGCGAAATGAACCGATGCGCCGGGAATAGCCGGGAGTCGGTTTGAAAGGTTCGTCGTCCATCAGGTTCAGTTTCCAAAATCGCGTGTGGTCTGGAGGCCTGACCAACTCCGTACTTAGCGAGACGGGGGCGACGGATAAAAAATAAACAGAAAAATGTCGGCTACGGCGACTACGACGTTGTCGGATACCCTCGTCGTGGGCAGGCAGCCCCAGCAGCCGGTGGGTGTCCGTTCCGTTCTCTCCTTCCTTCTCCCACCCCCTTCCATCCTTCCCGATTCCCCGGCTCTTCCTCGCCTTCTTCCACCCCATTCGAGACCCTCAGGTCGATCCCCAATTGACGTCCGCAAACCGCCCCGGTGGGGTTCGGTTGCGGGTAAACAAACACACGCACCATCATCCGACCCAGGCGGCAACCACCACCTGCGGTACGCGGTCTGCGTGTTGCGGCGTCTTTTGGGCGGAAGCGAACCAGGCTCCCTCGTGGGCTGAGACCGGATGTTGTGCTTCGTGGTTGCGAATCGCATGCGGAAGGGATGATCGATTGGTCGAATCTTCGAGCCAACGGCCCAGTTCCCGGGTGGGCAGAGGGGAGGCAAAGGGGGAGATGGTAGCCCTGACGAATGAGGCTTATCCTCCCCCACTGGCACCACTGCCGACCTCCCGCTCCTTTCCCGATTCCCCGATCGGCCCCTTTGCTTGGACACTTTCCAATTCGCAGTACACTGATCGCATTCATTTCGAAATCGCCAGGATTACAATCATGTTTATGGCCATCCCCCACCTCAACCGCACGCTGCCCACAATCACTCCAATCACACGAACCATAATCATCCCAATCACAATCACAATCACGCCTCTGCCCACTCCCATTCGCACTCCCACTCTCATATAACTCAGCAATCACAGCAGGTTGTTGGTTCCCTGCACTACGCTTTGCCTTCCCAACAACCCCAACAGCCACCCCCTTCGCAGGACCCACGACGAACAGCCATAGGTCTCGCTAGTCAGCAGCAGCAGCCACCGGTACCTCCGCCCCCACCCCCATCCCAGCAGGCCCAGCAGCAGTCGACGAGTAATGACCCTGGTCCGTCTGCCCAACAGGACCTGGGGACCGGTGGCGGACAGCCAGGATCTTCGGGATCTTCAATGATGTATCATCCCCCGTCCTCCTCTCCACCCAACGTCATCACCTCACCCTCCAGAAGCACAGTCAAACGCAAGGAGTCCGACGCTATGCCAGGGGACGACAAGTTGGTCAAGAGGCGGCGGGGGAGCCAGTATGGCCACAGTCACGCGCAGGATCACGTCACCGGAGGTGGTGGGGCCAACGAGGACTTACTAGGAGGAGGCGTCGATAACCCAGGTGCCAAACACTGGTCTGATGAAGAAAAGACCAAGTTCTTCATTTGGCTCCTTGGTTCGGATGAGCACTGGGAACAGTTTGGAACGAAGATGAACACTTGTTTCCGAGAGGTGCGTGAGATGAATTCTCGATTATTTCCTTTTGTTTCTTCCCGTGTCCCCCCCACCTCCACCCCAGAATAAGCGAAACGAGTTTATGGCAACGCACGTTCCTCTTCCATTGCCATGGCACATGTGGACGGGGCGTGGCGTCGTTCGCCGTGATCAGTCCATCCAATCCCCGCTTCTTCTTGGACCCTTTGATATGCCGGGAAATCTAACACGCCTTCTTCACTTGACGTTCTATAGTGTGCGCAAGCGCTATTTAATAACAGGAAGACGTTCACTGCTCTCAAGAGCTGCTATCATCGGAATCTGGACACGTTCAAGCAATTGATGACGTTCGAGCAATTCAGTGGTCCGTTCGAGGCTGGGTTGGTTGATCCATCCAATCAGAACGAGCGTCAGACCCACTTCGAGAAACGGCTCGAGGCCGCGAGGGCAGCTGGCTGCTCCATCGGCAATCTCAGCCCACGGATCGTTGACAGCTGGGTCAAGAACGGGTGGTTCGACATGTTCAAGAGGCGGTACGTGTCATGCTCCCGTTTCTCTCTGATTTCTCCTCCCCGGCTCCATTCGCCGACCGGTAATGCGATAAATAAACGAACGCGATCCCGTTTACCCATTTATCCGCACACAAACATCCTCTTCCCGTCCCGAACCCGCTCCTTTTTTCTCAACTTTCCTATGCGATTGGCCAACTAACTCACTGTTACGTGATCCTCCGTGGCCCGTGCATCAACTTTTGGGCGATGTTTCGACAGATTCTACGCAGACGCAAATCGGACCATGGTTGTGATGTCATCCGGGCACAACGGACCGAGAGAGCGCGAACAGCCGCCTCCTCCCTCGATCTCAGACCCGGGACCTTCAGTGCAAGTTCAGGTACCTGATCCGAGGAGCCCGGAACCTCCTCCCCACCATGACCACCACACCGATCAACTGCAGCCAGCGCCGTCACCGCCAATAAGGCTCCCCCATCATCATCAGATACTGGACCCCATCCCGTTGCCGACGTATCATTCAACACAGCCACCTCAGCCTGCGCCGCAACCGTTGAATCAAATGGTGGTGGCCGGTTCCAATTCGATCCCTGGGATCGAGCAGACCGTGGCGCATCTGACTGGGCTGACGCAGACCCTCATCGCGACGTACGCGCATATGGTGCAGTCGCAATCGGAAGACAGCCGTGCCAAGCTGGAGTTCATGAAGAGGAGAGAGGAGAGGGAGCAGGAAGACAGCCGAATACGGAGAGACATGGACAAACGGAAAGAGGAGAGAGAGATTGGCGAGTTGGAGAGGACGAGGGAACGAGAAAAGATAAAGCAGAAATCCGACCTCGCCACGGACTTGCTTTCGAACCCGAGCGTCGACGCGGGGGTGAAGGAGGCTGCAGCGGACTTTCTCAAGAAACTGTTCCAATATTGATGACCACAGCCCTTATGGTGTACCATTATGTATCCCCTGTATTTCGCATTGTTTGTTATTGTTCGGGATTCCCTTGCCTTTCGCTTTCATATACGATGGATATATGCATGATCGAACGCGAGTGTACGGCATACAGTCAAGGACGATGATGATTATCTCCCTGGAGGTACATAGACAAACACAGCGACGGAGGGAGGAAATGGGCGATTTAATCCGCTTTCACGGCATACTTCCTCTTGGGGAAGTGGATGTCTTTCTTGTGTTGCCTCGTCGTCTTCAGCTTCTTCTCGTGCTAAAAGGGTGGCAACATAGTCAGGGGGTGTTACAGACGGGGAACATTGGGGGGATAGCAGAGACGCACTGCAGTCAACCGCCTTCGGATGGCCCTCGTCTTCTTTGGTCGCAGATCAAGAGGAAGGTACTTCTTTTTCTTGTAGAACTCGCGAAGGTTTTGGCGGGCCTTTTGGTTTGTCACGGTCAACACCCGAGCAATCGACTTGCGAACGGCATTACTACAAAGTCAAAAAAGAAAAACACCAAACAATCAGTATTTCCCCATCCCAAGTG
>Ga0307513_10011316_pt1 | contig 11095 bp, 9 predicted proteins | sample 15_EM_MG_FD_202174 | JGI IMG/M metagenome (GOLD analysis project Ga0307513, IMG submission 202174) | Populus trichocarpa ectomycorrhiza microbial communities from riparian zone in the Pacific Northwest, United States - 15_EM | ecosystem: Host-associated > Plants > Roots > Unclassified | place... | reverse complement strand
TCGCCGATCGCCTGCGCAACGAGCTCGACGTCGCCACCGCGATCGTGGCGGGCGACGCGCTGCTGCCCGATCTCGACGCGGCGATCGCCGCGGGCCGCGCCGATCTCGTCGTCGTCGGCCGCTTGCCCGACGGCGCCCGGCGGACGCCGTGAAGGCGCGGCGCTATCAGCTGCGCAAGGAAGCGGTCGGCGCCGCGGCGCGCCACCCGTGGATCTTCCGCGACCACATGAGCTCGGCCGCCGAGGTGTTCCCCGACGGCGCCCTGCTCCGCCTCGTCGACGGTGGCAACCGCGTGATCGGCCACGGCATCTACGAGGCGAGCGGCGCCATCGCGATCCGCATGCTGCGGCGCGGTCCGATCGCGCCCGACGCGGCCTGGCTGCGCGGCGTGCTCGCCGGCGCGGTCGCCCGGCGCGCCGACCTCGCGCGCCGGACCGACGCGATCCGCCTGGTCCACGGCGAGAGCGACGGCATCCCCGCGGTCGTCGTCGATCGCTTCGCCGACACCCTCGTGGTCAGCAGCTATGCCGCGGGCGCCGACGCGCTGGCGCGCTATGTCGCCCGGGCGCTCGATCCGGCCAGCCCGATCGTCGGCCCGGCGCGCCACGTCATCCTCCGGCCCGCGCACCTGCGCCGCGCGCCCGCCGATCCCGCCCGCACGCTGCGCGGCGCGCCGCCCGACGTCGTCGACATCACCGAGGACGGCGTCGCGCTCGCGGTCGATCTCGCGACCGGCCAGAAGACCGGCACGTACCTCGATCTGCGCGGCCTGCGCCGCGAGGTCGCCGCCGCCCCGCTCGCCGGCGCGCGCGTGCTCAACCTGTTCGCCTACTCCGGGATGCTCGGCCGCGCCGCCGAGCGCGCCGGCGCCGCGACGATCGTCCAGGTCGACGCGTCGGAGCGCGCCCTGGCGTTCGCCGCCGCCCACCACGTCGACGATCCGGCGCGCCACACGTTCGTCGTCGCCGACGTGTTCGACTGGCTGCCGGCGCTCACCGCCGAGCCGTTCGACCTCGTGATCGTCGATCCGCCGTCGATGACGAGCAAGGCCAACCAGGTCCCCTCGGTGCTCGCCGCGTATCGCAAGCTGTACCGCGCCGCCGCTCGCCACGTCCGGCCGGGCGGACGCCTGGTCGCGGCCTGCTGCACCAGCCGGATCGAGCGCGCGGTGTTCCACAAGGCCGTCCGCGATGCCCTCGGCCAGAATTTTTTACGCGACCACGAGATCCCTCCTGAGGCCGATCATCCGGTCGGTTTTCCGCAGGCGGACTACCTCAAGATCGTCTGGTGGACCCGCGCCGTCTGAGACATCCGGCGGCGTCGCACGCCGTCGCAGCCCGCCGTCAGCGCGACGCGGCGTGCCGGCCGGTCAACGCGCGATAGCGCAGCAGGTGGCGGACCGCCTGCTGCAGCAGGTCCCACGCCGCGGGTCGCGTGGCGGCGTCGTCGCGCAGCCGGCGACCGCGGACCTCGAGCAAGCGGGCCAGGTTGTAGTGCGCGTCGGCGGCGCTGTCATCGAGCTCGATCGCCCGCGTGTACGCCGCCATCGCCTCGGCGCCGCGCCCGAGATCCTCGACGACAACACCCAGGTTGAACCAGTACAGCGCGATCGCGGCGTCGGCGCAGATCGCCAGCCGGTAGCAGCTCTCGGCCAGCGCGAGCGCCCCGGCGTCGTGGTGCAGCCGGCCGAGGTTGTTGTGCGCGTCCGCCAGGCTCGGACAGCCGGCGAGCGCCCGCTCATAGGCCGCGATGGCAGCCTGAGAATCGCTCGCCTCCAGGCGACAGCCCAGGTCGTACCAGCTGGTCGCACTCGTGCCGCGGCGAAGGCCCCGGCGCGGACCGGAGAGCTTCGAGGCCGAGCGCAGCTCGAAGGTCAGAAGATCACCCACAGACGCAACGGTATCGGAACCCTCTGACAATCTTGGTTCCGAGCAATGTTAGGATGCAGCCGCTGTGGGTGACGCGCAGGGTACGACCCTTAGCTTCCACGAAGACGGGAAGACCGGCCGGATCGGCCCAAGACCAGAACCTGTTCTGGTCTTGGTGCTCGAATGCGGTCGGCCACGCGCCGGCTCCGTACGATATCGACTGTCCGAGCTGACCGCGGTCAATCTCGGGCGTGGCACCGAGCGGCGCGCCGAGCGCGCCGGCACCGAGCTCGTCGTGCGCGTGCCCGACAAGTGGATGTCGTCGCGCCACGCCAAGATCGAGCCGAGCTTCGGGCGCTGGGTGCTGACCGACACCGAGTCCAAGAACGGCTCGATCGTCGACGGCCACACCACCAAGCGCGCGGTGCTCACCGACGGCTCGCTGATCGAGCTCGGCCACACCCTGTTCATCTTCTTCGAGCGCCTGCCGGTCGACTCCGAGGCGCCGTCGCTGATCGAGCTGACCCCGAGCGACGGCCCGCCCGGCTTCGCGACCCTGATGCCGGTGTGGAACACCGAGCTGACCCGGCTGCGCCAGATCGCGTCGTCGGAGATCCCGATGCTGATCGAAGGCGAAAGCGGCACCGGCAAGGAAGTCATCGCCCGCGCGATCCACGACCAGTCGAACCGCCACGGCGCGTTCGTCCCGGTCAATTGCGGCGCGCTGCCGGAGAACCTCGTCGAGAGCGAGCTGTTCGGCTACAAGAAGGGCGCGTTCAGCGGCGCCCAGACCGATCACCCGGGCCTGGTCCGCGCGGCCGACGCCGGCACGCTGTTCCTCGACGAGATCGGCGACCTGCCGGCGAGCTCGCAGGCCGCGCTGCTCCGCGTGCTCCAGGAGCGCGAGGTCATGCCGGTCGGCGGCACGCGCGCGGTCGAGATCGACCTGCGCGTCGTCGCCGCGACGCACCGCGACCTCGACGACATGGTCGCCGAGGGCAGCTTCCGGCACGACCTGTTCGCGCGCCTCGCCGGGTTTCGCGTCACCGTGCCGCCGCTCGCCGAGCGCCGCACCGATCTCGGCGTGCTGATCGGCCTGCTCCACACGCGCATCTTCCCGGCCGAGCACCCCGGCTTCGACATCGACGCCGCGCGCCTGCTGCTGCGCTATCCCTGGCCGCTCAACGTGCGCGAGCTCGAGCAGGCGCTCGCGACCGCGCAGGTCCTCGCCGGCGCCGAGCCGGTGCGCGCCGAGCACCTGCCCGATTCGGTGCGCACGGGTCGACCGCCGGGCGCGCCGCGGCCGGTCGTGCTCAGCGAGAACGATCAGAAGGTCCGCGATCTCGTCGTCGCGTCGCTGCGCGAGCACCAGGGCAACGTGTCCGCGGTCGCGCGCGCCCTCGACAAGGACCGCAAGCAGATCCAGCGCTGGATCAAGCGATTCGGCCTCGATCCCGGCAGCTACCGCTAGCCGACCGCAGCGAGGGCTTCGCGAGGCGATCGAGGCGACGGAGTCCAATATGGAATACGGACTCCGAGCGCGCGACGCGCGGTGACGATCTCGTCGCGACCGGCGCCGCGCGCGACGCGATCGCGTCGCTGGATCGCCCTCGCCGCGAGCGCCGAATGCACGCTCCGGGATCGCCTCGCCGCGTCGAAAATGAGCCTCGCCGCTCCCGTCACGCACTGCTGCGTCAATCCCACCGTGCGCGATCGCCACAGCGCGCGAGCGCGCTACGCCGCCCGCCCCGAAGTACGCAGCACCAACGCCACGAGCGACGGCACACCCAGTGCACGAGGATTCCTCGCATGAAGACGATGGTCAGCACGGCGGGCGGACTGGCAGGAGCACTGGAATGCTCTGATGTCCTTGCTCCCGGATCGAAAGCTGGACCATGGCTGGTGGAGCGAGAGCTGGGGCGCGGCGGGATGGGCGCGGTGTACGCGGTGGTCCACGAAGAGATTGGTAAGCGCGCCGCGCTCAAGGTCGTACATCAGCGCCTGCTGGTGCCCGGCTTCAACAGCGACCGCATGCTGCTCGAGGCCAAGGTCGTCAACCAGGTCGGGCACCCCAACATCGTCGACATCTTCGAGACTGGCACCCTCGCCGATCATCGCCCGTACATCGTGATGGAGCGCCTCGAGGGCCAGTCGCTCGCGATGCGCGCCGACGACGGCAAGATCCTGCCCGACCTCGCCATCGCGATCCTGCTCCAGATCTGCGACGCGCTGATCGCGGCGCACGCGGCCGGCGTCGTCCACCGCGACCTCAAGCTCGACAACGTGTTCCTGGTCGCCAACCCCGACGATCCGTCGACCCCCAGGGTCAAGCTGCTGGACTGGGGCATCGCCAAGGTGATCAACCACGACGTCAAGCACACGATCGACGGCCAGCTCGTCGGCACCCCACAGTACCTGTCGCCCGAGCAGGCGCGCGGCCACCTGGTCACCCCGCAGAGCGACGTGTACTCGCTCGGCGTCATGGCGTACGAGCTGTTCCTCGAGCAGCTGCCGTTCGAGGCCGAGACCGCGGCCGAGGTCATGGCGATGCACCTGCGCGCCGTGCCGCCGCCGCCGTCGGAGCTGTGGCCCGACGTGCCCGCGCCGCTCGAGGATCTCCTGCTCGCCATGCTGGCCAAGCAGCCCGACCAGCGGCCGACGATGCCGGCGGTCGCCCGCGCGCTCGAGGTCGTGCGCGACGAGCTGATGCGCCGCCGGCTCGCGCACGACTTCCCGCGCCACGTGTCGGCCGCGCCGGCCGAGTCGCGGCCGTTCCGCCGGATCTCGTCGGCCGGCCTCGCCGCCACCGATCTCGCCGCGAGCCAGCCGGCGCTGGAGCCGCTCGGGACCAAGCGCTGGCAGTTCGCCGTCGGCGCGTTTGCGCTGGCCGCGAGCGCGATGCTGTTCTGGATCAGCCACGTCGGCGATCAGGCCGCCGCCGCGGCGACGACCTCGGAGGCCGGCGAGCTACGCGTCGCCCCGATGCCCGAGCGCGTCGGAACGCCGGCGGCCGTGACGGTGGAGCCCGCGGCGCCCCAGGCCGTCGAGCGCGAGGCCAGCCCGCCGGGCGAGGTCGCCAGCGCGGCGCCCCAGGCCCTCGCCGCTCGCGCCATCCCGGCGACGCGCGGCGAGCCAGCCGCGACTCGCTCCGTTCCTGCGCGGCCCGTCGCATCGCCGCGCCCCGCGCCGCGGCGTCCGTCTCCGGTCGCGCCGCGCCGGGGAGCGAAGGTGGATCCCGACGGCACCTTCGACGTCTACCGGTGAAGCACTTCCCCTTGCTGCTCGCGCTGGCGCTCTTCGTGCCGCTGCCGGCGCGCGCGGAGGACGCGGCGAGCTCGGTGCCCGCCAAGGCCAAGATGCTCGCGCAGCGCGGCCGCGCCGCCCACGACGCCGGCGACTACGCCGGCGCGATCGCCGCGTTCACCCAGGCCTACGCGATGGCGCCGGCCCCGGCGCTGCTGTTCAACCTCGCGCAGGCCTACCGGCTGCAAGGCAACTGCGACGACGCCGCGGTGATGTACCGGCGCTACCTCGACACGGATCCGAGCCCCGAGGTCCGCGCGCTGGTCGAGAACCACCTCAGCACCGTCGAGCGCTGCATGCACAAGCTCGCGCTCAACATCCCGGTCGAGCCCGCCGCGGGGTTCACGCCGACCCCGCCGCGCGCCGCCGTCGAGACCTCGGCCGCGGCGCGGGTGTCGATCACCGGACCGTCGCGCAAGGCCCAGATCGAGAAGGACGTCGGCATCGGCCTGGTGATCGGCGGAACGACGTCGCTGGCGATCGCCACGTACTACGCGTTCCGCGCGCACGACGCCTCCAACGAGGTCGCCGAGGCGTACGCCAAGGGCGCGAAGTGGAAGGACGTCGCGCCGATCGACGCACGCGGCAAGGCGGCCGCGAACCGGGCCCAGCTGTTCGGCATCGGCGGCGCGGTCGGCGCGGCTGGCGGCGTCGTGACCTACCTGATCGGCCGGCGCACCGAGCGTACTCCCGTGACCGTGGCAACCACCCAGCATGGCGTCCAGGTCGGAATGGTATGGAGCTTCTGAGTCGCGGCGGCGCGCTGCGGTACGCGGTGATCGCCGGCCTGGCGACGCTCGCGGGCTGCTATTCGCCGTCGCTGCGGGACTGCACCGTGAGCTGTGCGTCGGCCGGCGACTGCGCGGGCGACCAGGTCTGCGGCGACGACGGCCTGTGCGCCGCTCCCGACCGGGCCGGCCAGTGCGGCAGGCTCCCCGACCAGCCGGCCGATGCCGCGCTCGGCCCCGACGCCGCCGACCGACCCGACGCCGCGCTCCCGATCGACGCCGCGCTCCCGATCGACGGGCCGCCCGTCCGGCTGGTGCCGTTGCACGTCCGGGTCGAAGGCAAGGGCAGCGTCGTGGTCGAGGGCGTCGGAACGTGCAGCTCCGACACAGCCGACAAGGGCGACTGTACGTATGACGTTCCGACAGGTGTCGAGCTGACTGCGCGTGCGGTCGACATCAAGCCCGACGAGCGCTTCGCGCGCTGGACCTCGTTCTTCTGCTCGGGCCAGCCGGCGATGTGCAAGCTAACGCCGTTCGTGGCCACATCGATCAACGCGCGCTTCGATCACGTCCGCTCGAGCGTGCGGTGATGTCGGCGGGCCGCGCGAGTCGCGAGCTGCCAACGCACGTGCTCGCCCGCCACGTCCGCACAGCGTCGCCCCGCGCGAGCCACGTGGAGACGACCACTTCCGATGCGGCCGCCGCGGTGATCGCGGGCTTGTTCGTCGGTCCGGCGGTTGCACAGACGACTTCGCATGCCGGCCGCGAGCACCATGACGATCGATCTTCCGCTCTCGGAGTATAATCTGCCGCCCCCGATCCCGGGCGCCGCGCTGCGCCATCGGCGCCGCCCGCGCCACCGCCCCGCGACGCTGACCGCCGGCATGAAGGTCGGCGTCTGGCGGATCGAGCGCGAGCTCGGGCGCGGCGGCATGGCCACGGTCTACGCCGTCGTCCACACCAAGTTCGGCAAGCGCGCGGCGCTCAAGCTGGCGCACCGCGAGACGCTCGGCCCCCGGTTCACGCCCGAGACGTTCCTGCGCGAGGCGCGGACCGCGAACCTGATCGACCACGCCGGCGTGGCAGACGTGTTCGCCACCGGCACGTTCGACGGCCGCCCGTACATCGTCATGGAGCGGCTGTCCGGGCGCTCGCTCGGCGCGCGGCTCGAGGCCGGCGCCCTGCGGCGCGATGAGGCGCTCGAGATCCTGATCGAGCTGTGCGACGTGCTCGCCGTTGCGCACGACGCCGGCGTCACCCATCGTGATCTCAAGCTCGACAACGTCTACGTGCTCGAGAGCCCCGGCGCCGGCGGCCACCGCACCAAGCTGCTCGACTGGGGCATGGCGCGGATCGCCGGCGAGGACGACCCGCTGCACGGCCTGATCGCCGGGACGCTGACGTACATCTCGCCCGAGCAGGCGCGCGGCGAGGACATCACGGCGGCGGCCGATGTTTACTCGCTCGCGGTGATGGCGTACCAGCTGCTGCTCGGCGCGCCGCCGTTCGCTTCGACGGACGACCTCGAGCTGATCAGCAAGCATCTCAGCGACCCGCCGCCGCGGCCGAGCACGCTGTGGAGCACGATCCCCGCGCGGCTCGAGGCGACGCTGATCGCGATGCTCGACAAGCAGCCCGAGGCGCGGCCCAGCGTGCGCGCCGTCGCCGATGCGCTGCGCGCCGCGCGCCGCGCCTTGCGCGCCGACCGGCCGAGCAAGCTGCGCTGGCTCGAGCTGCCGCCGGTGCCACCGACCGACGTGATCGGGCGCCCCGCCCTGCCGCTGCTCGCGAGCGGCCGCCAGCGCGTCCTTGGCGCCGCGCTCGGCGTGGCGATGACCGTCGTCGGCGTGCTGCAGCTGTTCGTGGCCTGAGCCGCGCTCCTGCGCGGCGATCTGCTCCGTACCAGGCGCAGCCGGCGTTCCTCGCCGGCAAGCCGATCGACAAGGGCGGTCGACCTTGTCGACAGCCCTGAGCCGCGCTCCTGCGCGGGACCACGCGGCGACGTCAGTCGTCGTCGGACGGCACGCCGTCGTCGGACGGCACGCCGTCAGCCGCGTGGCGATACGGCCCGAGCTTGGCCATCTCGGCCATCTCGTGCGCCATCGCGGCCGCCTCACGCTCGGTGTACTCGGTGATCGCCGACGCGAGCCCCGCGTGCCGGATCCAGTGCGCCGAGTAGGTCGGCATCGGATCGAAGCCGCGCAGCAGCTTGTGCTCACCCTGCGCGCCGGCTTCGAACAACGGCAGCTTGCGCGCGATCGCGCGCTCGATCCCGGCGTAGTACGCGGTCTCGAAGTGCAGGAGGTCGACGTGGACGTCGGCGCCCCAGTAGCGGCCGTACAGCCCGCGATCGGTCTCGAGGAACAGCGCCCCGGCGACGCGCTTGCCGGCGGCGACGACCTCGACCATGCGCATCGCGTCCGGCAGGTACCTGGCGAGCGCGTGGAAGAAGCCGGGCCGCAGGTAGTCGCGGCCGCCGTGCTGATCCGTCGTGTTGCGATAGAACCGATCGAGATCGTCGAGCTGCGCCTCGGAGAGCTCGGCGCCCGGGATCCACGACAGCCGCTCGATCGCCGCGCGCGCGCGGTCGCGCTCCTTGCGCAGCTGCTTGCGCTTGCGCGACTTGAGCTGGGCGAGGAAGTCGTCGAAGGTCTGGTAGCCGCGGTTGCGCCAGTGGAACTGCATGCTGGCGCGCGGGAAGAAGCCGGCGGCCGCGAGCGCCGCCTGCTCGTCGTGGGTGCAGAACAGCCAGTGGATCGACGAGCACTCGGTGTCGTCGGCCACCGCGCGCACCGCCGCGATCAGCACGGCGCGGACCGCGGCGACGTCGGCGCCGGGCGCGATCAGCATGCGGTTGCCGGTCGCCGGCGTCTGCGGCGCGGCGATCACGAGCTTGGGGTAGTAGCGCAGGCCGGCGCGCTGGGCCGCGTTGGCCCAGCCCCAGTCGAAGATGTACTCGCCGTAGCTGTGCTCCTTGATGAACGCCGGGACGGCGCCGACCAGCCGGCCTGCCTGTTCGGCGAGGAGGTAGAGGCTGGACCACCCGGAGCGCCGCTTCTTCGCGGTCGCGGCGTCGATCGACCCCGACTCCTCGAGGGCGCGCAGGAACCCGTGGCGCAGGAACGGCGACGGTCCGTGATCGAGCGCATCCCACGCCGCGGCATCGAGGTCCGCCACCGATGCCACCGCGCGGACGATGATCTTCGTGCTAGAAGAAGCCACGAAAGGCCACCATGACGCTCGACCCTGAGACCCGCAAGAAGATCGAACACCTCGTAGGCAGTGACTCCGTCGTCCTGTTCATGAAGGGCAGCCGCAGCTTTCCGCAGTGCGGGTTCTCGGCCTCGGTCGTGAACATCCTCAACACCTTGGTGCCCAAGTACACCACCGTCAACATCCTGTCCGACGCCGACGTTCGCAACGGGATGAAGGAGTACTCGGACTGGCCGACGTTCCCGCAGCTGTTCGTCAAGGGCGAGTTCGTCGGCGGCGCGGACATCGTGCGCCAGATGCACGAGGCCGGCGAGCTCGAGAAGAAGCTCGGTGATCTCGTCGCCGCGCCCAAGGCGCCGACGGTGACGGTGTCGCCGCGCGCGGCCAAGGAGCTGTCCGAGGCGCTCAAGGAAGGCGGCGACGGCGACGTGATCCACTTGACGATCACGCCAGGCTGGGAGCACCAGCTCGATCTCGGCCCCAAGGAGGCCTCGCACGTCACCGTGCAGTCGGCGGGCGTCACCGTGCAGCTCGACCGCGCGAGCGCCGGCCGCGCCGAGGGCGTGACGATCGACTTCATCGAGGCGTCCGACGGCGCCGGGTTCAAGATCGACAACCCGAACCGGCCTGCCGTCGTGCGCGAGCTCGCGCCCAAGGAGATCAAGGCGCTGCTCGACGGCGGCAAGGTCGAGCACGTCTACGACGTGCGCCCCGACAAGGAGCGCGCGGTCGCCAAGATCGCCGGCGTCAAGATGCTCGACGACGCGACGATGGCCGCGATCGAGTCGCTGCCCAAGGACACGCCGCTCGCGTTTCACTGCCACCACGGCGGCCGCAGCCGCGGCGCCGCCGAGCACTTCCTCAAGCTCGGCTTCAAGAACGTCTACAACCTGGCCGGCGGCATCGAGGCCTGGTCCAAGGACGTGGACCCGAGCATCCCGCGCTACTGATCGCGCCGGGCTACCTGGACGGCGGCGGGTGCAGGACGCAGCCGCCGAGGACCTCGCCGTTCCACTTGGCGTGCATCGCGGCGCGGAACTCGGCGAGCGCGAAGCGGTGCGAGACGCGCGGGCGAAGCTGGCCTGCGGCCGCCCAGGCGAGGATCTGGGCGAGGCGCGGCGGGCGCAGCGCTGGATCCTGGACTGTGGAGATCACGGTCGGGCAGCCGAGGACGTCGAGCCCCTTCATCATGATGAGGTTGGTGGGCAGGACGTTGGCGTTGGGTGCACCGCGCTGGCCCTTGCCGCGCGCGACGAACGGCGTCGCGGCCCAGCCGACGACGAGCACGCGCGCGCCGAACCGGACGCAGCGCAGGCTCTCGATCGAACTGTCGCCGCCGACGCCGTCGTAGACGACATCCACGCCGCGGCCCGCGGTCAGCGCCTTGACGTCATCGCGAAACGCGCGCACGCCGTCGGGCGCGGCGGTGTTGACGACGTGATCGGCGCCCTCGGCGGCGACGGCGGCGAGCTTGGCGTCGGACCGGCCGGTGGCGATCACGGTGGCGCCGAGCAGCTTGGCGACGTGCACGGCGGCCAGGCCGGTCGAGCCCGACGCGCCGTGGATCAGGACGGTCTCGCCGGGCTGGACGCGGCCGCGCGTGACCAGGCAGTGGTAGGCGGTCTCGTAGTTGCCAAGCAGGTTGCACGCCTGGTCGAACGTCAGCTCGCCCGGGATGCGATGCACTGCCTCGGCGGGCGCGACGCCGTACGACGCGAAGCCGCCGTAGCCGCGATACGCGCCGGACGAGCGCGGCCCCGCGAGGAAGCCGTCGACGAGCACGGCGTCGCCGACGGCGAACGCCGCCTCGGCGCCGGCCCACGCGACGGTGCCCGCGTACTCGAGGCCGGGCGTGTACGGCGGCGCCGGCACGTGCTGGTACTGGCCGCTGGTCATCAGCAGATCGACCCAGCCGACCGACGCGCTCTCGATCGCGATGATCACGTCGCGCGGCGACAGCGCGGCCGGATCGGGCGCGGGCAT
>Ga0307513_10011314_pt1 | contig 11097 bp, 8 predicted proteins | sample 15_EM_MG_FD_202174 | JGI IMG/M metagenome (GOLD analysis project Ga0307513, IMG submission 202174) | Populus trichocarpa ectomycorrhiza microbial communities from riparian zone in the Pacific Northwest, United States - 15_EM | ecosystem: Host-associated > Plants > Roots > Unclassified | place... | reverse complement strand
GGTTTCGACCCGGCCGATCTGCGGCGCGGCGGCGTCGAGATATCCGTTGAGCGCAACCAAATCGATATCGTGTGGCCGCAGTGACGCACCGCTTGTGGTTTGCGCGTTCACACCGCGGATACTCCGCCATCCACAGCGATGCACTGACCCGTGATGTGGCGAGCGGCTTCGCTCGATAACAACACCGCGAGGCCTTGCAGATCCCGCTCCATGCCGAGCTGATGCAGCGGGGTGGCTGCGATGACACGATCCGCGATAACGCTCAACACACCGCGACTCATCTTAGAAGGAATGAAACCGGGACAAATCGCGTTGACGACGATGCCGTACCGCCCCCACTCGCCTGCTAGGGCCCGCGTGAGATTCACGAGACCGCCTTTGCTAGCGTGGTATGCAACGGCGCTCAAGTCTTCGGGCAATGCGCCTTTCAACCCTGCGACAGACGCGATGTTCACGATGCGCCCGTACTTGCGCGGAATCATCGATCGTTGCGCTACTTCCTGCGTAACGAGAAATGCTCCGGTGAGATTGAGATCGACAACTTTTCTCCAAGCTTCGAGCGGATAAGTTTCCGCGGGCGCGCCCCAAGACGTGCCGGCGTTGTTGATCAGAATGTCGATCGGGCCAAGCGCCTCGATGACGGCAGCCACCATCGGCGCAATGGTTTCGGGCTGCGACAAATCGCTGACAACGCTCAGTGCTTCGATGTGCAGGCTGCGCAAATGAGTACAAGCCTCTTCCAGCTCTTCACGCTTGCGCGCCGTGATCGCGACTTTCGCGCCCATCTCGGCGAGCGCTTCGGTCATGGCGAGACCCAATCCGCGCGAGCCGCCGGTGATTAGCGCGACGCGCCCGGTCAGATCGAGTTGATCTTTGACGCTCATGCGGTCTCGCACACTATCGATCATGCTTTGCTCGCAAGAATGTCGTTACTGACGACCCCGAGATGATGATCGGCATCGCCGAACGTGGCATTGATCATCGTGAGTCGCTTGAAGTAATGACCAACGATGAGCTCCGCAGTCATGCCCATGCCGCCGTGCAGTTGCACGGACTGCTGGCCAACATAGCGTGCGGCCTTGCCGATAAAGACTTTGGCCGCGGACAGCGAGTGCTCGCGAACCGCGATATCCGCCGCTGTCACGCGTCCCGAGGCCAGAATGCTCATCGAGCGAGCCTGCACGGCCATGATGAACATGTCCGCCATGCGATGCTGCAGCACCTGGAAGCGGCCGATCGGCTGACCGAACTGTTGACGCGACTTGAGATAATCCAAAGTCGCCGCGTTCACGGCTTCTATGATGCCCACGGCTTCGGCGCACAATGCCGCCATGCCATGCTCGAGCGCTTCCTGGAGTATGGCCAGGCCATTTCCCGGCGCGCCGATGATATTTTCCTTAGAGATCACCACATCCTTGAAACTCACGTTGGCCGCGCTGCGGCCGTCTTGCGTTCGATAGCTCGTGAGCTCCACACCGGGAGCGGTGGGCTCGACCAGCATTAATGTGATGCCCCGAGAAGATTCCTCGCGCGCGGAAACGATTAGATAGTTCGCAACGGGCGCATCGAGCACGACGACTTTGGTTCCCGACAGCAAATAGCCGCCTTTATGCTCACGCGCGGCGGCGCTTACGAAATCCAATTGATAACGCGCGCCCTCTTCTGTGTGCGCGAGCGCGAGCAAACAGTCGCCTGCGACGATTCGCGGCAACAGCGCGCCTTTCTGTGCGGACGTTGCGTGTCTGGCGATCAACCCGCCACAGAGCACAACTGTGCTCACGAAAGGCTCGAGCACCAAGCCTTTGCCGAGCTGTTCCATCACCACCATGGTCTCGAACGGTCCGCCGAGGCCGCCGTATTCTTCAGGTAGACCGATGCCGAGCACGCCTTGCTCCGCGAGCGCGCTCCAGATTTCTGGGCTGAAGCCGTTAGCGCGATTCAGAAACTTCGCGCGTTGCTCGAAGCTGTATTCGCCGGCGACGAAACGCTGCAGGGCGTCTTGCAGCATCGATTGATCTTGATTGAGCTCGAAATCCATTTTGATGGTTCGCTTGCGTCACAGACCGAGAATGCGTTGGGCGATGATGTTGCGTTGGATCTCGTTGGACCCACCGTAGATCGTCGTCTTGCGCAAGTTGAAGTAGCGGCCCGAGAGCGGCCCCCAATGCACGGCGCCGCGAGGCTCGCCATTCCATTGCGCATCGAGAGACTCGGGAATGTATGCGAGTGCCTGCGGCCCGATCGCGAGCATCTTCAGCTCCGAGAGGGCTTGTTGAATTTCCGCACCGCGAATTTTCAGCACTGAAGACTCGGCACCCGGATTGCCTTTCGCCGTTTCGGCGGACAGCACGCGCAGCACCGTGATTTCGAGCGCCATGAGATCGATTTCGACTTCGGCGATCCGATCTCGAAAGCGCGCGTCCTCGATCAGAGGCTTGCCGGCGCTGCTTTCGCGCGCGGCGAGTTGCTTCAACATGAGCAGCTCGCGCTTGCACTGACCGACTTGCGCGATGTTGACGCGCTCGTGCGCAAGCAGATACTTCGCGTAAGTCCAGCCCTTGTTCTCCTCACCGACTCGATTGCCGACCGGCACTTCGACGTTGTCGAACCAGATTTCGTTAACCTCGTCCGCCTCACCATCGATGAGCGGGATCGGCCGCACGGTGATACCGGGCGACTTCATATCAATGAGCAGAAACGTGATTCCGGACTGCGAGCGCGCTGCGGGGTCCGTGCGCACCAGGCAGAAAATCCAGTCGGCGTGCTGCCCGTACGTATTCCACGTTTTCTGCCCGTTCACGACGTAGCGATCGCCGCGCAGCTCGGCGCGAGTCTTGAGCGATGCGAGATCCGAGCCTGAGCCGGGCTCGGAATACCCCTGACACCACCAGTGTTCTCCCGAAAGAATTCGCGGCAGGAAGAACTCCTGTTGTTCACGGTTCCCGAAGGCCATGATCACCGGAGCAACCATGCGCACACCGAACGGCAATAGCATCGGTGCGCCCGCCGCGTGACACTCTTCATCGAAAATATGTTGCTCGATTGCAGACCAGCCGGGCCCACCGAATGGTTTCGGCCACGACGGCCCGGACCAGCCGCGCTCATGGAGGATGCGAGCCCAACGTAAGAAGTCTTCGCGGTCGAGACGTTTGAGGTGCAGAACTTTGCCGGCGAGGTCCGCGGGCAGCTTGGCGCGAAGGAACGCGCGCACTTCGTCGCGAAATGCCGACTCAGCGGCGGATAGATCGAGATTCACTGTGTTCAGCCCCCTCGGCGCTTGCGTATGCAGCCGCGGCTTTGCATTTCGTGCCCGCTTCAGAGTTTCGCGAAGCGAAATAGCATTTTGCCGCAGCGAAACGAGCGTACTACCGCGCTGCCATCGACAGCAAGCGGCTCTTGAAAGAGTAGGTGCACGCGGTCATGCTCGCCGCGCTAAAGGAGACCACCCCATGACTCATGTCGAATACGGGCTGCGCGGCAATGTCGCCGTGATCAAATTCGGCAACCCGCCGGTGAACAGCCTTGGACACGCATTGCGTGCAGCGCTCGTCGAAGCGCTGGATCGCGCGGCTGCCGACAACGATGCGAAAGCAATCGTGCTTTACGGCAACGGCGGACTGTTCTGCGCCGGTGCCGACATTCGTGAATTCAATACCCCGTTGGCCGTTCGTGCGCCGACGTTGCATCAACTTATCGCTGCCACGGAGCACAGCCCAAAGCCGGTGGTTGCTGCCATCGCAGGCACTTGTCTCGGCGGCGGGCTCGAGCTTGCGTTGGGCTGCCATCATCGCGTGGCCGCGGCGCAAGCGCCGCTTGGCTTGCCCGAAAGCAAGCTCGGTTTATTGCCCGGCGCGGGCGGTACGCAACGTCTGCCGCGCCTCGTCGGCATCGAAACGTCGTTGAACATGATTCTGAGCGGCGAGCCCGTTCCCGCCAAGCTGTTAGCTAAGACGCCACTGCTCGACCGTACGGTCGACGGCGATCCTCTAGATGCAGCGGTGGACTTTGCCGTGGGGCTTGCTAGCGCTAACACGGCTCCACGTAAGGTGAGCGCCCTGCGTGTGAAAGAGCCGAATCTTGCCGCGCTCTGCGCGTTCGCTAGAAACACCGTCAAAACCATGTTCTCGAACTTTCCGGCGCCCGTGCTCTGCGTCGATGCGGTCGAAGCATCCGTTAAGCCATTTGCCGAAGGCTCGAAGATCGAGCGCGCGCATTTCACGGCACTACTCGAATCGCCTGAATCTAAGTCTTTGCGTCATGTGTTCTTCGCGGAGCGCGCCGCGGCTCGCATTGCGGATGTGCCGGCGGATACACCCGTTCGAGACATTCGCAAGGCCGGTGTCATCGGTGCGGGCACCATGGGCAGCGGCATCGCTATCTGCTTTTTGAACGCCGGCATCCCGGTTTCCCTGATCGAGACCGGACAGGAAGCGCTGGACAAAGGCGCTGCGCGAATCCGCGATGTGTACGAGTCCCAAGTTCGCAAAGGCAAGCTCAAAGCGGAGCAAAGAGATCAGCGCGTCGCGCTGCTCAGTCCTTCGTTGTCTTACGACTCACTGAAAGACGCGGACCTCGTTATTGAAGCCGTGTTCGAAGAAATGTCCGTGAAGGAGAAAGTGTTTCGCTCGCTCGACGCCGTGATGAAGCCCGGCGCGATTCTCGCGACGAACACTTCCACGCTGGATGTGAACAAGATCGCGAGCTTCACCAAGCGCCCGCAGGATGTCGTCGGCACGCACTTCTTCAGCCCGGCGAACATCATGCGATTGCTCGAAGTGGTCCGCGGCTCCGCCTCATCGAAAGATGTCCTCGCCACTGTGATGAAGCTCGGCAAAACCCTGAAGAAGACAGCGGTGGTGTCGGGTGTTTGCGATGGGTTCATCGGCAATCGCATGCTGCAGGAATACTTCCGTCAAGCAGGGTTTCTGTTGGACGCGGGCGCCTCGCCACAGGATGTCGACAGCGCGATGGAGAAGTTCGGGTTCGCGATGGGGCCTTTTCGTGTCAGCGATCTCGCAGGCAACGACATCGGCTGGCACATTCGCCAGCGCCGCGCGATCGAGCAGCCCCATGTCATCTACTCCACTCTACCCGACAAACTCTACGAGCTCGGCCGCTTCGGTCAGAAGACTCAGGCCGGCTGGTACGACTACAAACCTGGAGACCGCACCGCGCAACCCTCCAAAGTCGTGGATGAGCTGATCGCAAAGCATCGCGCTGCCATCGGTGTGAAAGCGCGGCGCTTCGATCCCGCCGAAATTGTGGACCGGCTTGTATACGCGCTCGTCAATGAAGGCGCGAAGATTCTCGAGGAGAAAATCGCGGCTCGCGCATCCGATATCGATGTCGTGTACCTCACGGGATACGGCTTCCCGATCTTCCGCGGCGGTCCGATGTTTTATGCGGATACCGTCGGCCTTTTCGAAGTGGTTCGCCGGATGAAGCAATTCGCCGCGGATGCCCTCGGAGATCCCGCGGTGTGGAAGCCCGCGCCGCTGCTTGCAAAGCTCGCAGCCGCAGACGGTAAGTTCAATTCAATGGATCAAGGTGCGGCATGAGCATCGACGCAGTAATCGTTTCCACCGCGCGCACGCCGCTCGCAAAGTCCTGGCGCGGCGCGTTCAATATGAGCCACGGCGCAACACTCGGCAGTCAGGTCGTCAAAGCCGCGATCGAGCGCGCTAAGATCGACGCGGCCGAAGTCGAAGATGTGATCATGGGTTGCGGCCTTCCCGAAGGCGCGACCGGCAGCAACATCGCGCGCATCATCGCTTATCGCGCGGGCTGTCCCGTTACCGTACCCGGCCTCACGGTGTCGCGCTTTTGTTCGTCGGGCTTGCAGGCCATCGCCATCGGCGCGCAGCGAATTATCGCAGGTGAAGGAGATGTCTTCGTTGCCGGCGGCTTGGAATCCATCTCGTGCGTGCAGCAAGAAGTCAACAAACACATGTTGGAAGACTCTTGGACGCTGGAGCACAAGCCGGAGTTGTATTGGTCGATGCTGCAGACGGCTGAAACCGTCGCGAAACGCTATGGCATCAGCCGTGAGCGCATGGATGAATACGGTGCGCGAAGCCAGCAGCGCGCTTCGGCGGCCGATGCGGCGGGACACTTCAAGCAAGAGATCGTGGCGACCTCCGCAACGATGGCCACGGTAGACAAAGCCACCGGCCAATTGATCACGCGCAAGGTGACTATCGAAAAAGATGAGGGCTTGCGTCCTGATACCACTTACGAGGCCATCGCGAAGATCAAACCCGCGATTCCCGGGGGTACTATCGCCGCGGGCAACGCCAGTCAGTTTTCCGATGGCGCCGGCGCATGCGTGATGGTGAATGCCAAAGTCGCCGAGCAACGCGGGTTGCCGGTGCTCGGCACGTTCCGCGGCTTTGCGATCGCGGGCTGCGAGCCGGACGAGATGGGCATCGGTCCCGTGTTTGCGGTACCGAAGCTGTTGAAGCGCGCGGGCGTGAAGTTGAGCGATGTCGGACTGTGGGAGCTCAATGAAGCGTTCGCGGTGCAAGTCATCTACTGCCGCGACAAACTCGGCATTCCCGATGAACGGCTCAACATCGATGGTGGCGCCATTGCAGTCGGTCACCCGTACGGCATGAGCGGACAGCGGTTGGTGGGGCACGCCCTGCTCGCGGGCAAACGCCTTGGCGTGAAATACGTGGTAACGACTATGTGCATCGGCGGCGGCATGGGCGCCGCCGGCTTGTTCGAGGTTGCCTGAGCCTAGGAGCCTGTCCGGGTCATGGGCGCCGTCGCGAGGGCGTCTCCCATCGAGCATCCGGCAGGTTTCGCACGATCGTTTCGCGCGCATAGAGGCACTCTGTAAGCGAAACGATCGTGCGAACGATGCCGATGGGAAGCGGTGCGCAGCAGGTGATCGATGACTCGGACAGGATCCTGGTATCGAGTGTTAAACGAGATCGGCTAATCGGCGTCAGCCGAAGCAAGTCGGATAGAGGGGGACCATGGCCGGCAAACGCGTCTGGTTTGCGTTGGCGGTGTTGTTCGGCATCAACCTGCTGAACTTCTTCGACCGACAGCTTGCGGGCTCCCTCGGCGAGCCGATTCGCAAGGAGTTCGGGCTGAGCGACACGGCACTCGGGTCGCTCGCCACGATCTTCACGCTGGTGTATGCGGCGGTCGGCATCCCACTCGGTCGGCTGACAGATCGCTGGGTGCGCACTCGTATCATCGCCATCGGCGTAACGGTTTGGAGCGCGTTCACCGCTGCTTCCGGCCTTGCGTGGAATTACAGTTCTTTGTTTGTTAGCCGGCTCGGCGTCGGCATCGGTGAAGCGAGCTGCGCACCGGCGAGTCAGTCGATCATCGGCGATCTATTTCCACCCAGTCAGCGTGGTCGTGCACTGGGCGTGTTCATGCTCGGTTTGCCGCTCGGCATTTTCTGCGCGTACATGCTCAGTGGCATTGTCGGTCAGGCGTGGGGATGGCGCGCGGTGTTTCTGATAGCAGCCATCCCGGGTGTCGTGATGGGCGCGCTGGCGCTGCTCATTAAAGAGCCGCGGCGGCAAATCGCTCCAGACAGCGGCCGCCCGTCGTCCAGCGACTCAGCAAACTCAGAGGCTTCGAAAGTTGAGTCGCCGTATTTGTCGGTGCTGAGAATACCGACGATGTGGTGGATTATCGCATCGGGCGCGTTCCACAACTTCAACATGTACGCGATCAATGTCTTTCAAGCGCCGTTCTTGCAGCGGTTTCATGGATTGACGCTGAGGGAAGCGAGCAACATTTCCGCAATCGTGTTGGGTGCCGTAGGCGTTGTGGGCCTACTCGTTGGCGGCTGGGCCAGCGATCGCTTGAGCCTACGTCGAGTCGACGGCCGCTTGCTGCTCTCGGCGAGCACGATGCTCGCGGCCGCGCCCTGTGTGTTCCTGGCCATCAACCGGCCGAGCGGCGACCTCACAAGTTTCACGCTGCTCATGGGCTTCGGCATCATGATGACCTTTTTCTATTACTCGTCGATCTACGCGGTGATTCAAGATGTCGTGGATCCTCGGCTGCGCGGCACGGCGATCGCATTGTATTTCTTCGCGATGTACGTGCTCGGCGCCAGTCTCGGCAGTTTCGTCGTCGGCGCGTTGAGCGATCATTTCGCGAAGAGCGCGATGTACGCAGCGGGCGCCACGCAGATGGCAGAAACCTTTAAAGCGCAGGGATTGCATGATGCGATGTATGTTATTCCGGCGCTCATGCTGTTCGCGTCGCTCATGTTGTTCGCGGGTGCGCGCACCATCAAGAGCGATGTCGGAAGGCGCGGAATCCTTGCGGCCGTTAAAGCCGTTTGACGGCTTCGCGAATGCTGTCCGGCGCCGGCACCACTGCGCGCGTTTCGCGATCGACATACACATGCACGAAACGGCCAACCGCCGCCGCAATCTCCTCCGCTTCGCGAAACAACCCGATGCGATAGATGACGCTGGAATTTCCGAGCTTCTCGAGCGCCAGACCCGCCTGCACCGTCTCGGGAAAGCTCAGCTCTTTGAAGAAGCGGCAACTGGTTTCCGCGACGATGCCGATGGCGGAAAAGGTACGAATGTCCGTGCCGGTGGCTTCGATCAAATAGCCGTTTACCGCCGTATCGAAAAACGAGTAGTACACGACATTGTTCACATGCCCGTATACATCGTTGTCCATCCAACGCGTGGGCAAAGTACGCCAGACGCGAAACTCGGATCGCAACACCGTAGGAGTTGAGCTCATGATGGCGGAGAGGCTAGCACACAGTCCGCCGCTAAATGGACAGGGCAGCGCGAAAACGTGTGCTCCAAACTGCATACGGAATGATGCCGCAACGGTATGCAGACTAAGCGACTCAAAGGACCTGTCATGTTGATGCGCGCCGCAGTGCTTCGGACCCGTGGACTTCCCGTCCCCTACTCGCAATCGCTCCCGCTCGAGATCACCGAAGTGTCATTAGATCCGCCGGGCCCGGGCGAAGTGCTCGTCCGCATACGCGCTGCGGGGTTGTGTCATTCGGATTTGTCTGTGATCGATGGCAACCGGCTGCGACCGGTCCCGATGGTGCTAGGGCATGAGGCAGCCGGCGAAGTTGTTGCGGTGGGCGCGGGCGTCGACGAGTTTGCAGCGCGCGATCACGTCATCAGCACGTTTGTACCGAGTTGCGGCGCATGCAAACCTTGCATCGCGGGCCGCCCGGCACTGTGTGACCCCGCACTCGTTGCGAACAGTGCGGGCACATTGCTCACCGGCGCCCGGCGGCTGCGGGAGAAAAGCGGCGGAGACATTCATCACCATCTCGGGGTTTCCGCGTTCGCCGAGTATGCCGTGGTGTCGAAGCATTCATTGGTCAAGATCGATCGCGCCTTGCCTTTCGATCGCGCGGCGGTGTTCGGCTGCGCAGTGATCACCGGCGTGGGCGCCGTGATCAATACTGCGAAAGTGCCGCCGCAAGCGAGCGTCGCGGTCATCGGGCTGGGCGGCGTGGGGCTTGCTGCATTGATCGGCGCTCGCAGGCTACAGGCGTCCCCACTTATCGCCGTGGATCTAAGCGATGAGAAGTTGGCCGCCGCTCGGGCATTGGGAGCCACCGATACGTTCAACGCATCGAACGCGGAGTGTGCAGACCAAATTCGATCCGCGACCGGCGGCGGCGTTGAGTTCGCTTTCGAGATGGCGGGCTCGACACGCGCGCTAGAGCTCGCCTACAAGATCACTAAACGCGGCGGCACGACGGTAACGGCCGGCCTGCCGCATCCACAAGCGATGTTCGCCATCCCTCAAGTGACGCTGGTGGCGGAGGAACGCACGCTAAAAGGAAGCTACCTCGGAAGCTGCATACCGAGCCGCGATATCCCTACGTACATCGCGTGGCACAGAGCCGGCGAGCTGCCGGTGGAACAGCTCCTCTCAGAACACGTGAAGTTGGAAGACATCAACGCGGCCTTCGACCGCCTCGCCTCGGGCAAGACCGTGCGCCAAGTCGTGATGTTCTAACCGCTCGCGCCACTCGCGAGTTGCACGCGAAGGCTGTTGCTGCCGTGCTGTTGCAGCCGCGGGTAGCGCGAGTACAAGCCAGTGTGAGGCGAGCTGGCGCGGATGCGAGCCAGCGCGAGTGCAAGCCAGCGTGAGTGCGACCTAGCGCTGATGCGAGCCAGCGCGAGTGCAAGCCAGTGTGAATGTGAGCTGGCGCTGATACGAGCCAGCGCATTGCAAGTCAGCGTGAGTGCGAGCCGGCGCTGATACGAGCCAGCGCGTTGCAAGCCAGCGTGAGTGCGACTTGGCGCTGATGCGAGCCAGTGCCAGTACCGCGCCTACCCCGTCGGCTCGCGCAAGTCGATCACGCGCTTCGCTTTGCCGGCGCTGCGCTCGACTTGTCCCGGATCCAGCACCAGCACTGCCGCGGTAATGCCGATATACGATTTCATCTGCAGCATCAGCTCGCGCATGGCGCGGGCGCGCTCGTCGCTACTGGTACCGGCGCTGCATTCCACTTTGACAGTGAGCGTGTCCAGATGGCCATCCCGCGCGATCTCCAATTGATAGTGGGGCGCGAGAGCGGCGATGCGCAGGATCAGCTCTTCGATCTGAGAAGGGAACACATTGACGCCGCGGATAATGAGCATGTCGTCGCTGCGGCCGGTGATCCTCGCCATGCGGCGCATCGATCGCGACGTAGGCGGAAGCAAGCGCGTTAGATCGCGAGTGCGATAGCGAATGACGGGCAACGCCTCTTTGGTCAAAGACGTTAATACCAGCTCACCCGTCTCTCCTTCCGGCAGCACTTTGCCCGTCGTCGGGTCGATCACCTCGGGATAGAAATGGTCCTCCCAAATCACGGGCCCGTCCTTCGTCTCGACACATTCACTCGCGACACCGGGGCCCATGACTTCCGATAGCCCATAAATATCCACCGCATCCAAGCCGACCCGGCGCTCGATCTCAGTGCGCATCGCCTCGGTCCACGGCTCTGCACCGAAAATACCGATTCGCAACGACGTGGCGTGCGGGTCCCATCCTTGGCGCGCCAGCTCTTCGGCGATGTTGAGCATGTACGACGGCGTGACCATGATGATCTTAGGCTCGAAATCGCGAATCAGTTGTACC
>Ga0307513_10011313_pt1 | contig 11097 bp, 2 predicted proteins | sample 15_EM_MG_FD_202174 | JGI IMG/M metagenome (GOLD analysis project Ga0307513, IMG submission 202174) | Populus trichocarpa ectomycorrhiza microbial communities from riparian zone in the Pacific Northwest, United States - 15_EM | ecosystem: Host-associated > Plants > Roots > Unclassified | place... | reverse complement strand
ATAGATAGAATGTTTGTGAATGCAACCAGTAGGATGCAGATAAGCTGACCAATAATCAGCTCAAAAGCGGCAGTTTTCGGCAAGAAGTCGTGCTAGAAAATGCCATCTACCAGCTGATCATATCCATTTCAGGGCTTCCTTTCATCCATGTTTAGAAGATACTGCTTTACAAACTAGCTAGGTTCTACAAGACTCCAGTGGATCATTTATCAAACAAAATAATTAACAAAGCAAAACTCTTTCAGCTGCTGAGCAAAAGAAGCTACATTTTGGTGCAAGTTGCAGGTCTGGGGCAAAGTCTCGAGTATAATGATCAAGAGTACCCTATGATACACTGAGCATCAACAAAACTGCAGCAATCTGAGACCCCAGCATGACATGGTGACAAAAGAATAAATAACAGACTTCTATAACCACACAATTCGCTGAAGGTAGAGATGGCTCTTACAACTTACTGAGAACTACAGATTTATGAGGATTTTCTGCATTTCAAGTCATTTTATCCTACTGAAGAAAAAAGAGAGCAAAAAGATATCCTCAGCTATGTAATCAAAGAGAAATCATCCACTGAGTTCAAAATTCAACATTCCAGTTGCAGTTAGAGCTAACAATAACATGATCCTGAGTAAACAAAACTGGGAAGAGAATTACAGGTAATGTATTGATCAAACAGATGAGAGTTAAACCTTGACAGTTGGTCCTGTGTATGCTCCTTGGCGCATATAGAGATCAGGTGTTTCTACCTCAGCAAGCCATGCTTGGTCATCTATTTTTTCAGCGCTTAACTCAGCTCCATTTCCTATAGCTGCATGGTGATATGTTAAAAAGCTATTCAGCTTTGTTGCATGGTTAAACAAGAATCCAATATGAATTTCACATGCTTCGACTCGTATATGCAGCAAGAATAGTAGAACAGCAAGGAAAGGGGGGGAAAACGGTGATTGAAATTATAATAATGAAAGAAAATAAAGGTTACTTACAGGACGTAGAATAAGGATAGTCATGGTAATAAGTACATTTTCTGCCTGCATCTTCTCTGTAAGGAGGTGTAAGAATGTCAAGCACAGCACAAGAGGTGACTGCAGTGAAACAATGCAGATTCCCACCACTTTTTGGGAACAATACTGACGTCCCACAGGGAGCTGTCAAGACTTTATCAACTGTTAACTTCGCCAACCTTACTGCCAAAGATGGGCATCATTAGCCTGCACCTCTTTATACACGAAACTCTAACACATAAGATAGTGACTATAGCAAGTGATACCTATTTTACTCTTTGTAACCCAAACTAAAGCAAAACATGATCCAAACAAACAGCAAACTTACTGACAGATTTTAGTGAATGCACCTACAGGGGACAGAAGTCCACAATGTTAGTTACAGTCAGTCTCATATTCTGATATCATATCACACAGTTTTTGATGGCCTGTATTTGGTGGAAGTTCATACGTGTGAATTTGAAACTATAATTCAATAGACCAACTTCAATTCCAAACACCGCTAAATGATGCAAGACAACATAGCCCATAAAGGGCTGCTTTACAATAGTGTTGTCACAGGCAAAAGGCACTAAAAGGCGCGAAGCATGTAAGATGCCCAAGGTGCTCACCCGAAAGAACCAAGGCAATATGCTATAAATTAAAATATATATGTGTGTGTGTGTGTGTGTGTGTGTAATATTGTATTATATTATATAAATCTAAAATATATATCTTCTCAATTAAGATTTGATCATTAGAAAATCAAAAGAAAATATAAAATACCATAACATAGTCATATAAAGTTATATTTTTCACCCTAAAACAAAATAAGATAATTTAAAGTGGTAAGTAACCAAATAGATTAAAAAGCAAAAACAAAACAAAACAAAAAGTTAAAAATTTTGGAAGCATAACACCATTAAAATTAACATGTGAAGAGAGAGAACAAATAGCATGGGCGAGAGAGAGCAGAAGCTTGAAGAATAAAGAAATTAATTGAGAAAAAAACAAAAAGATGACAATAATAAAATATAGAGCAATAAAGAAAAATAATTAAAGTATTACATGTAGAGATGTGTTGTTCTCCGACTCCCACGGTTGAAAAAAGAAAGTGTGGCTAGTGTTTCTCTTCTAAGTGTATGTTTGTCTTCCACTTTATTGATTTTTTTATCCTATTTTTTTTATAAAAAAATACCCCTAAGTTGTTTCTTGTGTTAATTAAAAAATGGACAAATAAGTCAAAATATAAATGAGCTAAAAAAAAATCCAACATAAAAAGAAAAACTTCATGCAGGTGCTAGCTTTAACGCCTTGCACCCGCTCACAAGGCGCTCGTGTAGGCAACGCTTCATTAAAATCCATCGCCTGTGGCTAATATAGGCGATGAGGCCTCGCCTGGCTTGGCCTGGAGCGCCTCAATGCCTTTTGACAACACTACTTTATAGGGAAAATTAAAGTATTCTTGCCAACAGGCCAACTATTTGAAAAGTGACATCATCAGTCAGTTACTTTAACTAATTAATACCAAGAAATTCTCATTACATACCCATGCACATAGATACATACACTCATTGACTCATGTACACAAAGATGTATACATATTTACTTATCTGAACACATACAGATACACATATAATATGGGATGTCGGGTCTGAACAATATAATGGTTCTGAATAAAAACCATCTCTATTATGGGGCATGGAACAAGTGAAAATTATCTATATTAGGCCAATAATTTCATTACTAGTCTGCTCAGCTTTTGATTAAACAGAAAAATGTTAGCCAGCAACCATCAACATATCTGAGCTTGCTTGGGTGATGCATCATGGAGCCTTGATTTTATCTAGTAAGAAGAAAATGCAGTAAGATATACATTCCTTAGATTGCAGAGACAACTGACAAAAAGCATTTGAATCCATGGATTTTCATTTCAACTTGATCTTGCTTTCGAAAAAGGTGAATCATTGATTAAAGCTGGACCCAAACTAGGAGTGGATAGAAGAGAAATACTCAAATAACTGTAGATGATTTGGAATTAAAACCCCAAATGAGCACACAAACTATTCCAATTCTTGATGGTAATAAAAAAAATAAAATAAAAAAGATAGTGAAAGTTCTAAAACTGACAGGTTGAATGTTGAAAAGGCTCTCAAAAGGCAAACCTGCTGGATAACCAGGCCCCTTGCTTTTTTGGTAACGGGAAGGCTCAACCCAATCATAAGCTTTCACATGCAAAGAGCCATATAGAACTTTGCTGAAAACTGTCATACTAGGATGGTCATGAAGTGGAATAACGGAAGAAGTTGGAAAGCAAAATATACACATCTGCATAAAGAGAATCGTCATATCAAACAACTTTAAACATCAATCTGCACTTCCAGCCTACTTCTCAAAATCAGAATATATTATTCAAATAAAAAACTGCTCAAACAATATCAAGGAGAACTTCAGCACAAATATTTTGTTAGTCGAGAAGCACAAACACCAGCAAAGAAGAAAATTTAAGAAGTGAAATGGTACTAAATTAATTCTAACTATCATTACCCAAATCTACCAACAAATTGATATATATATATAACTGAAATGAAACACAATAGCTACCCCAACATGAACAAAATCATTTTTCAGAAAGAAGATGGTAACGCTCACCGTAAAACTATCACATTCAAAAATATCTACGTATGTTATGGATTGAGCCCATCGAGCAACCCTGGTCAACCGATTAGGTCCAAGAAAGCCATGCCCTCTATCATCATCTCGATTTTCCTCTCTAAGCCCTACATCAGCAGGGCCAACCGTGTCTGTACAACAGCAGAGCAGTGCACGGAAATTTGTAGCTTAGAGTACTAGCAAGCTAAATAATGAAGCACATAACGAACTGTCACTCATTCCATAACTATAAGAGAAATTTGAGAATCAATATATTGATGCAGCAATAATGCGTTGGCTCTTCCAATATTATTGCAACTGTATGTCATTTCATACTTTCATCCTTAAGTTATATCATGAGAACTCTGCTAAAGTTTTCTAATTCCAACAAAAACTGAAGGGATAACCAATACACACACACACAAACTACACAAATTCCAATTATTCTTAAAAGGTTTCACCTTTTCAAGTTCAGCTTCAAAACAAAGGAAAACCCAAATCAAATTCTACATAATTCACAAAACCCACTTGAGAATTAAAGTAAACAACATAAGAAGAAAATTATAAACATAATAAGAGCAAATAAAAAAATGAAATACCCAAAAGAGAGCAGAGTTTCTGGATGGCACGAGAGGAAGGAGGTACCCCGGAGGATGTAAAGGTCTTTTTGCAGAGTTCATATAAAGCTTGAACTTTGGAAGATGAATTCTGCTGCTCTACCATGTTTATGTGTTTTCTAACACTGAAAAAGGTAAGCAGTTTTTGCGTGCTCTTATTACTAACCTTTCTTGCCTTATCAAGATAGTAACTATTTGTTATTATTCGTTGCGTTTTTTGCTGCTCTTTTAGTTGCGTTTTGGAATTTTGAGAACATTTTGATCGTGAAAAGTATAAGAACAACTAAAACACGCGGGGAAAGCAGTATAATCCTTCTTCTTCTTTTTCTAGATAGCTACAGTATTACTGACATTGTTTTTATTTCCTCAACATATACTTTTCCTTTTTTTTTTTTATAATTTTTTCATAAAAAAATTTATTGATTTTATTTTTTAATATTGAAATCATCGAGAATTTAACTTTATAATTTTTTTTCTTATCAAATTAAAATGGTTGCAGATTTGTCATGGTAACCTAGTTTGTTCCAATTTATGGATTTGATGGGTTTTTTAATTGAAATTAGTTTTTTTATAGTCTATTTTTTTCTCATATTATTAATAAAATAGTTTTAGAAAAAAAAATCATATTATTAAACTTTAAGAAGTAACAAAAATTAAAGAACATGGGGAAAACTATTATTCACCCAACACTTATTGCACTATAGATTACAATGGTAATCCACGATATTTTGCTTTTTTTTTCTTTTTCTTTTTCTTTTAAATTTTTTTATAATTTTTTTTGAAATCTATTTTTGTCGATTTTATCTTTTAAAATTGATATTGTTGAGAATTTATCTTTGTAATTTGCTTCTTTTTATTTTACCTTTATATGAGATTAGTGTGGTTTACGGGTTCGCCAATGAAACTCATGTTGCCACGGTTTACGAGTTTTGTGGATTTTTTTTTATTGAACTTGATTTTTTTATAGTCTATTTTTTTCTCGTATAGTTAAAAAAAATAATTTTAGAGAAAAGTCATGTTATTAAACTTTATAAAGTAACAAAAATTAAAAGGTGTGAGGAAACTTCTATTCACCCACGCACATTACATTGTAAATAACAATACTAACCCACAATGTTTTCTTTTCTTTTCTTTTTCTTTATGTTTTTTAATTTTTGTTATGATTTTTTTTCAATTTTTTTTGTCGATTTCATCTTTTAATATTGGGATGGTTGAGAATTTAGTTTCATAATTTGTTTCTTTTTATTTTACCTTTTTATAAGGTTAGCATGGTTTAAAGGTTTGCCAGGGTAACCCGGGTTGCCATGATTTATGAGTTTGGTGGAGTACTTTTTTCTAATTGAACTTGACTTTTTTATCATCTATTTTTTTCTCATATAATTAAAAAAAATAGTTTCATAAAAAAATTATGTTACTAAACTTTATAAAGTTCATGGACTATTCACAGGTTTTGCTAGTTGACTTGGTTCGCAGGTCTAACAAGTTTAACTTTTTAAAATTTTTTTTTTTCATCATTGGATACTGGTTTAATTGAGAATTCAATTTCATGATTAAATAAAAAACTTTTTATCTAAAAACACATCTCGGTATTGAGTTGATGTTTGATTTCACAATCATTTATTTTTGTTATTGTATAGTTAAATAAAAAAATAAATTTAAAAAAACAAATTATAATCACAATGGAGTCCATAACCTGGTTCAAATATTTGGTGTACTAGCCCAGCTTACTTGATTCATATGCTTGACGAGTTTACCTACCATTAGGATATGCTTTCTTTATTTTTGGTCTTTTAATTGTTTTTAATTTATTATTTTTCAATTTCATCATTTAATATTGGATTGGTTGGAAAATGGATTGCATTATTGATTTTTGTTTGCTTTCTAGGGTCAATTGTCTAAAACAAAGTGTCTATTTTTAGGTCAGTGCTTAATTTTGTGAGCATATATTTTTATCATATAATTAAATAAAAAAATTGTTAAACACAATAAAGTCCATGACCCAGGTCGCGAGGGGAGTCAATCTAATCTATCATTGTCTCAATAATTTTTAAAAAAATTATCATCTTGAAGTTTTTTTAAAAGCTAAGTCATGTTTTTATTGATTATCAAAATTGCATTTGAATATATAAAATCAATTGATTTAAATCAAATTAACTCTCATACGGTTTAATTAAAAAGTTAAGTTAGGAAAAAAATTGAATCGAAAGGTTTTAAAATTAATCCACTTGATCAAATTTAATAACACTATTAAAAACACTCTTTATATATATATATATATATAAAATTCAAACCATTACAAATGAATATACTAATGCCCTACATGCTCATACACAATATTTTAGATGCATGGTAAATTCTCAAGTTCATGGAACCTTTATTGATGGTAACTCATGTAGCTTTTTGTGTACCTACTCATCTTTTTTTTTCTTTCTTTTTTTGTACCATTCAACCACACACATTAAGATGTTGTTTGGTAATATGATTGCGGGTGAGGTTCACCCGCAACCACACATATCAGCATTTGGTAAAGAAAAAAAATGATTTTTAAAGGTAGGACCCACCAATTTTTGCAGTCGTGCCGCAGGTTTTGGAGAAGCAGCATTTCATGGGGATTTCTAATGAACAGTGGAGTCATGCTCCACTGTCGCACTGTTCACTAAAGTGAACAGTTTTTTTTTCTTCAAAAAACCAGTACAGTTAATTGATTTCACTCGCACTATTCACGTGAACATGAACAACAATTTTTTTTAAAAAAAAAATTAGTTTAAGGTGAATTAAATTTACTCGTACTGTAATCTCAATTTTATTCCTGATAATATTTTACCTAATTTTATAGTTCTTGTCAGATGAATTTTGTACGTAATGGAATTGTAAATAGTTTAATGGAACAATAAATTTTTTTTTATATAAAGTATGATTTATTTCATGATGTAACAACAATAGTTAAATCCACAATATTTAAATTAAAAACCATCAATATTAATATATATTTTTTAAAAATTATTTTATAACCTCAATTTCAAAAGCATTTTTAACCAACACATTAAACTACTTTTTCTTCAACCTCAATTTCAACCACAGTTTTAACCAAACACCTATTTTTTCAAACCAACCTCAACTAAAAGTACTTTTTATAAAACAATTTTTTTTAAATCACAACCACAACAGCTACCGTAATACCAAATACTTTATTATTTAATTGATTTCACTGCAGTAATATCCCATCACGTCACAAGCTTTTAACTGGAAAGGAAATTGTAGAAGTTGTCTTTAAACACAGACCTGAGACTGTATAGCAGAAAGCTTTCTTTGTTTTTATATTTTAAAAATATTTTCAAAAATTAAAAAAATTTATTATTTTAAATTAATATTTTTTTATGGTTTTAGATTGCGCTAATTTTAAAAATAATTTTTTAAAAATAAAAAAATATTATTTTAATACATTTCTAAATAAAAATCAATTTAAAAAATAACAACCACAATCAATCAGATGTTTCGGTCTTCCAATATAGAAGTAATAATATATTCCTCACATCAATCCATACGTCAATAACGTCAATAACAACAACACCGGTTGTGGTGTGGGACAAGACTAGTAGTAATTATTATTATTGTTATTATTATTATTATTACTTTCTTTTTTTGAAAAAAAAAACAATGGTGTGGGACTCCTTCGTGTTTGTTTTTTTTATTATGGAATTATTAAAAAAAAACTAAAAAGGTTCTTGGTTTTATTTTATACTAAGATAGTATTTGATATTGTAAAAATAATTATTTTTTAAAGTATTTTTTACTTGAAAATACATTAAATAATATCTTTTATTTTAAATTTTTTTTTATCTTTGACATGAACACATCAAAATAATCCAAAAATACCAAAAAAAATTAATTTATTAGACATGAACATATCTCTAGCGGCATACGAGATCCAAAGATGAACTTTCTTAGTACTGTTGGAATCGTTTTAACGAGGGCTTCCTTGTCGGGTGACTCGTGAGATGACCTTGTTTCCTTTCCTTTCCTATTCTTTTCTCTCTCCTCTCCTCGATCTATATGTTTGATTCTCTCCCAAAATAGCAAATTGGGTTGTTATTTTTTTAATGTCAAACCTAGTCTTCATTTATTATTATTATTATTTGTAGCAACAATTAAGTTTCATTTCGTAAAATTAACATTCAATAAACCATGTAATAATATTTGAAATCATAAATCATGAACAAGGGGAGACAATGTAAGATGAAATAAATATTAAAAAAATGATGGAAATGCAACATAGAATGAACACACAATCCAATAATGGTTGTGATAATTACCCAAAATATACTTTTTTTTCTTTAATTCTTTTTTGTCATTTGACTCTTTTTTCCCAATTTAATCATTTCATATCGAGTTGATTTGATATTGGTCTTAATAATTTGTTTCGGTTGGCTTAATATAGGGTTCTCGTGATGTCAAGAATAAGTTCCAACGTTGAGTTAATGTTTAATTTGACAAATTAAAATTTAGTTTTATTGATTCAAAACAATTAAAATTTTAAGGTTCGAACTTGAAACCGAAACAAATATTCAGTCTTATTTTTTTTTCATTGTGCATGGAGCACTTTTTTATTATTTTAATCTCCAAAGTTTTTTTATTTTTTCATTTTTGGTCCCTTTTTCTTAAGGTTTTTACATTTTGATTCAAAGCTATATTTGGTTCACGTTTTAGTCCTAGAGTTTGAGAAAGGAGAGAGGGGGTCACCGAGAAACAAGGGAGGAGGGAAGAAGTGACCATAAAAAAAGTTGTTGATGAGAATCTCGTGATCATATGGTCACACAACCCACAATCAAGATTGAAATATGATTCTGAAAAGCCAAAAGATGTCTAATAAGAGTGTAACACAATGGAAACATGTCACAAGGCACTAGTATTATTGGAATTAAATCGAATGACGCCACAAAATTAGTTAATCTTTAATAAGTCAGTTTAGTTCTTTCAAGAACTAAAAAATGCAAGAATCACTCTAATATCTAAGCTGAAAATTCAAAATGATATTATTCAATGACTTCCAAAATTTAAGCTTATAAAGAGTTTAAATACTCTTAGAAAATAACCTTAATAGATCTATCATTGTGGACTATATTGGCCCACTTACAAAGTTGACCCAAAACATATACTAAGAAGCTTAAAACATTAATTCAAACAAGCCTTGGATCTTAACTAAAAACTAAATATTAATTAAGTCCAAACAAGCCTTAGGCTATAACTGTAATAATAAAAATAAAACCTATAAGTTAATTTTCTATATTGTCGTGATAAGAGAAGAAGAAAAGAAAACAATACAAGTCTGATATAAGGCTTATTTATAGCCTACAATGCAGCAAAAAAAAATTAGAAATCAAGGGAGAAGTTTTCACCCTTATACTTTCCAAGATAGAAAAGGATTTTAATTGTAGCCTTTTATTTATCCTTATTTTGGAAAGAAAAGTTGTCTTTATTATTCCTTATTGCCACCAACTAATTATCCTTCCATCACTAGGAAAAACAATTAAAATTGCTGGAATATTCTCCTTGCAAATCTAGAAAGCTTTGTCGCCATCTTGTTTCCCTTTCAAGCTTGGATTCTTTATTTTTATTTTTATTTTGTATTCTCCTCACCTGACATGAAAATAAATTAAATAAGACAATCTAATATATAAAATAAATGATTAATTTTTCCACACATAATAGAAAATCCATAATTAGTATAGAATCCACAAAGCACATGAAAATAATATAAAAATAAGACCGAAACTAGTGCAAAATTGGCAACCATGTTGCTGAAAATTCATGGCCCAGATAAGGTTAGATTAGACCCCTATTGCACATAAATTAAATGCACTAAGACCTCTTCTTAATGCTTCAAGGTATCTTTAATTTCTGTCTTGGCTGATATTTGTAAGACTAGTTCGTTTAATACTTCTTTCAATGCTTTCATTTTGAACCTTGTGACCCATATGGAACATATAATATGTTCTTAATGATGTTTGTCGACTGATCAATATCATCATCTCTTTCCTCGAAAGGATTTGACCTCAGATCTAGGTCAAACAAAGTAAGCTCAGCAACCTTAAATGTAGCATTAACATCATATTCACTTGAAAGATCAATTTTGTATGTATTGTCATTAATCCTCTCTACAACTTGGAATGGACCATCACCACAAGGCTGTAATTTTGATTTTTTATAATTAGGAAATCTTTTCTTATACATATGCACTCAAACATAATTACCTGGTTGAAAACCAACCCGCTTGCAATCCTTATTTGCTTTGAAGGCATGCAACATGTTCATTTTCTCAATATGTGATCGAAGTCTCTCATAGAATTGTCTCACTATCTTTACCTTCTTTTCACTCTCTAAAGTTACCTTTACTTGCACAAGCTCATTCAGCACCTCCTTTTAACTTCTTGGCATTTAATCTTCTGATTAATCCAATTAGCACTTAATGGATCTTAAATTATAATGGGCTGATCCGTAACAGTTTCTAGGGAACTCCAATTCGCACTTCGAAGTGGATATTAAGTTATAATAGGCTGATCCGTAACAGTTTCAAGGGAACTCTTGAATACATGATAATAGTGCACACAGGTACTTATTACAATGAGAAGTTTATTATCAGAACCTCCTTTTTGCAAACGAACTGCCCTGCTGGCTGCTGCTTACTTGTTTTGCCTGAGAAAAATCTATCAAGCCTCTATCCCCATGAATTTCTTTTTGTTGATTTATAATTGTATCCTGGGAGAAACTCTCTTTGCTTGTATACCTGATGATGATCTTATAAGCCAGATAAACTTGGATGATTTTCTTCATTCCATGCTCTATCATTCCAT
>Ga0307513_10011312_pt1 | contig 11098 bp, 15 predicted proteins | sample 15_EM_MG_FD_202174 | JGI IMG/M metagenome (GOLD analysis project Ga0307513, IMG submission 202174) | Populus trichocarpa ectomycorrhiza microbial communities from riparian zone in the Pacific Northwest, United States - 15_EM | ecosystem: Host-associated > Plants > Roots > Unclassified | place... | reverse complement strand
AGGGTCGGAACACACGCTTACCGTCTGGAATTGCCCAATACCATGAAGATACATAACGTCTTCCATGTGTCACTGTTGGACCTGGCAGCCAACGATCCACTCGAAGGACAGATAATCCCACCACCTCCACATGTGGAAGTTGAAGGAGAAGAAGAGTGGCAAGTTCAGGAGGTTTTGGATTCCAAATTTGTCAGGAACCGACTACGATATCTAGTGAAATGGGAAGGCTACACCGAAACGACATGGGAGCCAGCTGAATCGATCAACAAATTAAAGACAGTTGACGAGTTCCACGAACGGTACCCACTTAAGCCTGGACCATTACCGGAGGATTCGGAATAGACCTCAGGGGACTTCGGCCCTGGGGAGGGCCCTGCTCTCACGGTTCCCTGATGAGATATGTGTTGGGATAACTTTGGTGTTCTTTCTTTGTTACACGGTTGCTATGAGGGATTTCCTTTGTAAGGTTTACGACAAATTGTATTGTTTTCTTGGTTACGCGGATATGCGACTCATACTGGGGTATGAGTCGGGCGGCAAAGGCTGTGCTAGGATTTCCTTCTATATAAGGGGGCTCCGCCCCCTATTTCCTTCCATCTCTTTCTCGTCCGCTGCACCTCCAGCGATTGAAATCTCAACACCATGGGAAATTATCGTGAGAGTGTCCTTCGCCTCTGATCTACCCCGCCCGTGGCGTCTGCTCGGGGGTTTATCACGCCTTCATCTCTTTACTCTCTCTGGGGCCTTTGGCCTCGCCTCCTGGGGGTTATGGATTCCTTTCTGGTTCTGTTCGTCTTCGTTCGCGTTGATGTTCCTACGCTTTACCCCGCACTTCGCGACGCATATCGCTTAGCGATTTGCGCGGTCGGCAAGCCTTTTTTCCTCGTCAACACGCGGTCGCAGTCTCGGGCTATTGGTGAAGTAGTTGCCCTGGTGGCCCTGCTCTCTGGTATTGCACTCTCTCCTGAGTTGCTCGGTCGGTACAGTCGGCATTCGAAAAATCGTGATCCTGTTTCGGTCCCCCGCGTTCGTACTTCTCGGTCTTTGGCGATCCTTCCCACCGCCGCTTCCCACGCGTCAGATCCGCTTGCACCGTACTGCTACGTCCTTCTCTAGCTGGCACCTTATCTGCCTCCCCGGCTGGCACCCTACTGCCCCTCACGATAGCTGGCACCTCCACTGCTGAGTGGCTCTCCTCGCTGGGTGACTCCCCTCGTCCTCCTCCCGCTCCCGCGATTTACGCTACGGTCGCATACCTCGCGAGTAGGTTACGCTGTGTGATGGTATAGCACTACCTCCTTGGCCCATGCTAAAGTCCGAAGCGTCGCCGATTTTCCGGGCAGTCCGCCCGTGACGAGGCCTTGCCCCTCGGCCCAGTGGTTAGGGGAATTCCCTTAGGCAGCCGGCAACAGTAGTTTTATCTTTCCTCTCTGTCGGCGCTCGGCGCCGTAAGATTCTTTCTTTTGTTGTGAGGAGCCCACCGAAGGGTTTGTGTCTTTCCTTGGTTTCTTTTCTATACTTGTCTTTCCTTACGTGTCTGGAGGAAGGTATTGCTCCGTCTTGCTTTCGTCTTAGGTGCTATGAGGGGGGAGGATGGGCTCTGGTTTAGAGGGGTTTGATTTTTCCCATGAGGGGGTGAAGCGGGCGGTTGTTGGGATTAAGGTTTTGTTCACGCCATAGCTAGCACTCCACACGGTTTCTTGTACCTTAACAACGAATACATGACATAAAAAAAAAAAAAAAAGAAAAAAAAGCCCCCTATTTCCTTCCATCTTTCTCGTCCGCTCCACCTCCAGTGATTGAAATCTCAACACCATGGGAAATCATCGTGAGAGTGTCCCTTGCCTCTGATCTACCCCGCCCGTGGCGTCTGCTCGGGGGTTTATCACGCCTTCATCTCTTTACTCTCTCTGGGGCCTTTGGCCTCCCCTCCCTGGGGTTATGGATTCCTTTCTGGTTCCGTTCGTCTTCGTTGAGCACGCTCGCGTTGATGTTCCTACCCTTTACCCCGCACTTCACGACGCGCCTCGCTTAGCGATTTGCACGGTCGGCAACCCTTTTTTCCTCGTCAACACGTGGTCGCTAGTCTCGGGCTATCGGTGAAGTAGTTGCCCTGGTGGCCCTGCTCTCTGGTATTGCACTCTCTCCTGAGCTGCTCGGTCGGTACGGTCGGTATTCGAAAAATCGTGACCCTGTTTCGGTCCTCCGCGTTCGTACTTCTCGGTCTCTGGCGAGCGCTCCTTCTCCCGCCTCCCACGCATCAGATCCGCTTGCACCGTACTGCTACGTCCTTCTTTAGCTGGCACCTTATCTGCCCCCCCGGCTGGCACCCTACTGCCCATTACGATAGCTGGCACCTCCACTGCTGAGTGGCTCTGCTCGCCGGGTGACTCCCCTCGTCCTCCTCCCGCTCCTGCGATTTACTCTACGGTCGCAAACCTCGCCAGTAGGTTACGCTGTCTCATGCTATAGCACTACCTCCTTGGCCCATGCTAAAGTCCGAAGCGTCGCCGATTTTCCGGGCAGTCCGCCCGTGACGAGGCCTTGCCCCTAAGCCGATAGGTTCGGGGAATTCCCTTAGGCAGCCGGCAATAGTAGTTTTACCTTTCCTCGCTGTCGGCACTTGGTGCCGTAAGATTTCTTTCTTTTGTTTTGGGGGGGCCCACCGAACGGTTTGTGTCTTTCCTTGGTTTCTTTCCTATTCGTGTCCTTCCTTACGTGTCTGGAGGAAGGTATTGCTCCGTCTTGCTTTCGTCTTAGGTGCTGCGAGGGGGGAGGGTGCGCTCTGGGTTAGAGGGGTCTGATTTTTCCCATGAGGGGGTGAAGCGGGCGGTTGTTGGGATTAAGGTTTTGTTCACGCCATAGCTAGCGCTCCACGCGATTTCTTGTACCTTAACAACGAATACATGACATAAAAAAAAAAAAAAAAAAAAAAGAAAGAAAAACAAGCCCCCTATTTCCTTGATTCTTTACGCTACCTGGTATTTCTTTCACAACTCTTGTACTTCAGAATATAACGTCTTCTATTCTGATATTCAAGTTCCACGCCAAGAACCCACGAACCCTGACCCTGATCTATCATTACACGATCAGCCTTGACCTGAGATTATCATCTCCGAACCCTCACGCTAAACGAGTGTTATCGTTTAGGACCTTCCTGTAGTTGTGTGCCTTGGACTAACATCCAGTGCCAAAACCCCGTTACAGTTCCGAAGCGAGGTTCCTGGGAGGAGACATCTAGGGCGAGGACGTCATCCACCCCTTGGAACCTAGGGAGTACTGAAAAAGAAGCAAGGAAAGACACGTGAACGTAGGCCACCACACGAGGCTTCCTGACAGGGGGGAAAAAAGACTTAAATCCATTGAAGGAGAGTAGGTGAGCCTTGTTAACAGGCAGATCTTGAAGGAGGACTAATGATGGGTAAGTTGTCGCTTCTCTGAACAACTCGAATAAAGACAGGAAAACATCCCAGCTCCCAAGGCAGTTATGTTGAATGATGGAAAGTAGGTTGGGATTCGGGGCCGGCCCTTTCCCAGCGGGGCGGGTGTGATTAATCATTACCGGGACGAGCCCGAGGGTCGGAAGGAGCGGGGGAAGGACTTTGGGCCTCTAGGGGGAGAGGACCGCCAAAGCCTTGCATGGTGCCGGGGCGCGGGGGCCCTGCCGGGGGTGGCTGCCTGGGAGTTACGAGGTCCACCTCAGGGGGACCCGCCCTGACCAGGGCACTAGAGGGTGCTGGACCGCGATCGACCGCCATATCCATGTGGTCTTGACCTGGTGGGATTGTGGAGGAAGGTCGGGAGGGGCTAACTGAGTTAGGTCGAGCCGGACATTCCTTGAATGTGGCAGTGTGGTCATTACCACAGTTGCAGCAATGGGGGGGCGAGGTCGGACAATAGGATGGGACTGGCTTATTGTTCCCGCTCCTGGGGCAGGTGGGATTCTGATATCTGTGAGACGCGCGAATATGGTGAAGCGCACAAATGGGGCACTTTGGGTGGGTGGCAGGGCATCGTTGATAGGCGTGTCCGTATCTCCAGCAGTTTCTACACTGGGAGGTTAGGTTGGCTGAGAAGGCAAGTTCGACCTTGCGCTTCTGCGAGAGGATGAACACCCCTGATGTGAGGGCCGATACGTGCGGAGAGTCGACGGTAACAACCACCGAAGTGGCCTGCTTGGTACTCCGAGAATCTCGGTAAGGGTTAAGGTGCCTGGCTGAGAGAACCGGGGTCGCTTTGTCATTGAGGATAGCTTGCCTGATATATGGGAAGAGTTCCTCTTCATCTTGAGGGAGAAAGCGTAGTGGTAGGCCGTGAATGGCTAGTTGTACGGCTGTCGGGGCAAGAACTAGGGTGCACCAGGGGTTGTCGCCCACTGGGAAGGACTGGTTGAGGGCCCTTGTGAGGGAGACGAAGTATGAGGCGTACGACGCACCAGGTGTTGCTTTGTCAGTGACGGTTAGGGAGATGACACCATGTGGGTTAACGGTGGCAGAGAAACTAAGAGGGAGGAGGCAGGTAGATTCGCGGAGGACGCGGGCAGCTATGTCAGAGAAGGTTGCTGCAATGGATGGAGCGTCTGGGTGAGGGGCCGGGGACTGGTGGGGTGCAAAAAACCGGCGTTGGGCACATGGGAGGGAGGGAGGCCCCTTTTTAACTGGGGGGGCGACCCCACTCGCAACTTGTTGGGGGGAGGGCGGTTTGCCTGTTTTCTTTTTGTCCTTGCTGCCCTGTCCGGCGCCAGAGGCTGCTGGAGCATAGGAGGGAGAGGGGTGGTGGGGTGGTTGACTGCGTGAAGGTTGCCTGGGGTAAAAGAGGACACGTCATATGCGCCTCTCCGGTATTCTCCGGCCTCGTAGCTGTAGGGGAACAGCCTAGCGTACTTCTCGGTGTCGCCGAAAGCCCTGCCAAGCTTGGTGTCGTAGAATGATATGAGGTATTTAGGGTCCTCAGCCGTGGTGGGGTTTGGTGTGGGTGGTGCACGGGCTCTTTCTTTTCTCTTCCGAGAGGGGCCGGGCTCTGGGGCATCAAAGGGGGTGTGGGCCGTATGGGTTGGGGCCGGCGCTTGGGGGGCAGGGACTGGGGCCGTCACACGATGTGACAGGTCGCAAATGGAGGCCTGGAGGTCAGCCAGCGCTTGGGGGGGGCTTTGATCTTGAGTGGGGGGGAGGTTGGCCAGTTGTGAGGAGACGTCGTGGAGCACCTCCCTGATGGCCTCATTTTCCTGGGAGATGGTTGCGAGCTTTAAGGATACCCCACTCAGCTTATAGGAAATGGTGACCAGCCCTTTGACGAGCTGGGACAGGAGGGTGATGGTGGTGGATTCGGCGGGGATGGTGTTGTTCAGTGTTTCGGGGCTGAAGTCCGGGAGGTCTCGGGGGTTGAGGCGAAGGGCACTCCTGGCCTGGGCCAGTTATTCCGCCATGAAGGCTAGGGGGTAGTCGGTCAAGGGGGTACTTGATCATGACACGGCAAGGGAGTTGAGGGCTGACATACTGCCAAAGGCAGGGTTGCCCAGGGGAATCTGGTGTGGATCCGCCATGAGGGCGAGAGAGCGAGGAGAAGTGGGAGAGGGGTTTGATCCGGACACAAGGCGGGGTAAAGTTGTGATTGTATGTAAAATTTAGGGGGGGGGAGGAAGTTTGCGAGAAGCGTGGCCCCAGGAGGCGGTCACCCTCACACTCCTTATATATCCTGCGAACAGCTTCTGGTCGGTTGGACGGCCACAACTTATACAGTATTGTTGCAGCGTTCCTATGGATCTCACTTTACCAGAAAGCACACAACTACACAGCCGTACAGTGCTGTCGCGCCGTACCAACGCTGGGGCTACAGGGGGGTGTTAGGAATATCCCCTGAATATTACAGGAGGTTCAGACCACTCTTGCTCCGTCAGTAGTCCGTTTTGTACTATACAAAGCGGCCCTATGAACATCTAAGAGCCCCACTATAGTGGGATAACTTTCCCCTAAGTCAGCAGATGACTTTGTCGGTAAAGGTAGGGTAACTGACGTACCTCAGGATGGTAACTGGGGTCCCAAGGTAGGGTAATCATGTTTCTAAGGTAGGGTAACTTCACCCTGTTATGCCTTTATTTCCTTTGGGAGTCCGCGCGACCATATATAATTTTGCCCTGGAGACCCGTGCCACGTTTACTATGGGTCCTTAACTTTATGCGAACATACCCTCCCAAGCTTACCCTACCTAGTAGGGTAACTTTGGCCTACCTAGGTTACCCTGTTTAACCCTATATCACCAAGTCACTTTGTAGACACTTGTACCAACTCATGTCTACCGGTAGTATACTAAGTATACGGTCCTATCCTCAATATGGTTACCACATGGTATATCATACGGGCTTGAGTCTAGTCCACTCTAGCTACCTATCTGTAGGGTCGTTACAGAATGATAGTAAGATAGGGTTGTGCTCGTGACCCTGGAGGTAAATATCTCAGGCTTTGTTGTATTGGTTGAGTATCACTCGTTTTGTGATTAATTAAGAAGTATCATAATAGCCGAAGGTAAAGGAGGAATAAAAATCACAGGCGATAAACTGGGAAAAGGGGGGCGTGGGGGGTGGGGGGTTGAATACCCTTAACGCAATCTGTTCTCAACGCTAATCTCCAGGCCTATAGTCGCCTATCAGGCCTGATAGGCTTTCGTAGGGCGATCGAATTCAGCCTGTATGGGCCTAGGCTGTCTTCTGGAGCGGCCTGGCCCTTTGGGAACACTGAGTATAATAATTCTAGCAGTTAAAGAGATCAATAAAACAGCCACTGGGAGAACCTTTTAGAACCATATTACAACATATTTATCACCTCTGACACACATGAGAACGAAACGGTTGTATATTCAACCTACCCCAGGACTTTATCGCCATCAGCCAGGGCTACTGTGTTGCCCGGAAGGGGGATTCACTTAGATTGCAAGGCTCCTTCAATTGGAGAGGGCCAAGTAGGGGTCGGAAAGGTTGGAGTAGGGGAAATAAGAGGGGAAGCAGTAAGATCTTTCAGATACCATTGTAGATAAACTGGTGGTGGTAAGATCCCCGGTGTGCAAGTGAGCGGATATGGGGCAATAGTGACAATCAGATATTGATTCTTCTCTATTTTATTGTATATAATACTACAGTCACACCCCATGGTCTCTCACGCTCCACGCCCCCTACACCTCCAGTCATTGAAACTACAACACCACGTCGTTCAGTGCACGATCCCCCCCACACCCCCTATTCCTGCCCCCTTTGCAGGCTTCGCGTCCCTGATTCCCTGTCCCTATGATGGACAATCTCCTTGACATCCCAGCGGTGTTCCCCTCCCTGCCCACCTCAAAGTCTTCCTCCATAGCTGAGGAACCCTCTCGGAGTCTCCTTCTCCTCTACCAGTTCCTTCACGAGACGTGTGACAGGCTACGTTTCTTCCCAGATCAGATCCCCATCCCCGACGACAGGCAGCTCAATGACCTGTCTGACAGCGAGTCCACCCTCATCCCGTTCATGTGCTCCTCGCTGAACCCGCTTGCGTCCATGACCAAAGAACTCAACACTGTCACCACCCAGCTCCCCACTTTACAATCCATCGTGGCCACCCTCCCTACCTCCTTAGCACTAGACAGCAAACTTTCCCCAATCAACACCTCTCTTCGTGACCTGTCACAAAGAGTCAGTGTGCCCCCCCCTGCCCCCACAACCCCACCTCAGCCTACTATTCCCCCAACTGGTGTGGTTGCATGCCTTGCGGCCCCACCTCCTGCCTCCTAGCCCCGTGCCCCCCCCCCGAAGGGCAGCAACAATAATGCACGCTTTGACCCGGATATCCCCCGTTATGATCTTATCAGGCGCATTTTCTACGGAGACCCCCGCGCTTACACAAACAAGTTCTCTGACTGGTGGGAAGCCAACGCCTTCGGTGATGGCAAATACCCTGATCTCTCCTCTTTCGTCTCGTGTCATCTTGATCCCAAATGTCCCAAACCCCAGCAGACCTATGCTCAGGCCGCCACGGCTGTCGCCCCCAAGAAGGGTAATGAGAAGAAGAGCCCCCCTACTGCCGCATAAGTCGCGTCTGTCAGCAATTCAGTGCCGAAGATTCCAGCCCCCAAGTCGCTCCCCACGGCAGAAAGAAAGTTCTACGCTCCTCACTCTTCCCTCTCTGAACATGACCAAACCCCCCTGATAGCTGCTACATTCCCAGACATTGCCGCACACATCCTCAGAGATGCAAACTGTACCCTCCCCCTCGCGGTCACCACTAAGGTCAATGAGAGAGGATCCGTCACCCTCCTGGTCACCGACACTACCACCCTTGCTGCGCCCTTTGCTCCATACTTCGACGCGCTTACAACACAACTCAACCGCTCCTTTCACGTGGGAGACTCTCCCTGGTTGCCCTTCCGCCTCGCCCCCAACGAAGTCCAGCTCACCATTCACTCCCTTCCGATCGCCTTCCTTCCCGAGGCCCTGGAGGATCTGTTCCCGAGCCTCTCCAACTCTATCTACAACACCAAAAACGAAAGCATCCTTGCGGCCAGGTTCCTCAACCCGAACGCTGAATCAAGGTCAGGCAAAGCCGCGACCTCGGTCATCGTCTCAGTCTACCCAAGGGACGTCCCCACGATGGGAACCTCGATCAGACTTTTCTCCTGGTCCCGCACAGTTGAGTGGGCCTACTCATCTAACCATGATACTCGATGCTGGGGTTTGGGCCACGTCGCCCCACGATGCGAGTCCAAAGACCTCGTCTGCCCCCTCTGCTCCCTCAATCACACCCGAGCCAACTATCGATGCCCAAACCCTACCTGCCCCAGCTGGGTTAACCTTAAGCCTGTTCTTAACTGTTGTTCTTCCTCCCCGGCCCGCTGTGCCAACTGCAGAGAAGATCACTCTGCCCTTTATAGAGACTGTAGTGAACGACCAGTCCCCCTCACTCTCAGGCGTTCCCCTCCTGAGGCCGAGATCATTCCTCCATCCGCGGAGGACGCGATGGACACTGCCACCGATGGAGTGGTCCAGCAGGCCCCAACTTCTCCCACCGGCTCCCTCCAACAGGCGTTCGAAATGCCGACGCCGCGTGCTCGAAGATCATCTACCATACTGGCCCCTCAGAGGCCCTCCACAGACCAGAGTAGCCTCCCTCCCCTGGAGCCCCCTAGTCCTTCCCCAGCTCCTCGTACCGGTTCGGGCTAGGTCCGCTAATGCATTACAACCTGCCACCTAGTGGGGGGGAGGGGGTATCCTCTCCCCCGGCGCCGCGAATATTCACACTCGTTCAACACAACTGCCTCCAGAGCTGGGATGTGTTTCTTTCCTTATTTGGCTCTTTTTCGCAACTGGCACAAACTCCTTCAGTAGTTGCCCTCCAAGACCCTCCAGTTTATAGGGGGAGGCTTCCTTCCTTTCAATTTTACTCTGGTTTTTCACCCCCAGGCACCGGCACCATGAAGCCTCGCGTGGCTTCCTATGTTTTTAGTTCCTTTTTATCAACCATTACTTTACTTCTGCGCTTTTTCGACAGGGGCGACATCATGGCCCTTGACCTTTTCACCCCTGATGGTTTCTTCAACCCCTCCATGACTAGGTTCACCATCATCAACCCCTATCGCACCAAAGGCCGGTCAAACAACACTCGATCCGTGCCCCCCGACCTGATCTTCCCACACCTACCAGGCCCGACGCTCACGTTGGGCGACCATTACCCTAGCGGGAATAGCTTACCTAATAATTAAGAGCGAGGTATATGGCTAAATAGGATGACCATATATCCGAACCTATGCTCCCGAAGTTATGAGCTTCCTAGAGGCATCTGGAAGATAACTTGGACCACTGGATGAGAGCACGTTTCAAGATATGTTTAACGATTGGAATGATGTTTGGAGAACACTACCCCTCTTACTCTAGTCGCATATGCATATTGCTGCATAATGCTTTGATAGCTGGATATCGGAACTGATCACTCCATATTCCTTATTACTATTTGTATGTAGGCATTTGGACAGCATATTCATACATAGTCTATTATGACGAAGAGATCGAAGACTGTCTACTAGTGGAGTGGGGACACCCTCAGATGAAACAGCAGTTTGGGAGATTCCCTGAGTTGAGCTGGGCAAGTTCTCAGTGCAAACGGTATTCGCACTTTGTTCTGACGAACTGAATTGTTAAGAAGATACTTCTTAACTAAGGAAGTCGAAGTATGGTTCCAGCTGTCTATACACAACAGTTCAATTGATGCAACGGGGGACACTTGGGAATTAGGTATTGGGTTAAAAAGATCACTAACACGGTTCAACTCCTACCTTTAGTAAACTTATTTTGATATTTATTTGACATTTAATTAATAATTTAAGAGTTATAACATCATATTTAAAATATAACATAATATTAAATAGTATGAATTTATGCAAATAATTTAATTGATAATCACAATTCTTTTTTACTGGTTTTTGAACAGATATCAAGTGATTCTGGAACTGACTGTTACAATTGGCATCTACAGAAACACCAAACTCACATCGTAGTGAATGAAGTGCTGTAATGTCAGTTTCCGTAAATCCATCAACCCTGCGCAGTCGAGCCCGCAGAGAGCGAATCCGTTTAACTAAACTGGCCTCCGCTGTTCCAGCATTATCAGTGTCTGAACTACCAGTCGAACCACCCCAGCAGGTAAATGTATCTCCAAGAAACAACTCACTAACTACTGGTATATCCCCTAGCACGATACGATCACGACAATGGCAAGAACGACAACGTCAATCTGCTCTGCTCAAGTCGCTAGCAGTAAGCCCAGTACAACAAGTTCAGCCTAGTGTGCCTAGTAGTATTAGTCTAAGAATAGAAACTACTAGTGCTGATTTCATACCAGGTACTGAGAGTATAGACTTTCCTTAAGTAGTACCAGGGGTAGATAATGAACCTCATCAAAAGGCTCTGATATACTGGTATTACCCTAGCCGGAATAGCTTGCATAATTATGTGCGAGGTATATGCCACCATAGGGGAGAGCATATATCCGAACCCAAGCTTCCTGAGTAGGGACTTCCCGGAGGCATCTGGGAGACTACTCAGGAACCTCAAAGAGTTCACGTTTCAAGATATGGCTAA